>Ga0302311_10002859_pt1:0-17500 | contig 19241 bp, 9 predicted proteins | sample III_Palsa_N1_3_FD_200449 | JGI IMG/M metagenome (GOLD analysis project Ga0302311, IMG submission 200449) | Peat permafrost microbial communities from Stordalen Mire near Abisko, Sweden - III_Palsa_N1_3 | ecosystem: Environmental > Terrestrial > Soil > Palsa > Peat permafrost | place... | reverse complement strand
GGTGGACGACGCCGTCGGCGCACTCGAAGCGCGCCTCCTGGATCTCCTCGGGCACGCCGCGCTCGACGAACACGCGGTCGAAATGCCCCTCTGCCGCCTGCGCCGCCGGCGCGGAGTGCAGCCACGCGACCAGTTCGCGCGCCAGCGCCCGCTTTGCGTCGCGCGGGGAGATCTCCCCTGGAGCGGACCCGATCGCCGGCGCAGGGCCGCCCGATCGCGGCTGCACGAGCAGCCGGTAGTACTCCGCCAGCGCCTCGTCGGGGATCGCCATCGTCTTGCCGTACAGCTCCTTCGGCGGATCGGTCACGCCGATCTGGTTGCCCAGCGACTTGGACATCTTCTGGCGCCCGTCGACGCCGACCAGGATCGGCATCGTCAGGATCGCCTGCTCGGGCTGGCCGTAGGCACGCTGGATGTCGCGTCCCAGCAGCAGGTTGAACTTCTGGTCGGTCCCTCCCAGCTCGACGTCCGCGTGGATCGCCACCGAGTCATAGCCCTGCAGCAGCGGGTACATCAGCTCGAGCATCGAGATCGGCTCGTTCGCCGACCAGCGCTTGGCGAAGTCCTCGCGCTCGAGCAGCTGCGCTGCGGTGGTCGTGCCGACGAGTCGCAGCAGCTCGAGCATCGGCATGTCCAGCCATTCGCCGTTGCGCCGCACCTCCAAGCGCGTGGGGTCCGGATCGAGGATCTTCAGCGCCTGCTCGCGGAAGGTGGCCGCGTTGGCGTCGATCTCCTGCTCGGAGAGCATCGGGCGCAGGGTCGAGCGACCGGACGGATCGCCCACGCGCGCGGTGTAGTCGCCCACGATCAAGACCACGCGGTGGCCCGCGTCCTGGAACTCGCGCAGCTTGCCCAGCACGACCGCGTGTCCGAGGTGGATGTCCGGCGCGGTGGGGTCGATGCCGAGCTTCACGCGCAGCTGGCGACCCTCCGCCTCGGCGGCACGGAGCTTCGCCGCGAGCGCCCCCGCGGGCAGGTCGTCGACCGCGTTGCCGGCCAGCTTGGCGGCGAGCCGAGCGGCGTCGTCGGCAGGTGGGTGGGCGGGTGGGCGGGCAACCCCATCCCTCGCGTTTGACATGGTGGCCAATGCTAGACTCTCGCGGTCTGGAGGGTCCCATCGTGCCGCGCTTCTCGCGGCCCGCGCTGTTTGGGATCGGTCCTCCTCGCACCCGGAGGCGCCTCCTCCGAAAGCCGCCGATGCGCGATGACGATCGCCCCGACATAACGCCCACCGCCGTGGCGACGCCGAGCTACCCGCCGGCGCCCCATCCGCGCTGGAGCGATCGACGGTCCGTCCGCAAGACCCGCCTGAAGCGCCTGCGCTTCCTGGCGATCCTGCTCGCCGCGCTGCTGCTCGGCCTCGTCTCGTTCGTGTTCGGGATGTTCGTGTCGATCGCCTCCGACCTGACGCCGCTGACCGAGTTCTCGCTGTACAAGAACGAGAAGAGCTCCTACCTCTACGACGACCTCGGCCACCCGATCGGCGTGCTCAGCCAGCAGAACCGGGTGATCGTCACCGCCGAACAGATCCCACGGGTCGTCAAGGAGGCGGTGATCTCGATCGAGGACAAGCGCTTCCAGACCAACAGCGGCATCGACATCCGCGGCATCGCGCGTGCCTTCCTCGACGACATCGAGCACAAGGGCGCCGTCCAGGGCGCCTCGACGATCGAGCAGCAGTTCATCAAGAACGCCCTGCAGGCCCAGTCCCACCGCACGATCTTCGAGAAGCTGCGCGAGGCGGCGCTCGCGTATCAGCTCTCGCACAAGTGGTCGAAGGAAAAGATCATCACCGCCTACCTCAACACGATCTACTTCGGCAACGGCGCCTACGGGATCGAGGCGGCCGCCCAGACCTACTTCGGCCACGAAGTCAACGATCTCGGCTGCGGCACGCCCGGCCAGAAACTGTGCGTCGAAGAGCTGCAGCCGTGGGAAGCGGCGCTGCTCGCCGGCATCATCCGCTCCCCCACCGAATTCGACCCGGCGACCCACCCGATGGCCGCCAAAGAACGTCGCGACATCGTCCTGCAGCAGATGTTCGAGCAGGGCTACATCACCAGGCACCTCTACGAGGAAAGCCTCAAGCAGGCGCTCCCGGCGCCCGCGGAGATCCAGGCGCCGCAGGAGCAGACGGTGGAAGGGATCGACGCCGGCTACTTCACGAGCTGGGTGCAGCAGCAGGTGATCGAACGCTATGGCGCTCCGCGTGCCTTCGACGGAGGCATGAAGATCACGACGACGCTCGACCTGAGCCTCCAGCGCGCCGCCGAACAGGCCGTCAACAACTACCTGTCCGATCCGGAAGGACCGTCCGCCGCGCTCGTCGCGATCGAAAACTCGACCGGTGACGTGCGAGCGATGGTCGGCGGGCGCAACTACGACGAAAGCCCGTTCAACCTCGCCACCGAGGGCGAGCGCCAGCCGGGCTCCTCGTTCAAGGCGTTCGACCTGGCCGCCGCCCTCGAGCACGGCATCTCTCCCGACTCGGTGTGGACCTCCAAGGAAAAGGTCTTCATCGTCCCGAACAGCGGCGGGGAAAAGTTCGTCGTGCACAACGACGAAGGCAACTACACCGGCGAGAACACGCTCACCGGCGCGACCGCCTTCTCGGATAACTCGATCTACGCCGAAGTCGGCCTGAAGGTCGGCACGCACAAGATCGCGCTGCTCGCGCATCGGATGGGCATCACGACGCCGCTGTCGACCAACCCGGCGATGACGATCGGCGGTCTGACCGTGGGCGTCACCCCGCTGGACATGGCCCACTCCTACGAGACGATCGCCCACGGCGGCGAGCGTGTCAGCGGCTCGCTGGTCGAAGGCGACGCGCCCGTGGGGATCCAGCAGGTGCAAGCCGGCAGCCAGCCGCTGCCCGACGGTTCGCGCGTGGACAAGAACAGGGTCATCACCCACCGAGTGCTCCCCGCATGGGTCGCGCAAACCGAGACCTCGATGCTCGAAACCGTGATCCAGTACGGCACCGGCAAGGCCGCCGCGATCGGGCAGTTCGCCGCCGGTAAGACCGGCACCACCTCCAACTACGGCGACGCGTGGTTCGTCGGCTGGGACTCGAAGTTCACGGTCGCGGTGTGGGTGGGCTACCCGAACAAGCTGATCCCGATGACCACCGACTTCAACGGCACCCCCGTGCTCGGCGGCACCTTCCCGGCGCTGATCTGGCACGACTTCATGATCTCAGCGCTGCAGATCGAAAAGGAACGCGCCGAACACAGCGGATCGTCGAAGACGGGCACAAGCGGCGCCGGTGGTGGCGGCGAAACCGGCTCGCCGATAACGACGGGCACCGCCGGCCCCTCATCTGGCGCCGGCACCGGCGCGCACACGCCCGCGAACGGCAAGGCCAACGCGCCCACCCCCCAGAACGGCGCTGGCAACCAGGCGGGAGGAGGCACCGGCGCGGCGACCCCCGAACACGCCACCGCGACCCCCACCCCGGCGACCCCCACGCACGAAGCCCCCAGCACCCCCGCACCCGCCACGCCCGGCGCCGGCGCGCCACCGGCGACGCCCTCGCCCACGGGCGGCGTGAGCGCCGGCTGACCTCAGGCTTCGGGGGGGCGTGGCCGTGAGACGTGCCGATTGCCCGCGACGCAGAAGCGCCAGCGCAGGTCGACCGCCTTGGTGATCCCCACGCGCGTGTCCTCCACCACCTCAGGCTCGAGCCAGCCGTTCGTGCGCGGTCCGATGCGCACCGGCCCGTGAGCGAGATCGCTGTCGTTCTCCGCCAGTGAGATCCCAAGTGCCTGCGTGAGCTTGCCCGGCCCCGAGCACAGCTCGCGGTCGCTGACCGAACGGCGTTCGGTCGCTCGGCGAGCGCCGGAGGGGGCGCGCACCGGCCGGGCCGCAAGTCCACGTCGAGCACGCATCGCCTCCAGCCCGGCGGTCGGCTCGAGCGCGCGGATCAGCACCGCCGCTCCCACTCCTTCCGGCTCGCAAACCGCGTTCAGCATCGTGTGGATGCCGTAGGAGAGGTACACGTAGGCGCGCCCGGGCGGTCCGAAGATCGTCCGCGTCCGCGGCGTCAGCCCCACGAACGCGTGGCAGGCGGGCTCGCTCTCGTGATAGGCCTCGGTCTCGACGATCACGCCCGCGGCGCCTTCGTGCGCGACGGTGCAGCCGATCAGCTCCCGGGCGATCGCGAGGACAGGGCGGCTGTAGAACTCAGGCGGCAGGGCCTGCATCGAGCGCCGTCCAAGCCGCCTCGAGCTGCTCGCGCACGCGCGCGAGCGCGGTGCCGCCCTCGGAGATCTTCGACTCCAGCCACGAGCTGTCTGCGAGCACGCGCTGGAACTCCGATTGGTTTGCGCCCAGCACATCGCTGTGGGAGGCGAGCTCCGCGGCGCTCAGCTGCGACAGCGGCTTGCCGGCGTCGAGCGCCGTGCGCACAAGCCCCGCGACCACCCCATGCGCCTCGCGGAAGGGCATCCCGAGCCGCACGAGCAGATCGGCCACGTCGGTGGCCGCGATCAGCTCGTCGCCCGCCGCCTCGCGCATGCGCTCGCGGTCGAAGCGCACTCCCGCGATCATGCCGGTGGCCGCGGCGAGCGTCAGCTCGAGCGTGTCCACGGCGTCGAACAGGTGCTCCTTGTCCTCCTGCAGGTCCTTGTTGTACGTGAGCGGCAGCGCATGCATGACGCCGTGGAAGGCCGCCAGGTGCCCGACGACGCGCGGCGCCTTCGCGCGCAGCAGCTCGGCCGCGTCGGGGTTCTTCTTCTGCGGCATGATCGAGGAGCCCGAGCTCCACGCGTCGGGTAGCTCGCAGAAGCCGAACTCGGCGCTCGACCACAGCACGAGCTCGGCGCCCAACCGCGAGAGGTGCGTCGAGCAGGTCGCGGCGGCGGCCAGGTAGTCCAGGACGAAGTCCCGTCCGGAGACGGCGTCGATCGAGTTCGGGGCGACGTCGGTGAACCCGAGCTCGTCCGCCAGCAGGCGGCGGTCGGTGTCGAAGTTGACCCCCGCGAGCGCGCCCGCACCGAGCGGCAGACGCCCCGACTCACGCTCGGTGAACGCGAAGCGCTCGCGGTCGCGGTCCAGCATCCAGAAGTACGCCAGCAGGTGATGACCGAGGTACACGGGCTGCGCGCGCTGCAGGTGCGTGTAGCCGGGCATCGCCCAGTCGACGTGCTCCTCCGCGCGCACGAGCAGCTCACGCATCAGCCCCGCGATCGCGGCACGCGCCGCCGCGGAGCGCTCGCGCGTGTACATCGCGAGATCGGTGACGACCTGGTCGTTGCGAGAGCGCGCCGTGTGCAAGCGGCCGCCGACCGGTCCCGCGATCTCGGTCAGGCGCCGCTCGACCGCCATGTGGATGTCTTCGTCGTCGGCCTCGAACGGGAAGCGCCCCTCACGCAGCTCAAGCGCCACCGCGTCCAGACCGGCGAGCAGCGCGTCGCGGTCCTCGGCGGAGATGATCCCGCGCCCGGCGAGCATGCGCGCGTGTGCGCGCGACTGCGCGATGTCCTGTGGCCACAGGCGCCGGTCGACGCCGATCGACGCGTTCAGCCGCTGGAAATCCGGGTGCTGGGGCTCGTGGAAGCGCGACACGGAGCGCTCAGTCTACGTCGCGCTCAGCCGCCCGCTCCCCTCGCGCGACGCTCGGCGCCTCGCGCCAGCGACTCCCGATCGCCGGCGAGCGCGAGCTGTTCGCCGTGAGCCGTGAGCCACCACTCGTTCGCGGCGCCCATCGGCTGACCACCCCCGGTGTTCTTCGTCAGGCCCTGCTCGCACAGACGTGCGAGCACTCTGGAGATCTGACCCTGGTCGGCGATGCCGGCGCGATCGCCGATCTGTTTGTTGCTGAGCCCGGGCTCATCGGCGATCGCCTGCAGCACCGCCAGGGTGCGGTAGGTCAGACGCAGGCCGCGACCCAGCGCAGGGCCGGACGAGCTTCTGGGCCTTGACGGCGGGCGCGGAGCCGGGGTGGGACGCGCGAGCTCTCTGCGCGCCGCGGCACTGCCTCGGTATGGCAGCGCAATCATGCTCGTCAGCGGGTTCAGGAGATCGATCAGTGCGTTTGGGTCCGGCCTGAGCAGGCGCGAATGGATCACGCTGAGGACCCCGCCGACGACCCCCTCCGCCGTCAGCCGTGGGGGCTGAACGCGCGCGCCCGCCCGTCCCTCGTCCACCGCCCGCGCCAGCTGCTCGAGCGCGTGCGTACGCAGGGCAGTCGCCGCGGGACCCGCGGCAGCCGAATGCACGACGATCAGCCATGCCAGCTGCGGCTCTTCTTCGAAGAACCCGAGCAGCTCACCCAGACCGGCGCGCATCCGATCCAGCCAGCGCTCGTGCGCATCACAGGCAGCGCCGGCGCGGCCGCCCGCGAGAGCCAACGCCTGCCGCAGTGCTGCAAGCAGACAATCTCCGCGGCCGTCGAAGTGCTCGTAGAACGTCCTTCTGGAAACCCCCGCGCGGCCGATCACGCTGGTGACGGCCACGTGCTCGGTGCCCTGGTCGCACGCGACATCGATCATCGCCGAGATGATCCGCATGCGCTGCACCTCGCCGACGTGCTCGCGCGGCAGGCGCTTGGGGCTCTTGTACGCCCGCGCAGCGGGCGCGGTCGGTCCCCTCATCGAGAGGTCCGGGGTACTGCGCCGACGGGCAAATTCGTGCTGATGACCTCGGTCATGCGTGGAGATGCTCCTTGGGTTGCTCGACGGTGAACGGCCTCAGGATGCAAATATAGACCCTAGCGTTGGGCGTGGACAACGCAGACGGGACGTAATTCACGCTCCCGCAACACGTGGGCGGATGCCATATCCCATCTGACGTAGGCAGTACTCGTTCCTGCCGGTCGCGGCGACGACCGCCACGATGGGCGCACGAGCGAGCGGCCATCGATAAACCCGAGCGGTCTGCATAGAATCTCGATCGCTGCATCCTGCAGGCCAGATCGAGCCCAGCGGATGGGCAGCCCGCGGCGCACGAGCGGATCGATGACGCCGGTCGCAGCCGGAGACTCGTAGGTCGGCAAGCAAAGGCGCCTCCGGCACGACCGTCGTTGCGACCTACTTGAACGATCGCGTCATTTCAATTGAGCTGGCTTATCCGTTGTAACATGCGAGATGCGCCGGATCGCTCGTCCATGCGAAGACTTCGTTCGCAGGGTCTTCACGGCTTATTGGTTGGGCCGATGGCGAAAACGCCCAGGTCGTGGCGTGTCGCGCTGAGCACAGATGGCACGGCGCGTGTGAAATCGGACGGTCGCGCTTCCCAACACGAGCTATCCTGCTCACACGCCTATGTCAAGGCCCGCCCGCACCGCCGCCAACCCACGAGCGCCGCGCCCGGCCAGGGGTCGCGGTGGCGGTGTCTCCGCGAACGCGCCGAAGCCCCCGCAGCGCGACCGACTCATCCAGGCGATGATCGAACTCGCTGCGAGACTCGGGTATCAGAACGTGAGCGTGGCCCAGTTGAGCGCGCACGCCGGGGTCTCGAGCGCGACCTTCTACCAGCAATTCGATGGCAAGGAAGAGTGTCTGCTGGAGGCCTACCGGGTTGTGGCGGCCCGCATGTTCGAGCGGATGCAGCCGGTGGCCGCCGAGGCGGTGTCCTCCGACGGCGAGTGGGCGAGGGAGGCGCGCGCCGCGCTCGGCCGGCTCCTGAGCGCGGTGCAGCAGGACCCAAACGGCGCGCGTGTCCTGTACTTCGAGCCGCTGGCCGCCGGGTCGCGCATGCTGGAGCAGCGCCGGCGAGTGCTCGAGGAATTCGAGCGGCGGGCCGAGAACTTCCTGCTGAGCACTCCCGCGGACGGCAGCCGGCTGGACCTACCGGCGATGGCGCTGATGGGGGCGATGCGCAGCATCGTCTCGCGGCGCTTGCGCGCCAACGCGGAGGACGAGATCCCTGAGCTTGCGAGCGACCTCGTCGCCTGGGTTGAGTCCTATGCGACCGCGCCCGGGCGCAAGCCTTGGAGCACTGGACCGAACGCGCTGCTGCCAGCCACACGTGCGACAAAGCGGCCCGCGACGCGCGACGCCCAGGCGCAGGCGCCGGGCCGGCTCCCGCGCGGTCGCCACGGGCTGCCCGTCGGCGTCGTCGCCCGCAGCCAGCGCACACGCGTAATCTACGGGACCGCACAGGTGATGATGAGCAAGGGCTACGCCAACGCCACCGTCGCGGACATCGTTGCCGCTGCCGGTGTGGCCAGGGACGTCTTCTACGAGCACTTCACAGACAAGCACCACGCCTTCCTCGAAGCTCAGCAGCATCCCACTCATTTCATTCTCGATGCCTGCTCAGCTGCCTACTTCTCGGGCGAGGTGTGGCCCGAACGCATGTGGAACGGGCTGAGTACCCTGATCGAGTTGATCGTCCAACATCCGGCGCTCTCGCATCTGCGCCTGATCGAGTGCTACGCAGCGGGACCAACCGCGACGCGTCGTGCCGAGGACATCACGAGATCCTTCACGATCTTCCTCGAGGAGGGCTACCGCTATCGCCCCGAGGCCAGCGAGCTGCCACGACTGTGCTCGCAGGCGATCGGTGGCGCGATCTTCGAGGTCGTCCAGCGGCATGTGGCACGCCGCGACTACGACGGGCTGAGGCGTCAGTTGCCACAGCTCACCTACGTCGCGATCGCCCCGTTCACCGGTGCCGAGAACGCGGCCTCGCTTGTCGAGGAGCTCAGCGCGCGCAGTGCACGGCGCAGGAAATGACAGCCGACGACACCCGGCTCACGACGACTATCGACACCAGCGGCTAGCGCTTCTGCGAGTATTTCTTGCGGGCCGCGCGCTCGCACGCAGCGCGCTTGCCGTCAGCGTGCTTCTTCCTGCAGCTCTTCAGCGCTTTTGCGAGCAGCTGGGCCGCCGACTCCTTGCGTTCCGCACTCGGCAGAACCACGACCTCGGGTGTCGGCGGTGTGCCTTCCTGGGGCAGTACTGCGAGCAGCGCTGGGGCGGGCGGCGCGCTCAGCGGTGCACCGGCACCGTAGGAGAGTGTCGTAAAGGTCTCGTCAGCGCCGTAGCTCGTGCCGCCGGCGTTCACGGCGAGCAGCCTGTAATGGTAGGTCGTGCCCGGTAGCAGAGCCGCCAACGCGAGCCCCACCGACTCCGGCTCAGCTTCTCCGCCTGCCGATCCGTACACGGAGCTGCCATAGGCGGAGCTCGTGCCGACTTCCCACACGAACGTCGTCGGCCGGCCGTTGGGATTGACCGTCCCGGAGATCCTCGCTCCGGTCTGCGATACAGCGCTCGCCGGCCCGGTCGTTGCTTCAGCCGCCGGCAGAGTCCCGGTCGTAAACGATTGTTCGCCGCTCGCCGCTTCGCCGCCGGGGCCGATCGCCACCAGCCGATAGTGATAGCTGGCCAGTGGTTCCAGTTCCCGGACCGTGTCCTTGACCGCTTCCTGCTCGCGCCCCAGACCGGCCTTGGCCTGCGGGCCTTCATACGGATAGGGACTCGCGGCGCAGCCGCCTTCACCGACGCAGCGACCGTACTCGAAGCGATAGAAGACCGAGCTGTGCTCCGGGTTCACCGTGCCATCCAGCGTCGCGGTGCTGGCCAGCACATGTTCGGCGCCCGTCGCCGTCAGCAGCGGCGCGACCGGCTCGGTTTCGAACTGCCCTTCGGCGCTGGCCGTGCTACTCGCATTGTTCGCTTCAAGCCTGTACGTGTACAGTTCGGCCGGTTCGAGTCCCGTGAGCTCGCCGCCCACCTCGCCTTCGCCGCTGGCCGTGCCGCCAAGCGCTTCGATGAAGCTCCCAAGCTGCGGGCGATATTCGAGTGTCCATGTCGCCTGTGGCGCGTCAGGCGCAAGGAGGCACGCGACCTGAGCGCTGTCGATGGTCGGCGTCGCGCTACAGCCGCTCACTGCCGGCACGGTGTACTCGAACACGTGCACTTCGTCGTCGGTCGCGTCGCTCGCGAAGACCGAGGGAACGTTGCCGGGTACGCCATACGCAAGCCCGTGGGAGATCTGTATGTGACCGTTACCGCCGAATTCTTCGATCGGCACGCTGTTCGCCGGGGCGTCCGCCACGAACGCCGCCACGTGCGACGCGCCTTCTTCCTTGGGATACACGACGTCGACGAAAACCCTGTCATTGGCGCCGACGGCCACTGCCGTGTACGTGCTGCCCGCGGGGGCCGCGCTGATCGTCGTCGTGCTCTGGACGGCGTGAGCGGCGTCCAGCGTCCATCCTTCGAGTCCCGTCGCGGTCACCACGTACAGCTCGTTGCCGGCCACCGTCAACCCCTGGACTTCCGCAGCCGCCAGCGGCGGTGACTTCGCTTCGAGCGCTCCCGCCGGGCTGAAGACCGAGAGGCTCTTCCCGTAGGCGACGTATACCGAGCCATCCGCTCCGACTGCGAGGCCATGCACATTCTCGTCTTCTTCCCCTTCCACAAAGCCTTCGAGGCGCACGCCCGTGGCTTCGTATTCGTCAGCGTGCGCACTCTTCGGCCTGAACTGATACACGGTCTCCTTTCTGGACCTGCCGCTGACGATGTAAACGTCGCCCGCGGACGGACCCGACGAGTTGTCGACCGCGACGCCGGGGCCGCTCTTGAAGACGAACGCGCTGCCCAGCGACCTGATTTCCCCGACGGCTTCATATCCGCCGGTGTCGTGCGTCGGCGCGAACTTCTCCACGCGCGCGTTTTCGGTATCCACGACAAACACGTCACCCGTTCCGGCTTGCACCGCGAGCGCACCGGGATCTTTGAGCTGCCCAAGCGCGCTGCCCGCTCCCCCAAAAGACGTTTCCAGCGCAAACCCACCTGCCGCGAGCGCCGGCTGCCCACCGATCGACAGCGCGCCGAGCAACAGCCCCGCCGTCGTGGCGCAGACCGCCAACCGTCTCATTCCATGTCTCACGGCCTCATCCATGGGTCGTCCTCCCGCCTAGCTTTGCGCCGTGTGTGTGGGGCCCGCATGCCCCACACACAGTCAGACGCACTCATTCACTACCGGCTGCTGCTCGCTGCCCACTGGTCAGCGATGTGTCTGCTCAGGGTCGCACCTCCATCGATGCCTGACTGATTTCCTCGTTGGCTGCGAACCCGGTGCAGCCGAATTTGCCGAATTTGCTGCCTTCGTAGTGTTCGATATCGGACTGCCAGCAGAGCTGCGGGCCACCAACTTCTTCATTGGCGCCATTGAGGAAATAGCGTTCTTTCTGGACGCCTTCACTCGGGCTTGTCACGGCCCACGTCTCCGCCGAGGTCGTGGACGGAGAGCTTATGTCTCCAGTGACCACGCCCAACGCTTCGCCCGAGAATTCGTTTCGGACCGAGCCGCATTCGATTTCGATCTCGCCAGAGCCCGGAATGCGCGCGATCATGCCCACGCCTTTACCTGCCGGGAGCAGCTCCAGTTCGCCGACGACCCGAGACGCCACGATCGTCCCTGCGGCCGAGCCGATCGACTCACACGGTGTGCTGAGGGACTGGCATCCGGAGAAAGTGATCTGCTCTTCGCTTTCGCTCGCGCCGGTGATTTCGCCGCTGCCAGAGCTGCTCGCGCATTTCACGACGCCGCCGAGGCCGGTCAGGGTCGCGCCCTGCGGCAGTTTACTGGGTTCGGATTCGTTCAGCGGTTCAAAGGTATAGAAGGTCGCGGCGCCGCTTTTGCTTTTGATGTCGGCGCAGCTCACTTCACACTCTTTTTCGAATTTGCCTACCGGTTTGCCTTTTTTTTCGTCCCGTTCGGTGCATCCCGAGTCTTTGTAGAAGCCTTTTTTAGCGGCCACACAGTTACCAAATTCAGGCGTAGCTGCCTGTGCCGTCGTAGAGATCAACGCGCTCAGCGCGAATGCGACCACGAGGCAGAGCCCGACTACCTTGATCTGTTTCATTTGATCCACTGCTCCTTTCCCTCTCTGACTTGTTGGCCCGACCAAACGGCATTTCACATCCGCTGGCGCACCCCCCTCCACACTGGTCGCCGAGCGCTGCCGCATGCAAATGCTCAGCGGCAGCCGGTCACACGGGCCGCCTGGCTGTGTACGGAAGGCGTTCTTCCGCACTGTGCTCGTACTGAAGCTCGTGTGCCCCCGGAGGTTTCGCCTGAATCGAGCATCCTTTCCTCAAACACGCCCACCCCACATACCGCGGGCCGGTTCTGAACGACGACGGTATCTAACCATAGTTTGTCCTAGCTGTCAAGTGCTACGCGCGCGAAGGTCACGCTAGAAGTCAGTAAAACTTGTCGCACAGGCTTAGGGATGCGGGCCTTGGGGCATCGGCGTGGTCCGTTCGTGTCCGCGAGTGCACCTGATTCGGCCATCGACTTGAAAGCGGGTGGTCTGTCGTTCCCTTGCCGATCGAGCGTCGGCGCAGCTCGTTTGCGGCCGCTGAGCCTCCGAACGATTCGCGCTCCACGTCGGCTCCTAGCTTTTCCTCGGATGCCCAGCGGAGATCGGAGCGCCTTGGGCTGCGGTCCTGACGGCATAGCGTCTGCGCGCCCGCTTCTCGCACGCCGCGCGCCTGGCGGGGAAGCGCGCGAAGGCCTTGCGGCAGGCCGTCAGAGCGTTCGCCAGCTCCCGAGCCTTCGACGATCTCTTGTTCCCCGCGCCCTTCACCTGGCAGCCGTCGAGTGCGATCGCGGTCTTCTGTTCGATGACGTCGCCGTTCTGGCCCGTGATCGTGGTGGGCATCTGCAGGCGTTCTCCACAGAGGTCGTGGTTCTTCCTTTCGGCCACGTTGGCGGTCAGCGCAGAGTGCGGGCCAGCCGGGAAGGTCGTTTCGAAGCTCGTGAAGGGAGCGTCGGGGGCGGATTCGAAGCGCGAGTAGGTGATCCCGTGTTTGATGTCGGTCTTTCCGTCGAGGATCAACGTGACGCCTTCGCCCTGGAGCACGAACTCCACGTCGGGGAAGGCCGCGCCGCCATGGGAGACAAGGTAGGCGGGTCCGACCAGGGGGTTGTCGAGGATTGGGGTGTGCACGATCGCGGTCCCGATCATCGAGCCCGCATCGCAAGCAGCCGGGTTAGCTTCGAAGACGGCCTGGAGGCATGCTTTCTGGAGCGTTTCGATCCGGGTCGGGAGTGCCTTGGGCAACTGCAGGTCGACCTTGGCGACGTTCGCCTGACCAAGGCCCTGCGAGTCGATCTTCACGGAAAAGCGCGTCCCGTCGGCTTTGCTGCCCTGCCCTTGAGCGGAGGCCGTGAGCACGGGCTTGAAGGGCAGCTCGGAGCAGCGGCTGGCGGTGAACTTGCTCGCCACGCTCGCCACCACCTGCTGCGTGGAAGCGACCTTTCCGAGGACTTCCTGGGTACGGCAGCTGGTGGGGTTGAGCATGAAGCCTTCGCGGTCGATCGTGACCTGAACCGTGCGGATCCGCAAGGGCACGCCATCCAGGATCTGGGGGAACGGGCCACTGGTCACCGTGATCGCCGACGTCGTGGGGTTGACGCTGACCGCAGCCCTGACCACCACCTCGCCGAGGTCGTATGGCCCCGCCTTGGCGTGCGTGACGACGCTCAGCCCGAACGGGCCGCCGCCGTAGGGACCCGTGAGGAACACTTCGCCGCCCACCCAAAACGGATCCGGCCCGGCTCCGACCGCGACCTGGCTGTGTCCGATCAGGCTCTGCGGCCCGCATGCGCCGCTCGCGGCCTGCGGTTCGGGGCAGAGCTGCACCTTCGAGAGCATCCCCAACAGTCCCGGCGGGGTGCTCACCTGAATGGCCGAGAGGTCCTGTTCGCCGTCGGCCCGCGAGAGCGTCAAGCCGAACGGGGCAAATGCGCCGGCAGCGCTGCTGGCACTGCCCGCGCTGAATCCCGGCGCGAACGGCTGCGGGCTCCCGCAGCCTTCGATCTGGACGGCGTTGGAGGGGGTGGCGTCGGGCGTGATCGGCGCACTCCAGGGCACGAGGTCGCTCGTGGCTGAGAAGGTGCCGCAGGTTTGGGGGTTCGCGAGCGGCGCCCACGGGCCGCCGTTCAGCGTCAACGTCAACTTGCTGAACGGGAGCTGCGGGTCGTTCTCGAAGCTCGTCGTCAGCTGTCCTCCGGAGCTCGAGCTGGTGGAGACCCTTCCTTCCAGCTTGACGACGACACCGGAGCCCTGCGCCTGCACGAACAGTCGGAGCATCCGTCCATCCTGGGCGTCTGCTTCCGTGCACGGAGAGCATTCGGGTTCGCCGACGAACACGTCGCCTTCCAGCGGTTCCGCGAGCAGCGGCGTCACGATCTTGACGGTGCCGACCTTCGACTGCGGTGGGCAGGCGCCGGGGCTGGTGGATTCCAGGTCGATGTCGGCGTCGCTGCAGCCCTCGAGGCCGTTGGCCGCCGGCGGCGAGACCGACACGCCCGCGGGGAGTGTGACCGTCGCGCTCTTCAGCTCGGGCGTTGCGAGCAGCGGCGAGAAGTTCTGCGACTGCGGCACTTCGACTTCGACGGCGTATCCGGAGGGCGTATCCGTCGCTCTCGTTTCGGGGGTCAGCTCGATCGCCGGCTGGAATTGGAGCAGTTCGCAGCCCGTCAGCTGCGGGTACACTTCGGATTCGCTCGGGGGCGGCGGGTTTCCGGGCTCTTCCCACGAGACGACGCTCACCAGCGTGCTCAGGGGCGTCGCCGAGCAGTCCATCGGGTTCGTGAAGTACGCCGATGGAGCGGTCGCTTCGCCATCGTGTTCGGCCGGGTCGCCGAAGAACGTCACAGATACGCTGTTCAGCGTGATGTTGAGCAGGCCCGAGCTCGTAACCCGCAGCCCGTAGCCTCCCGAGGCGCCGGCGATGCGAACGAGGCTGCCGTAAAGCAATATCGGCTGACCGAGGTAGGTGAAGCCGAACTCGGCCGGGTATCCGGCCTCGGGGACGAGACTGTAGATGCCGGTCGTGCTCGATTGCCTGACGCCCGACATGTGGAAGCGTCCGCCGTCGCCTTCGTCGATTGTCACCGAGCCCACCTGGCTGTCCTTCGGACAGTGCGTTTCGTTGTTGTTGATGTCCAGTGCACTCAGCGGACAGCGCGCGCTTGCCTGCGGATCGGCGACGAAGCCAGGCGGCAGGTCGACCACGATTTCGCGGGGGTCCAGCACGGAGCTGTGGTGATAGGCACCACTTCCTTCGCCTTCCGTCGGAACGAACGTCGTCGCATTGTTGAAGTTGAAGCTGGTCACGAAGGCGTACGGGTGGTCGCCCGCCTGCGTATCCGGAGCGCCGTCGACGCCCACCGCGGTCTGGCTGAGATGGTTGATGCCGAACGTCTCCGGGGGGCCGTTCAGCTGCGTGGATTCTTTGGCCGAGACCGTCACGGCGCCGCCTCCTTCGACGGTGGTGGTGCTGGTCGCCGTGCCCGCGCCCGCGCCCGGCGTGAGCACGTTGATCGTCACGATCAACGTGCCCCCAGGGGGCACGGCGTTGCCGTAGGTGCAGCTGATCGGGCTCGTCGTGCAGGACATCGGTTCGGCCTGCGATCCGGCCTGCTGCTCTTCGCCTTCGACGAAGACAGGCGTCAGGCTTGGCGAGACGGTGTCGAGGATCGTCACCGCCCCGTTCGTGGCTGCGCTCCCGGAGTTCGTGACCACGATCCGGTAGCTGTTGCAGGGCGTCGAGCCAGGCGGCGTTCCGGTCGGCCTGGCTTCGCAGCCGGCGTTTTCGCTGGAGGAGAACTCCGTCGGTTCGGTGACCGTGCGGATCATCCACCCGGGTGCCGGGGTGGCCGCGCGCGCGGGCGCAGGCGCCAGCAGCACCGCTGCAGCGAGCACTGCGGGCCCCGCCCGTAGAAGCCGCAGACGCGCCCAGCGCGCGGGACTCGTCATCGTGCCGGCCTCTGTCTCTTCGTGGGCTTGGCTCGATAGCGCCTCCGCGCTTGCGCTTCGCAAGCATGCCGCTTGGCGAGATCCCGCTGCACGCGACAGCTCTTGAGGGCGTTGGCGAGCCTCTGGGCGACGGTTTGCGCCTTTTTCTTGGGAGGGCCGCCCGTCGAAACCGCCGGAGGCCCGGCCACCACCGCTTCTTCCACGGTGCTCGCCGATTGGTCGGATGGCGGCGGCGGCGTCAGGTTCACCGGGTCCTGGCATGCGCTTCCGCTGCACGCGATCGGCGCCTGCGGTTCGGGGAAGCCACCTTCGACGCGAGCGTCGTAGACGTCGAGCTGCGTGTCCGTGTCACCCCGAATCAGCTGATCGGCGGTCGTGAAGAGCACGTCTTCGCCCGATCGGTCGGTCCCGATCAGCCTGACGCTCGCGCCGCCGGCGGACGTGGACGCGTCGCGCCCGTCAGAGAGCAGGTACACGCAGCCTTCGCTGAGCCCCGGCGGGCAGCTCCCGGTCCCTTCCCGCTCCCACTCATAGACGTTGCTCGGAAGGCCCGCAATCGTTTGCGGCGTGAGCGCGTCGGCGCTTTCGAAGAACACGCGCGACCCGTCTTCGGAGATGGCCCGTGCAGCCTCGGTCTTCGAGGGTTCAACCCCAGCTGAGGCACCTCCGCCGAAGCTCTGCGGTTCTACTCCGAGACTCGCCGCGTCGGCTTCTTCGGTGGTGTTGCCATCGTCGTCGTAGCCGTCCTGTCCGATCGATATGCGCTGCAGTCGTTCGGTCCGGGCGTCGTACTCGAACACCTGCTTGACGGTGCTCGTGTCCCCTGGAGTCAGGTCCGCGTAGCTCGTGAAGACGAAGTATTCGCCGTCCGGCGTGCTCTCGGCGGGGCGGTACTTGTCGATTTCTTTCCAGACCGCCGTATCTTCTTCGCCCAACGTTCCGATGAACTCGGTGCGTCCGCTCACGGTGTCGTAGCAGTAGAGGTTCGCCTGTTCGGCCACGGGCGTCCTGGCTTCCGCGTTGGGGCCCGTGAGCACGCCGCCAGCGACGAAATACACGTGTGAGCCGTCCCCTGAGATCCTGGCGACGCCCTTGACTTCCGCGGGCGCGGCGCCCGCGGAGATCAGCGTGATGCGCCCGTCCGGGCGTTCGGCGCTTGCGGGCGGCGCTGCGAAGTCGTACTCGTAGAGGTTCTCGCCGGTGGCGCCCGCCAGCAACTGCTGTTCTGTTGTGAAGAACACCTTCGAGCCATCTTCGGAGGCGCCCTGGAAGACCGCTCGCGCAGGTTCGCTCGTCGTGTTGCAGACTTCGCAATCCGTCGTGGAGGGCTCGGAGATGTCAACCGTTTCCGATCCGCTGAGGCGGGCGTAGAGTTCGTCATCCGCCGGGGCGCGAGCGGCGGGGGCTTCTCTGCCGCACGCTTCGTCTTCCACGCCACGCGCTGTGAAGAACACGGTGGCGCCGCTCTCCGAGACAGCGTTGTACGTGCTCGCTTCGCTCCCCAGTTCGGTACCGCACTGACTGATCAGTTCAGCGCCTTCGTTGACGTGTGGCGAGCCGTGCAGCGTGCCCACGTTGCTGACCCCGACGAGGAACGGTTCGCTGTTGCCCGTCCCTGAGTACTCGTACAAAGACGGGTAGGCCTTGCTCACCGGAGCTGCGGTCGTATCGCCGGGCCAGAGGAACGCGCCTTCTTCGTTCGCCAGATCCTTGAAGAAGACGTCGTCGAGCGATCTGGAAGCATCAACGTATTGAATTCCGGCGAACTGCTCA
>Ga0302311_10002858_pt1 | contig 19246 bp, 16 predicted proteins | sample III_Palsa_N1_3_FD_200449 | JGI IMG/M metagenome (GOLD analysis project Ga0302311, IMG submission 200449) | Peat permafrost microbial communities from Stordalen Mire near Abisko, Sweden - III_Palsa_N1_3 | ecosystem: Environmental > Terrestrial > Soil > Palsa > Peat permafrost | place: Sweden... | reverse complement strand
GCAGGGAGTAGGCAATCATGCATTGGCGTACGAAGGGTCTGCTGCAAAAGCTGCTCGGCCATCTGCCCGGCGGCGAACCCGTGCATTACCTGCTGCAGAAAAAGTTCGGCGGATTGCGCAGCTTCGACCGCGAATTCGACGTCAAAATGGAAGACTGGCGATTGATGGCCCACCAGTTGCGCGATGCCGGCTTTTCCATCGCCGGCTCGCACCTGTTCGAGATCGGTAGCGGCTGGTATCCGACCTTTCCATTTGCCTGCTATCTCGGTGGGGTGCGCGCCGTCCACACCGTTGATCTCAGTCGCCATATCAAGCCGGAGCTGGTGCGTTCATGCGCAGCGAGCCTGGGCCGTTACATCCGATTGATTGCCGAAAGCTGCGGCGTGTCGGAAGACGATGTCCGCGAGCGTCAGCAACATTTAGTGCATGCCCTCGCCGGGCATATCGACATCAACGCGGCGACCCGTGGCGTAGTGACCTACGATGCGCCTGCTGACGCGGCGAGCACGCACTTGGCGGCGGAAAGCATCGACTGCGTGTTTTCCAACAGCGTGCTTGAGCACGTCATGCCGGCGGTGATCGACGACATCTACCGCGAAGCGATGCGTATCCTCACGCCCGACGGCATCATGTTCCACTCGGTCAATTGCGGCGATCACTATGCGTATATTGACCACCGGATCAACCAGCTGAACTACCTTCACTATTCCGACGCGCAGTGGAAACGTTGGAACAACGCCTTCCTCTATCAGAACCGCTTGCGCGCAGATGTTTTCACCGAGCGCGCCGAAGCGGCCGGTTTCACGATCACGTACCGTGTTTCGACGCCGCCGGAAAAGCGCCTGCACCAGCTTGCCGCGCTCGACGTCGATCCACAGTTTCTGTCGATTCCGCCGGAACGGCTATGCGTTACCTCGATAGACTTCATTGCGCGCAAATCGGTCGCCGGAGCGCCGCGATGACGAGCGCGCTCGTCAGCGTCATCATGCCGGCGTACAACACGGAAAAATTCATCCGCCGGTCGATTCTTTCCGTGCTGGCGCAAACCCATGCATCGCTGGAACTGATCGTCGTCGACGACTGTTCCAGCGATGCGACATTGCAGGTGGTCGATGAACTCAGACACGGTGACGCGCGGATTCGGATAGTGCGACAACCTGTCAATGGCGGCGTGGCGGCGGCGCGCAATGCCGGCATCGATGCTGCACAGGGTAGCTTTATCGCGTTTCTCGACAGCGACGACTGGTGGCATCCGCGCAAACTGGAGTGGCAGCTCGCCGACATGCAGCGCAGCGGCGCACAAATCAGTTACACCACCTACGACAGAGTCACCGAAGACGGTTCCCTGCTCGGGCATGTGCAGCCGCCATCGTCGACATCCTATGCCGACATGCTCAGGAGCAATCGCATCGGCCATTCGACAGGCCTGTATGACCGGCGCCTGGGAGACGCCCGGTTCAAGGCGATGGGCCACGAGGATTACGCGTTCTGGCTGGAGCTGATCCAGCGTGCGGGGCATGCCCGCCGTGTGCAGCATGCCGAGCCACTGGCCTGGTATCTGGTGCGCAACGATTCAGTGTCGTCCGACAAGTACAAAGCGGCGCGCTGGCAGTGGCGAATCTACCGCGATATCGCGAAACTCGGCCACGCGGCCTCGGCTCTCCACATGTGCCACTACGCATGGCATGCGCTAAGCAAGCGACGGTGAGACACGCAGGCGCCGTGCGGATACCGGATGCCATGATCACGAGGCGGCTTTCGAGTTCAGCTGATGCAGGCTATTCAATCCGCGCATCAGCACGCGTCCCGGTCGGCCGAGTCGGTCGGTGATCGACGCCATCAGGCGGAAATCCTCGTCGGTCCAGTAGCGCGTCAGGACGCTGGTCGGCAGGTAGACCGCGACAAACACGGCGGCTCCCGCGAGAAATCCGTAGCGACCCGGCGCCACGAAAGTAACCAGCCACGCCAGCGCGGTGGCAACGATGCCGATGACGAAAAGTCGCGCCATCGGCGACCAGGGCAGTCCGCTGGTGGTGACGCGGCGCAGATAGTAAATCGCGAGCACAAACTCACTGACTCTTGTGCCCGCGTAAGTCAGCACGGCACCGGCCAGACCGAAGTGTGGAACCAGACTGATACCCAGCATAACGTTGGCAACCAGCGCGATGACGCTGATGCGGATGCGATCGTCCTGACGATCGACAACGGTCTGGAACGCCACGATGCCGTTGACGATCAGCAGTAGCCCGGCAAGCACCAACATGGCCTCGATCGCGGGAATCGCTTCGACATAGCGATTGCCGTACATCAACGTGACCAGGCCGGGCGTGGTTACCACGCCGATACCGGCGATCGCGATACCGGCGGCCCAGTAAAAACGCGTCGCCTCGCCGAGAAAATGCACCGCGCGTTCCTGACCGTGTTTGCCGAAGGATTTGGCCATGTAAGGCAGCAAGGTCGACGTGAGGCCCACCGAGAACAGCTGCACCGCACCCTTGGTCAATGTCGAGGCTATCGCGAAGAAGCCGACCGCGGTCGTGCTGGAAAAGGTGTTGAGCAGAAATACTTCGATCGTACCCGCCTTCAACGATCCAATCAGTACCAGCATCGCGGTCAGACGAAGATGCCGGTACATGCGCTTGGTGATCTCCGGTGGAATCGAACCAGCCGCGAACGGCTGGCAATATTTCCGGTAAGCCAATCGATTGAGAATATTGAGTGTCAGTGACGCCACCGCATAAATTCCGATGAAGGCCAACAGACCGGCGTGCACCATCGCCGCCAGGATCACCAACCCGACGCCGAGGACACCGCCGAGCACGGTGGCAATTGCTTCGGTCTCGAAATGCTCCTGGCCTTTCGCAATCGCCACCAGCATCGCGTAGTTGGACCTGGCCACCACCGCCATGGTTGCCAGCACCGTTACCGGCAGCAGAAACCGATTCCATTCACTCGGGCGCACGATGGCGATCGCCAGTAGGAACAGCGCCACGACGATCAGCGAACTCTTGTGCTGCAACTGGTTGAGTCGGTACGAGATGTGCGATGCGATGTCAGGAGTACCTGCGCCGTCGGCTTCGGCGATGAACTTCATCGAGGATGTGGTGAACGCATTGTTGCTGCATATAATCAGCCAACCGCACAGCCAGACCGTGAAGGCATAGCGGCCGAAATCGGCCGGGCCGAGCGCCCGCGCAATCCATATGCTGACCACCAGACCAAGCGCATATTCGATATACGTGGCTACCGAGACGATGGTGACGCTGCGGAGGACGGCAAGGCGCTGGTTCATGGATGTGTGGGCGCCATATCGTGCGTCTGCGAAAAGAATTTCATGGCTTCGCCTGCATGGCTATCGGATGGATCACGCCGCTGCCCGCCGGTTGATGGATCAGCCATTGCACGACGCCGCTGCCACGGTTGTTCCAGTTGAACTTGCGTGCCGTCTCGCTGATCGTTGCACAACTGCTGGCATAGGACGAAGACAGCGCAACGAGCCGACGTTTCAGTGCCTCGGCCTGTTTCGGATCACGCTCAAAGTAATAGGCCGCGGCCACCGGTAGCGCGAGTTCGACAGTGTGCGCGTCGCTATACCAGCCATCCGAATCTTCGATTTTTTTCAGTGCCTCGACCGGTGCATGCGATGATGACCAGTACCAGGCAATCTGTCCGCCGGGGCCAGAACATGGGTTGCGCCAGTCGTGCTGATAGGAAAGGAGATTCGGTGCGATCCAACCGTAGTGTTCGAGGTAACGTCCGTAGCCGGTAATCATGTCCGGAATACGCGGATCGTCCGTGACCAGCCACGCATGCCATAACCCATCGATGATGTTCTCGGTCATCCAGGTGGATGCGCCGCGCACGTCGGTGGCGGGTTTCCATGAATCGTTTTCGTGCAGGTTCCAACTACTGCGCCAGGCGCCATCATCGCCGAGTCCATCAGGATTATGGCGTTGATGATCATTCAGCCATCCGATCTGCTGGACGATGCTCGCCTTGTAGCGTGCCTCGCCAGTGAGTTCGTATGCGCTCACGGTTTCCAGCAGGCCGAGTCCAGCGAGCCGCTCGGTGAAATATTGTGACGGTGCCTTGTAAGGCTCGACCTCGCCGCTCCAGCCACCGATCGCCCATAGCGCCATCATCTTGTCGACGGTATCGGCGTCAGCCTCGCTGTCGTCCCCGGTCAATGCGACGGCCAGCAGAATCGGTTCGACATAAACGTATTTGACGTCGCAGGGTTTATCAGTGAATGTCCAGCCGCCGGCGCAGAAAGGGCTCATGCTCAGTCCGCTGCGGCGGATGTATTTCATATAGAAACGATAGCTGAGCGCAGCCGCCTGCAGGTAATCGAAACGACCGGTTCGTACATACGCTTTGAACAAAGTTGATGGACGATCGAATAGCCACGCTGTGGAATCATCGACCGGCAATTTTTCGGCCCATTGAAACTGGGTAGCGACATAGGCTGCATAGGGTTCACCGGCGGCGGCCGGCCACTGCGGGCCGGCAATCAGCGACGCGCACAACCACGCTGGCGTGAGCGTTGCCATGATGGCCGGCACGCGCAATCCGTGCTCGCCATCAACCAGCCCATCAGTGTATGGCCAGCCGGCAAGATCGTGCTGGCGCGGTTTGCCGATGGCGAAATAAACCACCGATGCATCCGCACCCACCTGTGCATGGAACTGCACGCGAACCGCGCGTACGCTGCCGTCCTTCGCATACCACTTCAGGGTCGTCTGCACGGCCGCGGGAATTTCGACACCATGTGCATCAAGCAGGCGCACCAGCTGTGGATCGCGCAACGTACCGGGAGGAAACGGAATACCGATCGATACCAGATTATTGTCGCCCGCATCGGCGCGACGGTGCAGCGTGATGCGCTGCTCGGGAAGCACATCCGAAGCAGGCGTTGCCTGATGGGTGCTGGCAAGACTGGCGGCGCCATGGTTTGACTGAGAGTGACGTGCCGCCAACTGCGTGGCATTCCCGCACACGGCTGACATAAGCATTACGACGCCGCAAAACAGCGCCATGACATGACGTGGTTTAGACACGATCATCACGCCTGGCGTCTACAGATAAAATACGGACATCACGAATGCATCGACGTGTCATGCAAGCCGCGGCAACACGATGCATCATGACAGCGCGTTCAATGGTGCGTGAGCAACCTGCGCCAACTTGCGCTCCCACTGCAATGCGGTACGCACAATCACATCCAGATCGTCGTAGCGCGGCTGCCAGTCCAGCACCTCTTTGAGCCGGTCGCTGCAGGCGATCAGCATTGGCAGGTCACCGGCGCGACGCGGCAGCTCGAGGATGGTCAATGGATGCCCACCGATGCGAGTCACGGCGTCGATTACTTCGCGCACGCTATAGCCGTGACCGTAGCCGCAGTTGAGTATCAACGAAGCGCCATCACCACGCAGATAATCCAACGCGCGCAGGTGCGCCGAGGCCAGATCCTCGACATGGATGTAATCACGGATGCCGGTGCCATCCGGCGTGTCGTAGTCCGTGCCGTAGATGGAAATACTGGCGCGTTTGCCAACCGCATGTTCACAGGCGGCCTTGATCAACAGCGTGGCCAATGGCGTGGAATGACCAATGCGACCCTTTGGATCGCAGCCTGCGACGTTAAAATAACGCAGGATCACGTGCCGCATGGCGCCGGTCGCACAGAAGTCGCGCAACATGGTCTCGGACATCAGCTTGGACATGCCATACGGATTGTATGGTTGCGTCGGGGTATCTTCGTCCGCGATGCCGTTCGCGGTCAGACCGTAGACGGCGGCCGTCGACGAAAAGATGAACTTGTCGACACCCGCCTCGGCGCAGCTCACGAGCAGGTTGCACGTGTTGCAGGTGTTGTTGCTGTAGTAACGCAAGGGATCGGACACCGACTCGGGCACCACGGTATGTGCCGCAAAATGGAGCACGGCGTCGATGCGATGCGTGGCAAGCAGCTCAGTGACCAAAGCGCGGTCACCCACGTTGCCAACCACCAGCTCGGCACCGCGCACCGAATTCCGGAAGCCGGTGCTGAGATTGTCGATGACGACTACCTGCTCGCCGCGCGCCACCAGTTGCTGGACCACATGACTGCCGATATAGCCGGCGCCACCCGTGACGAGAACCTTGTTCATGATGATGCCCCTGTGTTGACGACAGGAAACTGCTGATTGATCCAGTGCTCGATCGTGTCGATCAGGCGCCGACGGTCGCCGGTAAGGATGTAGGTATGATCGGTCTCGGCGAAAAAATGCGTGCTGATACCCGGGTGGTCGACCACGCGACCGAAACACTCGCGAAACTGGCGCGCGTGGTTGAAGTAGTTGCTGATGCCGCCGCTGTAGATCAGGCAGAGCTTCATGCCGCGCGCGAGCATGCCGGCCAGATCCTTGCGTACTACGGCCATCGGCAGCGGTGCCACCGAGAAAACGGGTTCACCCGCAACCACCTCGGCCGAGCGTTGCCGCTGGGTCAGGGCGCGACGCCAGCTTGTCGGATTAAACAGTTTGGGTAGATAGCGGCGCAACTTGTAACCCAAGGTGCGGTACGCGTAACCATCGAGGAAAATCACACCGGCCACCTTCGGGTCGGTGCGTGCCACCGTGTGTGCGTTCTGCGCACCCGAACACAGGCCAATTACGACGAAACGCGTGCATCCTGCCTGCTCGCCCAATAGCGAAATGGCGTCATCCACGTCCGCACAAACCTGCTGCTCGCGCGTCTGCGATTCGTCGCTCGCCGCGCTATCACCTACGGTGGAAAGGTCAAAGCGCAGCGTGGGATAACCGCGGGCATTCAGCCGTCGGGCCAGCTCGACATGCAGGCGGAACGGTCCGATGCGATGCACGAGCCCAGCGTTGAGCACGATCACGCCCGGCGTTTCCGACCGCTGCTCCGGCACACCGGCAATGCCGATCATGTGCCGTGCGCGGCCAAACCGGAAAGCACGTTCCTGCATCACACCGTCGCCCTCAGATGCCCGCTGACTGCCTGGATTAGCGGGTGCGAGAGGATCGCGATTTCTGCGCGCGCCAGGTCATCCCACGGCGTCGCTAGCTGCAGTGTCTTGATCTCGGTACAACTCGCATCAAGCGCATTCCAGCGCGACACGGCTGTCGATGGCAGTGAGTCGAGTACCAGCGTGGGAACGGTCGACGGTGATAGTCGCAGCGACGCAAGTTGGCCGCGCAGGCCATCGCTGACAGCAAACCCGAGCCATTGTCCGGCGACATCGGTGGGCATCCGCGGCGTGGTGAATCGTTGCGGGTCATGGCCAAGCTCAGCCTGCAGTGCGTCCTGTGTCATAACGTAATAGCTGCCGTCGAGCACAGGATCCCAGACGACCAGACTAGCGAGCCGCGCCGCTGCCATCATCGCGATGCTGCCGCCAAGCCTGGCACCGAAGGCAACAATGTGGTCGGTTCCACTGAGTCGGCGAAGTTCATTGGCAGCGGCCATGGTATCGGCGACACAACGATCCAGATCGACGTCGGCACTGGCACCCGCGGAATCGCCACTGCCGTAATAGTCGAAACGCAGTACCGCCATGCCCTCACCAGCCAGCGTACGGGCCAGCTGCCGATACAGCCGGTGGCAACGGATATGCTCCTGACCCAGCGGCGGGCACAGCAATACCGCTTTCTTCGCGGGAGTCGCGGCGGGATGGTAGAGACCGAACAGTTCCCCATGAGCCCCGAAGTAGAGAGGCCGCTCGGCTTCGGGTCGCGTCGTCATCGGCGGAATATGACGCCGAAGTAGATTTCGTTTTCGTTGTAGCTCTGGCCGGTCGCGTCGCTCGTGCGCAGCTGGCGCGTGAGCGCTGCATGCCAGCTCCAATGCGGGGTCCATTGCTCGCTCAGATCCAGGCCGTAGCGATAGGTTTTATCGAGGCGATCCAGTGTCTGATAAGTGAGCCGCTCGCCAGTGGCAAAACCTGACAGGGTGAGCGTTGGACGCAGCCGATAGTCGATGCTCGCGGCGAGGCCTCTGCCGGTCTGGTTGAACGTGGTGTTATTGACGTAGTCCAGTTTTTCGAAAAAAGGTGCGGCAGAAAACGTCAGCCGTTCGGTACGAAAGCTGTAGGTCAGATCGAGCCGCCGTTCCAGATACACCTGCGAGTCGATCACGGCATTGCCGGTGCTGATCCCGCCCGGCTGTGTGGGCAGCGGTTGGCCCGGCTGCGTGGTCAGCGGCTGGCCCGGCTGCACTATCATGTCCTCGACGGCGTCGGCGTATTGATAGGCGCCACTCAGAACCAGGCTGCTGCGCGATGTCGGTCGCCAACCGAGCGACAAGCGCGCCAAAGGCGCGCTGTCCGAGCCGGCATGATCGAAACTCAGTTGCGACCAGCCGACGACAACATCGGTATCGAACTTCGCCAGCTTGCTGACATAGCGGCCAAACACTTCGTTGCGATCGTAATTCGGGCCGCCCGTGCTGTCGGTGAAATCGACGTGTTGCGTTTCGACATTGGCAGACAGTTGGTCGGTGGCGCTGAGGTCCTTGTAAACTCGAAACGCCGCCTGCCCGCGCGAGGAATTGAACTCGGTGACCTTCGAGGCGTAACTGTTGATATAGCGCAGCTCGGCTTGGCCGCGGAACGTATCGCCAAGCCGAAAATACAGCGTGGGTCCGAGCACCAGTACGTTGGTCTGCTGCTGGTTGTCGGGCGCGTTGCTGGCCAGCGTGTCCACTGGCTCCACCCCCGCATAATCCTCGACGATCAGGTCGAGCCGCTGCGGCACTATCGTCCAGTTGGCCTGACCGGAAAGCTGACCAAGGGTCTGGTTCTTGAAGTGGTTGTTGAGGTAATCCTCGTATTCAAGATTACCGATGGCATTGACCTGCAGAGTCGAGCCCTGCTGCATGAAATTAAAGGACAGGCCCGGCGTCAGTATGTTTTCGCTGATCGGATCACTGCTGGTCAAGTTGACGTTGTTGCTGTGCTCTATGCCGGTATACAGCGTGTAATCAAGCTGCGCAGCCGAAGCCATGCCCGAGGTCGCAGCCAGCGCCAACGTGACCGAACGGGCGAGCGTCATGGATGTCGACATCGTTCCTCCCCACTGTCAGACGCAGTCCGACGTACTTGCGATGAAACAGCGCCTCAAGGCGCGTGGTTGAACACCACGCCGGCCATCTTGTCCGGATCAAAATGGGCAACAGCCTGGGCGATGGCGTTCGGTGTGTCCCGACCGTAGCCCGCCACGACCACCACAAAATCCGCCAGATCAGACAGGATGCGTGCATCCGGTGAGCCCTTGATCGCCGGGCCATCCAGAAACAGATAACGATCCGCATAGCGGCAGCGCATGGAATCAACCGCCATACGCATACGGAACGAGGAAAATTGTTCGCCACCGTTTTCGCGCAGTTGCCCTGCAGGTATCAAGCGCAGACGCGGGATGCCCGTGTGGTAGAGCACATGCTTGATACCGAGGGCTGGATGTTCGAGAAAATCGATCAAGCCGCCCGAGGTCGGATCCACACCAAGCGCCTTGTGCTGGCTCGGATAGCGTAGATTGCAATCGATCAGCAAGCTGGTCTTGGCTTCGTCGAAGGCGAACGCAGCGGCCAGATTGCGCGCGACGAAACTGCCGCCCGAACGCGGACTCACCGGAACGACCAGGGTCACGAAGTTATGCGGCCCTGCAAGCCCCAGCAATCGCGTGCGTATTTCACGAAACGCATCGGAATGCCGACGCGCGGACTCCTCACGGTGAATGAGTCCACGCTGCTCCAGCTGCAGCGGTGCCAGCGTGCTGCCACTTTCGCTCATCAGCGCAATCGAATGGCTGCTGGAACCATGCGATGCAGGGGTGCTGGCTGCCACCTCCAGCATGTCGCCGACGTGATCGGACAAGGCCTTGTCGCTTCCTCTGCTAGCCATGGCTTATCTCTGCATCCTGAACCAGAAAAGGATCAAATAAATGGCCGCGACACCCGTGACGGTGAATACCAGCATGGTGTTCTGCATTCGCTCTCGTCGGCGGTCGCGCGGCGTGGGATAAAAGGGAATGGTCGCCAGCACCGTCAGACCGGTGTACTGCTCGAGCTGCGCAGGTGACCGCGCGCGCGGATCGAACCGCACCAGTGCCGAAAGCAGGCCGAATGGTACGAGCAGCGACAGAGCGATACCCCCGAGCCCGAAATGCATGAAACGCAGGCCCGATGGAGTCAATGGCATCACGGCGGGATTCTGGATCACGAAGGACAACCCACGCTGTTCGGCATCAAGGTTCATCGACACTCGCGCGTTTTCGCGGCGCTTGAGCAGATCCTGGTACACATCGCGATTGACGTTGTAGTCGCGGGTCAGTTCGGAGGTGACGTTTTCCGAATTTGCGATGCGCTGGCTGCGATCCAGTTCGGATTGCAGCATCGTTTCACTCGCGCCCATGCGTGCCTGTGTTGCCGCAATGTCGCTGGTCGCGGACGAGAGCTGGCTCTTCATCTGTTGGTAAAGCGGATTGATCTGCACCCGGCTGTCGATGGTCGGGGAACCGGCCAGACTGAGGTTCCGCTTGCGCTGATCGGATTGCGCCAACTGCTGCTGCAGATCCTGCATCTGATGGCGAATGCGGACGACATCGGGATACTCATCGGTATACGTCAGGCGGAGTTTGTCGAGTTGGGACTGCAGATCGGCAAGCTGGGTCTGGTAAATACCCTGTGTCGTCTGTACCGCATTGACCTCCGACTCACCGGACAGCTGCGACGACAGCGACGCCGCCTGCGAGCGCTTTTCCATCAGATCCATTCGGGTGGTTTCGATCTGTGTGCGTAGCTGGCTGATACGCGAATTCGTATCGGCCTCGCTGCCTGACCGAGCATCCGCATTGGCCTCGCGGTAACTCTTGAGTTTGTCGTCAGCGTCAGTGAGCTTTTGCCGATACACCTCGACCTGGCTATCGATGAATTCATAGGCATCGCGACTTTCGCGCTGCTTGGACGCAAGGCTCTCACTGATGAACAACTGCCCGAATTGCCGGGCGACATCAAAGGCGCGCTGGGGACTGGAATCGAAGTAGCTGATCGTGATCAGGTTGTCGTGCGCTGTCTGCACATTGGTTCGCGACTTGATGCCATCGATCAGTCGATCCTGCTCTACCGGTGTTGGATTCGACGCCATCCAGCCGCCACTGACGAGGATTTCATCCATCACCTTGCGGCTGAAGATCACGTCGCGTGCCATGCCCGCACGGTTCTTGTTTGCCGTGGTCGATGCTGCACCTTCCATCAAGGGTGTGATGATGCTGCTTTCTTGCGCAAGGATCGTCGTGGACGCCGCGTATTTCTTGGGCCAGAACAGACCCAGGATCAGCGCTGCAAGAGCGATCACGGCAAAGAGCACGCCGAGTGCCACGCGACGACGCCGTGCCTCGCTCAATAGCGCCGGCAGCATCGCTCCTAATGGTGCAAGTTCCCCACTCATTCCATTCCCCCTACCGTTTAGCCCCGCATCTCGCCGCTTCAGAAAGCGCGCAATGGAACCGTAATGACATCCCCCGGCTGCACCGGATAATTCGTTTCCAGATCGCCTTGCTGAAGCACCTTGTCCAGCCGGACGGCATATGGCGTGGTGACGCCGCCGTCACCTGCGCGATAAAGCTCGGTTCGGTCAGGAGCGGCAAATTCGGTCGTGCCGCCTGCGGCGAGAACGGCATCGAGAATGGTCATACCCTGGCGGTAGGGCAACGACACCGGCGTTCGCACCGCGCCGGTAACGCGTACGCGCGACAGATATTCGTGGCTGCGCAGCTCGGTCAGGATCACTGCCACCTGTGGATCGCGCACGTAGGACTGCAGCTTGTCCTTGATTTCGGCAGCGACCTCCTCCGGAGTCTTGCCCCCTGCCACCACGTCGCCAATCAGTGGCACGGTAATCTTGCCATCGGGGCGGACAGGGACGCTGACGCTGAGATCGGGGTTATGCCACACCGTCACCTGTAGTTGGTCGTCGACACCGATGTGATAGGTCGTCACTGCTTGCGCATCGGCATTGAATTTGGGCGCGGTCGTCGATCCGCCGCCTGTGGCGCAGGCTGTCAATAGCAGGATGAGGCAGAGCGTGAGAAAGCGGCTGAGGTTCTGCATGCTGGTCATGTCCATTGATATCCAAAGTGTGAACCTCGTCACAATAGAACATACTCCAAAGCGCTTGACAAATGCAATTTCTTTCAAAAGAAAGATACGCACAACCAAGCCATCCAGCACGCGTCAACCGAAAATCGATGGCGGCAGAATTCACCCCTGTACATAAGGGCAGTTGCAAATACGGGTCAGGTAGTTCTTTCGTGCATCCGGCACATTTTTGACATCATCATGCCCACATGACGTGGTCGCCGAACCTGCAGAAATAACGTTGCAAATGACGGCCGCACTCGATTGAGTGGTCCAGGCTGGCGGCACGCGTTATGGCTGACACGGCACTGAAGTACGCGTTCTCTGGTACCGAATACGGATTTTGCGAAGTACCCAGGATCAAGGGACGGCATCAGGATTGGTGCGCTCGGCGGGATTCGAACCCACGACCACCGCCTTCGGAGGGCGGTACTCTATCCAGCTGAGCTACGAGCGCATTGTTGGCCGGCGTGGCGGCGAGGTCGTAAAGGCCTATGCCACGGGCGCGCAGTATAGCCGAGTTGCCGGCGGGGGTTGGCCCGGGCGACACCAGCGCTAACTGGAGCATCGCGATAACGCGGCAGCCCTAACGGCGCACCGTACAGACAAACCGCCTTTGCGCCTGCTGCCAGAAAAACGTCAGGCGCCACCTGCGGGACGCCTGACGTTACAAACCGGATCACACGGCCAAGTTAAGGGCTTACTTTTTCGCCTGCATCAATGCGGTCAGGTGGTCCGGCTTGCCTGCATCGCGCTCCAGATGCGGGTACATCAAGCCGCCGTGGTAGTCGATGCGCACGGTGCTGTACTCGTCGAAGTTTTTCACCAGCAGTTCGACCGGCTGGCTCTTGTCCTTGGCCGATGCGGTAACCGCGTCCTTGAGCGCGTCCGGGTTGTAGTCATGACCGTTGACCGCGATCACCGTCATGCCCGGCGAAATACCGGCGTTGAAGGCCGGACCATCCCACAGCACGTCACTGATATCGCCGCCCTTGCCGATGGACAGGCCAATCGAGTAACTGAGATCGGCAGAGTGACGACGCTCCTCCACTGCCTTTACCGCAGCGGATGGCTTGTCGGTATAAACCAGCTTCCAGCCGTGCGAGGCGAGGCCGCCGACCAGTGAGCCGTTGCCATCCAGACGCTCACGCAGGTACTTGGCCCAATCGTACGGTGCGACATCGTTAAGTGTCTTGACCACGTCGTCGAAGGTATACGTGTCGACATCCCAGGCACCGGGATTGACGCCGAAGAAGGCCTTGGCGAAATCGTCGATGCTGCGCTTGTTGCCGGTCAGCTCGCGCAGCTTGCCGTCGACGTCGAGCCAGATCATCTCGCCGGCGACGTAATAGTCCTCGCTGCCCTGGTAGTTGCGGTACGGCAGTGGCGCACGCTGCGACATGGTCGGGTCGTTGGTGGTGTCCTGCACATTGCGCCAGCTGGCCAGGCCCGGACGACCCTTGTCGTACGTAGCAGCCATATAGGCGAGCATGTCGTGGCCCTGGTCCATCGTCCACAGGCCCGAGCGCGTCGCCATGATCTGGCCCCAGAACTCGGTCTGACCTTCGTAAACCCACAGCAGGCTGTCGCCCATCGGCACGTTGAAATTCGGCGTGGCCAGATCGACGCCGCGGCGGTACTTGCCGTCCCACGAATGGTTGAACTCGTGCGAGAGCAGGTCACGCTCGCCCCAGTTCTTGTCCCACTCGGTGAAGTAACCGGTACCGACGCCATCCTCACTGGAGCGATGATGCTCCAGGCCTTCGCCGCCCATCTTGTCGCTCAGCGACAGCAGGAAGTCATAGTGGTTGTAGTGGTGCGCGCCGTAGAGCTTGTACATCTGCTGCACCAGCGCGAGGTGCGCCTTCAGCTGCTCGGGCTTGATCTCCAGATACTTGGCCTCGTCCGCCACGATATCGACATGCACCGGCGTGGTAGCACCCGGATCGAGGTCAACGCGCTTGAAATACTTGCCCGCATAGACCGGCGAATCGACCAGATCGTCGTAGTTGATCGGCTTGAAATGCAACGTGTCGCCATCCTTGGAGGCGACCTCGAGCGCCGTACCTGCCTGCCACCCAGCCGGCAGTTTGAGGCTAGGCTCGGTGTTGATCTGCCGCGCAAAATAGCCGGCCGGATACAGCGTGCTGGCACTCCACTGCGCGTCGAGCATTTCCGGCGTCATTACCACGCGGCCTTCGCGTGGGCTCTGCGGTGTCAGGTATTCGAAGCTTACGTCGACCGCGCTGGCACCCTGCGGCACATCAATGTGGAAGGCGTAGACGTTGTACTGGTCGCGCGTCCAGGTCAGCGTCTTGCCATTCGCCTTCACCACCAGACCGGCGATCTTGTCGATCGGACCCGTCGGCGAATGGTTTCCCGGAATCCACTGCGGATACAGCAAAGTCAGCGGACCGGCCGCCACCGGAATGGTTTCATGCACGCGGAAGATGCGATGCGCCACATCCGTGCCATCGACGTCGATCTTGAGCGTGCCGGCGGTGTAAGGCACGTTCTGCGGCGGCGGAATCGGCGGCGGATTCGCCATATCAGCGAATACGGCAAACGACGGCAGACCGAGAGCAGCAGCAGCAAGAGCGGAAGCGAGGCGAGTGACTTTCAATACGTTCTCCGGGGGACGAGGCAACATTCCAAGACGGGCAATGCTGCCGCGGCACGGATCCAAGCCTTCGATGCTAGCGCCCGACCGCTGCGCTTCACCCATGCCGAAGGTCACGAATGACTCATTGATGACACCCGCACACCGTCGATTACTTGCCAGCCAGCTCCAGCTTGCTGTGCCGCATGCCGTAGGCGAAATAAATTACGCAGCCGATCGCCATCCAGATCACAAAGCGCTCGTAGGTGATCCACGGCAACCCATAGATCAGCACCGCGGAAAACACGATACCCAGCGGCGCGGTGAACCACACCGCCGGCGTGCGGAAGTTGCGCTGCAATTCGGGCCTTCGTACGCGCAGCACCATGATCGAGGCGCAGATGATGATGAAGGCGCTGAGCGTGCCGATGTTCACCAACTCGGCCACTTCACCGATAGGCAGCAGCCCGGCGACGATGGCCGTGAACAGCCCGAGGATGATCGTCGGCCGCGCCGGCGTGCCGAAGCGCGGACTGACCTTGGCGAACCAAGCCGGCAACAGGCCGTCGCGCGCCAGCGCAAACCAGATGCGCGCCGCACCCAGCATGAAGGCAAACAGCACGCTGGTCACACCGATCACCGCCGCTACCGCAATCGTGATGCTGAGCCAGTGCAGACCGATCGATTCGAACGCGTCGGACACCGACGCATCGCCACCAAGATGGCTGTACGGCACGATGCCGGTAAGCACCAGCGATACGGCGATATACAGCACCATCGCAATCGCCAAAGACAGCAGCACCGCGCGCGGCAGGTCGCGCTGCGGATGCTTGGCTTCCTCCGCCGCGGTGGTCAGCGTGTCGTAGCCGAACACCGCGAAAAACACCACGCTGGCACCGGTCAGCACGCCCTGCCAGCCGAAATGGCCGAGGCCCGTTGCGGCATCCACCACGCGCGTCGGAATGAACGGATGCCAGTTCGCCGTATTGATATAGAACACGCCCACACCGACAACGAGCAAGACGCCGATCACCTTGATCGCCACCACGAAGGTGTTGAAACGTGCGCCCCACTCGGTGCGCAGCGTCAGCAGAATCGCCACGGCAATCGACACGCCGGCGGCGATCACATTGAAGCGGTGGCCATCGCTCGGCGCGGCGATCGCCTGCGCGCCGTACGTGCCGAACATCTGCTGCAGGTAATACTGCATGGTCTGCGCGCTCATGCTCTGCTGCGCCCATTCGGGCAGGTGCACGCCCGCCGACGCGAGCAGCACCTGCACGTAGCCGGACCAGCCGATCGCCACCACGGCCACCACCAGCGCGTATTCCAGCAGCAGATCCCAGCCGATAATCCAGGCGACGAATTCGCCAAGTACCGCGTAGCCGTAGGTATAGGCACTGCCGGTTACCGGAATCAGCCCGGCGAACTCGGCGTAGCACAACGCGGCGCAGGCGCTGCCCAGGCCCGCGATGATGAAGCTCAACGCCACCGCCGGGCCGGCGTTCACCGCCGCCTGCTGGCCGGCCAGCACAAAAATGCCAACGCCGATGATGCCGCCGATGCCAATCGCGGTGAGCTGCCACAGCCCCAGCACGCGCCGGAAATCGCCGCGCTGGCCTGCCTCGGCCTGCAGCTGTTCGACCGACTTGTGGCGCAGCAGTCTGCTAAGAAAACTCATGGTTTGCTCCCCGGAAACGAACGGCGATCATAGCGAATAGCGCCGCCGTTTCCCGTATGGCTTCCGACACTGGCCCGAACGGACTCGTCAGACCGGCGCTGCGCCATCGTGCAATGCGATAGCCCGCTGCCCACCATGCAGCCACGGTAACGCCAGCGCACTCAGCCCGAAAATCACGGCGATTGCCAGCATCAAATAGCCGTCCAAATGAGCAATGCCGAACCACATGCCGCTCAGCGCTGGCACCAAGACTGTTGCCACCAAGCGAAGGCCTTCAAACCACGTCGCCGAACGACGCCCCTCCATCAGCACACCCAGCACGCACAGGCTCGCCACCAGATACGCCGCATAACCAAGCAGTACCGGCAGCGAGGCCACCGGCACCAGCGCCAGGAAATGCATCGACATGCCGAGCAGCAGCGCAAACTGCAGCACCAGGTAAACCGTAAGGCCGCGCGACGTCGGCGGGTCGTAGCGCGGATGATCGATATCGAACGCCGGCTTGGGAAAGCGCGCCGCCACGTCGGCCGGCCGCCAGCCCGGCGGGCGAAACCACAGCTGAAGCTTGTCGCGCCAGCGCTCGGCATGCCACGCGTCTTGCACCATCGCCCAGTACACCTCGGCGTTGGCCCATAGCGGATTCCAGCTCTGCAGCGGCGAGCGCGTGCCGAACACCGGTGGCTCGCTATCGTTCTCTTCGGTAAAGGTGCCGAACAGCCGATCCCACAGGATCAGGATGCCGCCGTAATTCTTGTCGAGGTAGCGATCATTGACCGCATGATGCGCACGATGATTCGACGGCGAACAGAACACCCGATCGAACCAGCCGAGCTTGTCGATCTCGCCGGTATGCACCCAGAACTGGTACAGCAGGTCGATCAGCGCCACGATCACGAACACTTCGACCGGATAACCAAGCAGCGCCATCGGCAGATAGAACAACCAGCCCAGCAGCACGCCGCTGCCGGTCTGGCGCAGTGCGGTGGTGAGGTTGTAATCCTCGCTCTGGTGGTGCACCACGTGCGCCGCCCACAGCACGTTGACTTCGTGGCCCATGCGATGCAGCCAGTAATAAAGAAAGTCGTACAGCAGCAATGCGCTGATCCAGACCCATACGCTGTTCGCCGGCAAACGCAACACCGCCAGATGCTGCACGCACCACGCATAGATGCCCACGCTGAGCAGCTTGGTAAACACGCCGACGATCTGCGATATCACACCCAGCCCGAGGCTGTTGATCGCATCATTGCTGCGATACGCCTTGTGCCCGCGCGTGCGCGCCACGACAAACTCGATCGCGATCAGCACAAAGAAGGCCGGAATGGCCCAGGCCATGATGCGTTCGGGCGTCATCGTTCTGTCTCTCCCATCGTCGTGAGCCTTGTCGTCGATGCGGACCGCGCATCGACCGAGCGGGCGATCAGCCACAGTGCCACATAGTACGTCCCGAGTACGGCGACTGCCGAATAGGGCAGCGGCGTCATGAAGCGGTTCCACGCCAGCAGACTATCGCTAAGCATAAACACCAGCGCGCCGATCGCCGCAAAACCTGCGGCCTGCTGGTGCGGATCACGGCGTGCCCGCAGCCATCGCGCGCGTCCCACCGCCTGCCCGGCCATGGTCGCGAGCACGGCGATATACAGCGGTACGGCAATCTGCAACGGCGGCACCAGCGCGGGCCATAGCAACCACACTGCGAATGCGCCATAGAGCAGACACAACACCCACGAGAGCGGTTTTGCCAGCAACGGCTTGTCACTGACAAACGCCGCAACAAACCAACCATGTGCGATCAAAAATCCCAGCAGGCCAGCTACGAACCAGCGCGGCGACAGCATCAGAAACACATCGCCGGCCAACGAGAAAGCGATACCCACAAGAATGCGTTGCCGATAAACGCGCGATACCGGTGCGGGCATGCGCCACACCATCGCAAGGATCAAGGCCGTCGCCAAGGGTTTGCAAAACCAGTGCAGCCAGCGCCAACCATCGACGATCTGCACGCTGCCCGCGGTCGCACCGATAATCGCGCCTGCTGCTGCCAGCCACAGCACCGGCATCAGCCATTTCGGCGAAGCCATCGAAACAGTCGTGGATGGAAGCGCAGACATGCGGTGCTCAGAGAAGGGCAAGCGATGATGATAGCCACGCGTGGCCGATACGGCGTGCTGCAGTGCCACAGGTTTTGTTGCGTGCGAGAACGCCCAGCAGATTTATCCGGATAGTCCCTGTCGGCTCATCACCAGCCACTGCGCGTCGGCGCGCACCGGCAACGCATGTCACTGCGCCTGCGGCAGGCTAGCGCCCATCAACTTGGGCAGTGTCGGCAGCGCGCCACGCACGTCGTGTGCACAAGTTCCGTGGCTGGGAAACGCCTGCAGGGTCGGCAGATGCAGACCGCGATGTTGCGCATCAAGTGTGTCGGCAGGCCGCAAGCCGTCAATCAAAATAAGGAGGACCGGTTTTCCGGCGGCTGCCTGTGCCGACAATGGTTGAGTCACGGCAAGCAACACGGTACCCAGTACCAGGAAAGACAGCAGAAAACGCATCAGACCCATCCGCGAGATGACCAAAGAGATTGCACATGCTGGGCTGGGACCAAGGCAGCCCCGTTGCAGACCCCTCGTTTGTGCATGGGTCGATTACAGCTCAGCGGCCATCAAGCGCTTGTCGACCAAGCGCAGGATCATCGGTAAAAAACGCATCGATGCCGGCATCCAGATAGGCACGTATCTCCGCGATCGAGCCTGTGGCATTGAAGGTTTTCGGGTCACTGCCCTGCCAGAAATCTTTCGCCTGGAAGTTGTTCTCCGGGCGAAACGTGTACG
>Ga0302311_10002854_pt1 | contig 19254 bp, 13 predicted proteins | sample III_Palsa_N1_3_FD_200449 | JGI IMG/M metagenome (GOLD analysis project Ga0302311, IMG submission 200449) | Peat permafrost microbial communities from Stordalen Mire near Abisko, Sweden - III_Palsa_N1_3 | ecosystem: Environmental > Terrestrial > Soil > Palsa > Peat permafrost | place: Sweden... | reverse complement strand
TGCGTCATCTTGATTTTGGAGCAGAACGCGCGCCCGGTCCCCGCGCGGCGGCTTGGTAAGCCGGATTCACGGAGGCTGCGCCAGATCGATGCCCGACGGCACGGCCACCGCCCACCTGCTGCGTCCCAAGCTCGCCACCACCCTCGCGGAGGGCTACGGCCCGGGCAAGCTCCGCAAGGACGTGCTGGCGGGGCTCACCGTCGCCGTGGTGGCGCTGCCGCTTTCGATGGCGATCGCGGTGGCCTCGGGCGTCTCGCCGGAACGCGGGCTCTACACGGCGATCATCGGCGGCGCGCTGGTCTCGGCCCTCGGCGGCAGCCGCTACCAGATCGGCGGCCCCGCCGGCGCATTCGTCGTGCTGGTCGCGGCCACCGTCGCGCAGTTCGGGCTGAGCGGCCTGTTCTGCGCGGTGTTCCTGTCCGGCATCGTCCTGACGGCGCTGGGACTGGCGCGGCTGGGGGGCCTGGTGCGCCACATCCCGCACGCGGTGACGGTCGGCTTCACCTGCGCCATCGCGGTGACCATCCTGGCCAGCCAGCTGAAGGACCTTGGCGGCCTCACCCTGGCCGGCGCCGAGCCGGGCGCTCTGGCGCCGAAGCTGATGGCGCTCGGCCATGCGATCGGCACGCTTCAGCCGGCCGCCATCGCCACTGGCCTCGCGGTGGCGGCGGTGATCTTCGCCATGAAACGGTTCCTGCCGGCCTGGCCCGGGATGCTGATCGCCGTCGCCGCCGCCTCGGTGGCGGCGTTCGCCTTGCACATCCCGATCACCACTATCGGCGTGCGGTTCGGCGGCGTGCCCAGCGGCTTTCCGGCGCCGACGCCGCCGACGCTGTCGCCGAGCCTGGTCTTGGCCGTCCTGCCGTCGGCGCTGTCCTTCGCCCTGCTCGGCGCGGTCGAAAGCCTGCTCTCGGCCAAGGTCGCCGACGGCATGACCGGCCGCAAGCATCGCTCGAACATGGAGCTGGTAGCGCAGGGAATCGCCAACATGGTCTCCAGCTGCTTCGGCGGCATCTGCGTCACCGGCACGATCGCCCGCACCGCGACCAACGTGCGAGCCGGGGCCGCCAGCCCGATGGCGGGCATCCTGCACTCGGCCTTCCTGCTGGCCTTCATGCTGCTGGCGGCCCCGCTGGCCTCCTACGTGCCGCTCGCGGCCCTGGGCGGCGTGCTGCTGGTGGTCTGCTGGAACATGGCGGAGAAGGCGGAGTTCGCGCGGCTGCTGCGCAACTGGCGCACTGCCGCGGTGCTGCTGGCGACCTTCGGCGTCACCCTGTTGCGCGACCTGACCTCGGGCATCATCGCCGGCTGCGTCCTCGCCGCGATCTTCGCCGCCTTCCGCAAGGCCGTCCCCGAGGAAGGCGACTGAGCGCGGCCCTGGGAGATTTTCTGAACCGCAATGTTTCACCTGAAACCGCAAATGGCCGTTGATAACGGGCCCTGCCCTTATCCCGGTGCGTTTCACCGTGCGTCGGGACCAGTTTTTCTAACGGTCGACGACGTCAAAGACCCGACGCCGGGGGTGCCGCAGGTCCGAGCAGCCCACGCGGACGAGTCGTGGTCAAGCGGAGATGCCTCGGCCGTCGGCGGAAGCTAAGCCGCGCCGCCTCATTCTCGTTGTCTGGTCTTGGGCTTTTCATCGCGGGCTTTGGCGAGCGCGGCGCCCACCCGGGTCATCTGGCGCGCCGCGCCCATCTCGGCCCGCTCCTGTTCCGGGATCGCGAGTTCGCGGATCATGTAGTTGGAATGGGCGGCGTGCGCGGCGAGCCGGTAGCCCATTGCGTCCTGCGCGAGGTTGATCGACTGCTTCAGCATCCGCAGTTCGAGCAGGCTGTTGGCCGCCCAGCGCTCGGCCTGCGCCATCACCGTGGCCTCCAGCTGGTCGCGCGGCACGACCTCGGAGACGAGCCCAAGCGCGTGCGCCTCCTGAGCGGGGACGAAGCGGTTCTCGAACAGAATACGCTTCGCATTGCGTACGCCGAGGTCCCACGGCGCGGTGTGCAGCTGCAGATGCGAGGGTAGGAACTGCGCGTCGTCGCTGGCGATGATGATGTCCATGCACGACGCGATCAGAAAGCCGCCGAAGATGCAGTAGCCCTGCACTTGCGCGATGGTGGGCTTGCGGACGTCGCGCCAGCGCAGCGAGTTCTCCACGAACAGATGCCACGAGCGGTTGACGCGTCCGAGCACCCCGTCGCCAAAGGGCTTGGTAGCGCGGTCCTCCAGCTCCTCCGGCGTGCCGAGATCGTGGCCGGCGGAAAAGTGATCGCCGGCGGCCGCCAGCACGATCACCTTCACGTCGTTGTCCAGGTCGGCGCGGGCGAAAGCCTGCGTCATTTCCTCGAGCAGGATGCGGGACTGCGCGTTGCGGTAGCGCGGGCGGTTGAGGCGAATGATCTCGATCTCGCCGCGGCGTTCAACCTCGATATGACGATAGCTCATGCGGGCGCCTTTGCGGGCTCGACGGCAAGTGCGCCGACCGGTTGCAGGAGGACAGCCCCGGTTCCTACCAGGGCGTCGATCTCGGCGCGGGAGAGCCCGAGCAGGTTCCCCAGCACGTCGTGGGTATGTTCGGCGAAGCAGGGGGCCGGCGAACGGATGGCGCCGGGCGTCAGCGACAGCCGGTAGGCCAGCCCCGGATACTCCGCCGTGCCCGCCGCCGGATGGGTGAGTTCCTGAATGAACCCGCGGCTGCGCAGGAACGGGTCGCGCCAGACGTCGGCGCCACTATTCACCGGCGCGGCCGGGACCCCGGCGGCCTGCAGCAGGTCGCTCGCCTCGTGCTTGCCCCGGGCGCGGCTCCAGGCGCTCAGGCCCGCCTTCAGCGCCCTGGCGTGCTCCAGCCGACCGGCCAGCGTCTCGAACTTCGCGTCGGCCAGGTCGCTGACGCCGGTGGCGACAACCAGCCGGCGCCAGCTCTCGTCGTCAGGACACGCAACAACTATCCACTGGTCTTCTCCAGCGCATGGGAAGGCGTCGTGGGGGCCCACGTCCGGCCGGCGGTTGCCGTCGGCGCGGAACACCTCGCCCGTCCGTCCGGTCTGCAGAATGTACTCGCCGATCCAGTGCATGGCCGCTTCCACCTGAGCGACCTCGACATATTGGCCGAGGCCCGTTCGGTTGCGCTCCGCCAGCGCCGTCAGCACGGCGGAGGCGCCGTGCAGGCCGCCGATCGGATCGAGGTAGGCCGGGCCCGTCAGCACCGGCTCGCCGTCGCCGTAGCCGATCAGGCTGGCCATGCCGGCCGCGGCCTCCATGGTCTTGCCCATGCCGACGTGGCTGGACCAGGGTCCATCATTCCCGAACGCGGGCATCTCAACCATCACCAGCTTCGGGTTGACCTGGCTCAGCGCCTCGTAGCCCAGGCCGAGCTTGGTCAGGGCGTGGGGCGAGAAATTCGCCAGCACGACGTCGCACCTGGCCGCGAGCCGCCGCGCGATGTCTTGTCCGCCGGGCGATTTCAGGTCGAGACTGATGGACTTCTTGTCGTGGTTTTGCGTGTTGAACAGCGCATTGCGGTCATAGGGCCGCTCACCGCCCAGGCGGTCCGGATAGCTCGCCGGATCGTTGACCCCGACGGCCGGCCCCCGCCAGGAATCCAGCCTCGCGCCGTTCTCGATCTTGATCACCTCTGCGCCCAGGAAGGCCAGAGCGCGCGCGGTCATCGGTCCCGCCCAGGCCTGGGTGAAGTCGAGGACCCGCAATCCTTGCAGCGGCAGACGGTCAACGAACCCCGGAGCCGGGAAAGCGTTGCCACGTTCGAGCATCTTGGTCTCGAACCGGGCGCGGCCGCCCAGCTCGGGCGCCTGGGTTCGCGCCCGGTGCGGCGAACTCGTCCGGAACACTGGCCCCAGGCTATCCAGTTTGCCGTCGCCATCCGCCCGGAACATGCCTCGGCCCACGTACTGGGGCGTCTCGAGCAGCTCTGGCAGGGTTGGGATTCGCGCAGAGCTGACCTTGGCCCGCTGCAGCTGTTCGATCAGCTCCTCCACGCCACGGCCCTGCGCCTGCTCGCGCAGCAGCGCCACCGCGTCGGCCCAGTTGCGGCGCAGCGCCGCCACGCCGGCGAACCTCGGATCCTCGGCGATGTCTGGGATGCCAAAGATGCGGCAGATGGCCGGCCAGCCGCGTAGGGCGAACAGCACCAGCCAGCCATCGCGGCACTTCAGCTGGGCCAGCATGCCAGGATACTGCCGCCGCGACGCGTAGGTGCGCGAATAGGAGTATTGGGTGACCAGATTCTGCGCCATCGCCGCGGCGGCTTCGGCCGTGATCGCCTCAACCGCCTGGGTTTCGCCGGTGCGGTCGCGCCAGATCAGCGCGGCGAGGCACGAGATGTAGGCAGTGGCCCCGCAGGCGTAGGCCGTCCGGCGGCCGACGCCGTAGAGCGGCTCGCGGTCCTGGGCGCCGGTCGTGAACATGACGCCGCTCAGCGCCTGGTGAACGATCTCGCCGCCGCGCCAGTCAGCGTAGGGCCCGTGCTCGCCAAAATCGCTGACGCGGCAAACGATCTTGTCATCGGCCCGCTCGGCGATCGGATTTCCCGCATCGACAAGGACAATGTCGGCTTCGCCAAGCAGTCGGTCGAGATCGCGTTCGCTCTTGCTATCGCCGGGTCGCCAGGTGAACCCGGCTTTGCCCTGGTTGAGGTGGCGAAAGAGCAGCGACCCCGTGTCGTCGAACGGCCCCTCCCGACGTGTCGCGGCGCCTTCCGGCCGCTCGACCAGGATCACCTCGGCGCCATAGTCCGCGAACAACCTGCCGCAAAACTGGCCGGCCGCGGTGGACATGGCGTCGATGACTTTGACGCCGGCGAGCGCCGGCTGGTCCCGTGCCATCGGGACAACCTCCCTGTTGCACTGACAATGTAGCCAGTTCGATCGACGAGGCGACAAGCCAAATCGGCAGAGGCGACTGGATGCGCCTTACGCCGTCTCCCGCGTCGCCCCGACCCGCTGGGCCAGCGAGGCGGCCATGAACGGGTCGAGGTCGCCGTCCAGCACGCCGTCTGTGTCGGAGGTCTCGACGTCGGTGCGCAGATCCTTGACCATCTGATAGGGCTGTAAGACGTAGGAGCGGATCTGGTGGCCCCAGCCGATGTCGCTCTTGTTCGCCTCGACCTCCGCCGCCACCGCTTCGCGCCGCTGCAGCTCCGCCTCGTAGAGCCGGGAGCGTAGCACCTTCCAGGCTTCCTCGCGGTTCTGGTGCTGCGAGCGTTGGTTCTGGCAGGCGACCGCGATGCCGCTCGGAATGTGGGTCAGGCGCACGGCCGAGTCGGTCTTGTTGACGTGCTGGCCGCCGGAGCCGGACGCGCGATAGGTGTCGACACGAACATCCGACGGGTTGATATCGATGACGATCTTGTCGTCGACAACCGGATAGACCCAGACCGAGGCGAAGCTGGTGTGGCGCTTGGCGTTGGAGTCGAACGGCGAAATGCGCACCAGGCGGTGGATGCCGGCCTCGGTCTTCAGCCAGCCGTAGGCGTTGGTCCCCTTGATGACGATCGTCGCCGACTTGATCCCGGCTTGCTCGCCGTTGGTCTCTTCGACGAACTCCACCTCCATGCCGTGGGCGGTGGCCCAGCGGGTGTACATGCGCAGCAGCATGTTGGCCCAGTCGTTGGACTCGGTGCCGCCGGCGCCGGAATTGATCTCAATATAGCAGTCGTTGCCGTCGGCCTCGCCCGACAGCAGCGCCTCCAGCTCGGCGCGGCCGGCGAGGTCCTTTAGCAGGGCGAGTTGGCTGGCCGCGTCGTCGAGCGAGGCCTCGTCGCCCTCGGCCTCGGCCAGTTCGGCGAACTCGAGCGCGTCGGCGCGCTCCTGCTCCAGCTTGCGCACACGTCCGACCGCGTCGGCGAGCCGGGTGCGCTCGCGCATCAGCGCCTGGGCGGCCTCCGCGTCGTCCCAGAGGGTCGGATCCTCGACCCGGGCGTTCAGCTCATCGAGCTTGCGAAGCGCGTTCGCCCAGTCAAAGACGCCTCCTCAGCAGCGCAATCGACTGCTCGATCTCGGCCGCGGCCGCGTCAATGTCAGCTCTCATAATATCCTCGCAGACGGCCGAGATAGGCGGGCCGACCGGCTAAAACAATGCAGCGCTAGAACAATCCGTTGAGCTCGCTCGGCGGCTTCGGCTTGGGCCGCGGCGGCGCCAGGGTCGGCTCGGGCGACAGCCGAGGCGGCTGCGGGGCGCCGATCGGATTGAACGGCGTGACCGGCTCGACATGGCCGCCGCCGAGCGTCGGGGCGGCGACCCGAGCGGAAGGCTGGGTGCCGGGCTGGAACGCCTCGCGGTTGGGGCCGACCTGGGCGAAAACGGTGCCGAGCGGGGGCGTGAAGTCCAGCTTCGGCACCCCCTTCAGCGCCTCCTTCATGAACTCGATGAAGATCGGCACGGCGGCGACCGCGCCGGTTTCGCCATGGCCCAGCGAGCGGTTGTCGTCAAAGCCGACGAAGGTGCCGACCACGATCTGGGGCGTGAAGCCGATGAACCAGGCGCTGCGGAACTCGTTGGTGGTGCCGGTCTTGCCGCCGACCGGCCAGTTCAGCTCGCGCGCCTGGATCGCAGTGCCGTGCTGGACCACGCCCTGCAGCATGAGCACGATCTGGTAGGCGGTGATCGGGTCGACCACCTGCTGCCCGGCCGGGGCGAAGTCAGGGCCGTCGTCGCCAGTGAAGTCGCGGCTGCAATCGCGGCATTCGCGGGCGTCCGAGCGGAAGATGCTCTTGCCGTCACGGTCCTCGACCAGTTCGACCAGGTGCGGATTGATCTTCCGGCCGCCGTTCAGGAAGGCGGAATAGGCGCTGGTGATGCGGAACGGGGTGGTCTCGCCAGACCCCAGCGCCATCGACAGCACCGGGTCCATCTTCGGCACTACCCCGAACTTCACCGCGTTGGCGACGATCTTCGGCATCCCCACCTGGGCGGCGATGCGCACCGTCATGGTGTTGAGCGACAGCTCCAGCCCGCGGCGGAAGATCAGCGGCCCGGGGAAGTTCTTCTCGTAGTTCTCCGGCGTCCAGGTGGTGCCGTTGGCGCCAGGGAACGAGATCGGGCCGGCGGAGACGATGCTGGCCGGCGTGAAGCCGTTCTCGAGCGCCGTCACATAGACGAACGGCTTGAACGACGAGCCGGGCTGGCGCCATGCCTGTGTGGCGCGGTTGAAGTTCGAGAGCGAAAAGGAATAGCCGCCGACCATCGCCAGCACCCGGCCGGTGTTGGGGTCCATCGCCACCATCGCCCCATTGACGATCGGCACCTGGCGCAGATGCAGGCCGCCGGTGTCCGCGGGCTCGACGAAGATCAGGTCGCCGACGTTCAGTCCGCCCTTGCCGGCGCGGGCCCAGGAAACATCGGCGGGCACCATCTCGCCCTCGGAATCGTCCTGGGCGACCTTGACCTTCACCTGCCCGCCGCTGACGTCCTCGACCACGGCGACATGCCACTTCTTCCGCTCCGACGGCGGCGAGTGGGTCATGGCGGCCTTTTCCCAGCCGGGCTCGATCGCCACCCTACCCCAGGCGCCGCGCCAGCCGTGGCGATGGTCGTAGGTCTCTAGCCCGTCCATCAGCGCGATCCGCGCGGCTGTCTGCAGCCGCGGATCGAGCGTGGTGCGGATGTAGTAGCCGCCCTGGTTCACGTTGTCGCCGAACTGGGCCAGCGCCTGCCGCCGCACCTCTTCGACGAAATAATCGGCGTCGTGATAGCTCGCCCGCTGCGGCGGCTGGACCACGATCGGCTCCTGCAACGCCGCCTGCACGTCGGGCGCCCGCGCGGTGCCCAGCTGCAGCATCGACTCGAGGATCGCGTTGCGCCGCTGCAGCGCCGCTTGCATGTGTCGGGCGGGATTGTAGTTGTCCGGCCCCTTGGGGAGCGACGCCAGGAAAGCGCACTGGGCCAGCGTCAGGTCGGTGAGCGACTTGCCGAAGTAGTTGTAGGCCGCCGCGCCGACGCCATAGCTGTCGTGACCCAGCCAGATCTCGTTCAGATAGAGTTCCAGGATCTGCTTCTTGGTCAGCGCCTGTTCCAGGCGCGTGGCGAGAATCGCCTCCTTCATCTTGCGGCTGAGCGTCTGCTCGTTGGTGAGCAGCACCGTCTTGGCCACCTGCTGGGTGATGGTCGAGCCGCCCTCGGGCCGGCGGCCCTGCAGCACGTTGAAGACGTCCTTGAACATGGCGCGCCCGACGCCGCCGACGTCGACGCCGCCGTGGGTGAAGAAGTTGTGGTCCTCGGCGGCGAGGAAGGCGTTGTAGACCTGCGGCGGGATCTGATCGAACGGCACATAGATGCGCCGCTCGGTGGAGTATTCGCCGATCAGGGTGCCGTCCCAGGCGTAGACCCGCGTCGCCGTCGGCGGGTGATAGTCCACCAGCTCCGAGGCGTTGGGCATGTCGTGAAACAGCCAGGCCATATAGATCGCCAGGCTGAGCCCAGCGATCGCGACGAGGCTGAGCACGAGCACGCCGGCGAAAGCGGACCAACGTCCGATCGAGATCAACCGAGACTCCCTCTCGAAGGGCGACGCCCCCGCATCGTCTAGCGTGCGCCGCGCCGGGCGCCAATGCGGCGGCGCGACGTGGCGAGAAGCAACTGATTTGGGCTTGGCGTCGAGGTCGAGGGCGCCGCCCGGTCGGCGAAATCTAGCGCTCGGCGACTTTGGTCCGGCTGGTGAAGTAGGCGTCGATGGCCTGGGCGATCTTGTCGGCCAGGGCGCCGCGCTGAGCAGGATCGTTGAGGCGTGCCTCGTCGGACGGATTGGTGATAAAGCCCATCTCGAGCAGGGCGGCCGGCACGTCCGGCGCCAGCAGCACGAAATAGCCAGCGTCGCGCTGGCTGCGCGGCAGCAGGGCCGCGCGGTCGCCGACGCGTTCGATCAGCCCCTGGGCGAAGCTGGCGGAGCGGTTGCGGGTGGTGCGCTGGGTGAGGTCGAGCAGAATCTGGCCGACCGCGTGGTCGTCGCTCTCGGCGGCCTGTTGCAGGAACCATTCGTTGCGGCCGAGCACATAGCCGACGCGCTGCTGGCCGCTTTCCGACAGCGTGTAGACGCTGGCGCCGTGGATGGCCGGGTCGGCGCCCGAATCGGCGTGCAGCGAAAGAAACAGGTCGGCGCCCGCCTGCCTCGCGATCTGCACCCGCTGCTCCAGCGGGATGAAGACGTCCGAGTCGCGGGTCATCACCACCTGGTAGCGGCCGGTCCGTTCCAGCCGCGCCTTCACCGCCAGCGCTTCGGCCAGGGTGACGGTCTTCTCGTAGCTCGAGGCGCCCACGGCGCCAGAGTCCTTGCCGCCGTGACCGGGGTCCAGCACGATGATCTTGCGGCCATGCGCGCTGATCTGCTGCGCGGGCGCGGCCTGATCGGCATCGGCGATGACGTAGCCGCGAAGCGCCGCCGTCGCCGTTGCCGGGCCGCCGGCACGCGCCACGATATCGACGACGTAGCGGTAGTCGGTGACGCCGTCCGCCGGCGGCAAGAGGAAGCGGCGGGCGATATCGGCGTTGCGGGCGAGATCGAGTGTCAGGCGCGCCCCGCCGGGCGCGTCGGACACGACCCAGCCCCTGACCAGACCCCTGCCCGCGCCTCTCAGGACGCCCGGCGTCGAGGCGCCCTTCAGGATCACGGCCAGCTGGGTCGCGGAGGCGTCGGCCGGGTCGAGCGCGCCGCTGACCGCCCGATGCAGGTCGACCACGATCCGGGTCGTCGACGCATCGCCGCCCAGCCGCACCGCCACAACGTCGGGTTCCGCAGGCTTGCGCGCGCCGGCGGCGACGGCCACGGCGCAAGCGGCGGCGAAGACGAGCCCCAGTGCGGCTCGACCCCAACGTCCCTTCAGCCCATCAGCCGACAGCCCGCGCATCACCTTCGCGCCCATACACCCAGCATTTTCGCTGTTTGCCTGAGATTGGGCTCGCCGCGTAGCAAAACCGTTAAGCACGAGCCAAAGCAACCGCTGCGCTTTCCATTCGCGACCTTATGTTGCTACATTGTGCGTTGCGCACCCAGGCGTCCGACGCCGGATCATCTTTGGGTGCGCAGGCCAAGCGTCGGGCCCGCGCACAAACCCGCGAACGACGCGCCCGATGAACGAGCGCTTCCCACGAGAGGGCGGCGTATTTGGAACAACAACCTGATGGGCAGCGCCCTCCTCCCCGAAGCGAAGATCGCCTCCGCAGCCGAAGCTGGCGGCGAACCTTTGGGATGCGGCGCGCCACACATGAGCAGGCGCCCGGACCACGTGTCCGCCGCGCGCCGCGGAGAATGTCGTAATGACGAGAAAAATGCTGATCGACGCCGCCCACGCAGAGGAAACGCGGGTGGTCGTCCTGGACGGAACTCGTGTTGAGGAGTTCGATTTCGAAAGCCAGGCCCGCAAACAGCTTCGCGGCAACATCTACCTGGCCAAGGTCACCCGGGTAGAGCCCAGTCTGCAGGCCGCGTTTGTGGAATACGGCGGCAACCGCCACGGCTTCCTCGCCTTCAACGAAATCCACCCGGACTACTATCAGATTCCCCACGCCGACCGCGAGGCGCTGATGCGCGAAGTGGCCGAGAGCGATGACGACGAGAACGGCGGCCACCACCAAACCGCCGCCGCTAATGGCGACGATGAAGGCGATTCGGTCGGCGGCATGGAGGACGAGGTCGAGGCCGACGAAGAGATCGAGCGTCGCCGGCGCCGCATACTCAAGCGCTACAAGATCCAGGAAGTGATCCGCCGCCGGCAGATCATGCTGGTGCAGGTCGTCAAGGAAGAGCGTGACAACAAGGGCGCGGCGCTGACCACCTATCTGTCCCTGGCTGGCCGCTACTGCGTGCTGATGCCCAACACCGACCGCGGCGGCGGCATCAGCCGCAAGATCACCTCGGCCACCGACCGCAAGCGCCTGCGCACCATCGTCCAGGCCCTCGAGACGCCGGCCGGCATGGGGCTGATCGTCCGCACCGCCGGCGCCAAGCGCACCAAGGCCGAGATCGGGCGCGACTACGACTATCTGATCCGCACCTGGGAGAACATCCGCGACACCACCATGCACTCGGTCGCGCCGGCCCTGATCTACGAGGAAGAGGACCTGGTGAAGCGGGCGATCCGCGACCTCTACGACAAGGACCTCGAGGGGATCTGGGTCGAGGGCGAAGCCGGCTACAAGGAAGCGCGCGAGTTCATGCGCGTGCTGATGCCGGCCCAGGCCAAGAAGGTGATCGCCTATCGTGAGCCGACGCCGCTGTTCGTGCGCCACCGCATCGAGGACCATCTCGCGCAGATCTATTCGCCAACCGTGCCGCTGAAGTCGGGCGGCTACCTGGTGATCAACCAGACCGAGGCGCTGGTCGCGGTCGACGTGAACTCCGGCCGCGCGACCAAAGAGCGCAACATCGAAGCCACCGCGTTGAAGACCAACATGGAGGCGGCGGAGGAAACCTGCCGCCAGCTGCGCCTGCGCGACCTCGCCGGCCTGATCGTAATCGACTTCATCGACATGGAGGAAGCCAAGAACAACCGCGCGGTCGAAAAGAGGATGAAGGACTGCCTGAAGGACGACCGCGCGCGGATCCAGATCGGCAGAATCTCGTCGTTCGGCCTGATGGAGCTCAGCCGCCAGCGCCGACGCACCGGCATCCTCGAGGGCACCACCCACGTCTGCCCGCATTGCGCGGGCGCCGGACGGGTTCGTTCGGTTGAATCGAGCGCGCTCTCGGCCTTGCGCGCGGTGGAGCTGGAGGGCTTGCGCGGCGGTGGCGAGATCGTGTTGCGCACGCCCCGCGACGTCGGGCTCTATCTGCTCAACGCCAAGCGCGACTATTTGATGCGGCTGCGCCAGACGCACGGGCTGTGGGTCAACGTGGCCCTCGACGACGCCCTGGCGGCGGCCGAGCACGGCATCGAGCGTATCTCCAGCGAAGCGCCGCCAACCAGCGCCCGCACCTGGGAGGCGCCGGCCGCGGAGCCGTATGAGCCGGACGACGCGGACGATGATCTGGTCGATGAGGTCGACGAAGAGGAAGACGAGGACGAAGACGAGGCGGTCGATGCCAACGTCGAAGATGCAGACGACGACGCTGACGAGCGCCGCCCGGAGGCCGCCTCGCACCAGGAGGACGACAGCCGTCCCCGCGGCCGCGGCCGGCGTCGCCGCCGCGGGCGCCGCGGCGACGAGCCACGTCCGGCGCAAGGTCAGACGCAGGCCGCACCGCAGCCGGTCCGGCCGGCGGCGGACGAACAGTCGGAGAGCAGCGACGCGGAAGGTGGCGGCCGCCGCCGCCGCCGCGGCCGGAGGGGCGGTCGGCGCATGCGCGAGGAACCGCGCGCCGGTGACGTCTACGCCTGGTCCTGGCCCTCACGTCCGGTCGGCGATGACGCCTACCAGTGGCGTGGCCCCGTCCAGGCGCAGCTTGCGCCGCCGGAGGTCGCATCCCCATTGCCGTTCGCCGCCGAGCCCTATGAGCCGGTCGAAGCTTCTGGCGAAGCGCCACAGCCGCCGATCGCCGACGATGTCGCCGGCGTCGACGTCTGGGTCGAACTGCCGGCGCCCGACGAGGAGCCGCGCAAGGGCCGCGCGCGCCGGGGCCGCGGCAGGGCCGCGGCCGCCGAACCGGTAGTCGCCGAGACATCGGCCGAGCCCGTCGCTGAGGCGCCATTCGAAGCGGAGCCCGTGACCGCGGCGGCGCCGCGAGCCGAGGTTGTCGCCGAGGAGTCAGCGCCACCGCCTGAGCCCGCACCGCCAGTCGTCGCCGAGCTCGAAGCAGCGCCCGCGCTCCCGGTCCTGGCGAGCGTCGACGAACCGGCCCCAGCGTCGGCGCCGGTCGACGCCAACGAAATCAGCGCGCCCCCGGCCACGCCGAAGCGCGGTTGGTGGCGTCGGGGGGCGTGAGGCGCTAAGGGTGATCGCGCAGGGGCGAGCGAGAACTGATCCGGAGTGATGGATTGAGCCCCTGCACGATTTCGCCCCTACGCTGGCTGCGAAGCGGGATCGCCGTCGCGGCGATCACGGCGATGCTGGCCTCGCCGGCGACCGCCGTCCACGCGCAAGGCGAGTACTTCGGCCCCGGCATCGAGCGGGACACCGAGATCGAAGCCATCATGCATGAGGAGATGGATCCGATCTTCGCGGCGGCGAACATGGATCCCAAGCGGGTGGAACTCTACCTCGTCGCCGACCCGACGCTGAACGCCGGCACGCTCCCCGGCTATCGCATGGTGGTCAACAGCGGCTTGATCATGCAGTGCACGACGCCCAACGAGCTGCAGGGCGTGCTGGCGCACGAAACCGGCCACATGGAGCGCGGCGACGTCGCCCGCGTCGGCGAGTCGACCAAAGGCGTTGTCGGGCCGATGATCATCGGTCTCGGCCTGGGCATCCTGGCGGCCCTCGCAGGCGCGCCGGATGCGGCTGCGGCGCTGATCTATTCCGGCAGCTACTTCGGCCAGTTGAACGGGCTGGCGTACTCGCGCGACGACGAAGCCCGCGCCGACGAAGCGGCCATCACCTACCTGGAAAAGGCCGGCTATTCCGGCGAGGGAATCGTCGATTTCTTCAATAATTTCCGCTACGAAGAGGTGTTCTCCGACGCCAAGAAGTACCCGTTCTGGGTCGATCACCCGCTGACCGACGACCGGATCGAGGCCATCACCGTGCGCGCCAAGTCGCAGCCGCATTGGGGCGTGAAGGACACGCCCGAGATGATCGCCCAGTTCGAGATCATGAAGGCCAAGATCAAGGCCTACATGAACCGCCCTTACCAGACCTACATCGACTATCCGGACACGGATAAATCGTTCCCAGCCCGCTACGCCCGGGCAATTGCCGACTACCGCGAACTGGAGACCGAGAAGGCGCTGAAGGAAATCGACGCCCTGATCGTCGAGCGGCCGGACGATCCCTACCTCTACGAACTGAAGGGCAATGCGCTGATGGAGAGCGCACGCGCCCTGGAAGCCGAGGCGCCGATGCGCAAGGCGGTCGAGTTGAACCCCGAAGCGCCGTTGCTGCGCCTGCAGCTTGGCCAGGACCTGATCACCGAGAACGATCCGACCAAGCTGCAGGACGCGATCGCCACCCTGAACCGCTCGCTCGTGGTCGAGCCCGACAACCCGATGCCGTGGCTGTGGCTGTCCCAGGCCTACGACGCCAAGGGCGACGAGGGCATGGCGCGGCTGGCGACCGCCGAGCAGGATTTCCACCTCGGCCAGATGAAGGACGCCCGCTCGTTCGCCATGCGGGCTCGGGAGTTCCTGAAGCGGGGCACGCCGGAATGGAACCGCGCGACCGACATCGTGCTGACGTCCAATCCGTCGGCGGACGACCTGCGGCTGCTGGGATCCCAAGGATGAGAGCCATTGCTGTGCTCGGCCTCGCCGCCGCGCTCGGCCTGGCGGCCTGCCAGCCGGCGCAGGAGAGCGGCGCCTCGTTCGACGCCAAGGTGAAGGCCTATCTGCTGGCGCACCCCGATGACCTGCGCGCCGCGATCCAGAACATGCAGGCCACCGACGACGCCAACGAGGCAAAGGCCGAAGCGGCGGCGGACGCCAAGGCCAAGGCCGCCCTCCCCGTCCTCCGCGCGGCGCTCGAACACGATCCCCGAGACTTCGTAGCCAACCCGGCCGGCAAGGTGACGGTGACGGAGTTCTACGACTACCGCTGCCCTCACTGCATCGAGATCGCGCCGCAGATCGTGGGCCTGATCCGTTCGCACCCCGATGTGCGTTTCGTCTTCAAGGAAATGCCGATCTTTGGCTCAACCTCGGACCACGCCGCCCGCGCCGCGCTCGCCGCCAAGGCCCAAGGCAAGGACTATGTCGGCCTCTACGAGGCGATGATGGCGGCCCGGCCGCTTACCGACCAGGCGGTCGACCGCCTCGCCGCCGCCAGGGGCATCGATGTCGCAGCGATGAACGCGCCCGCGGTCCTGGCCAAGGACCAGACCCAGATCGACGACGTCGCCAAGCTGGCGGCCAAGCTCGCCATCAACGGCACGCCCGGCTTCATCGTCGGCGACACCGTCATCCGCGGCGAGGACTACGACGGCCTGACCGCGGCGATCGCGGCGGCGGAGAAGAAGGCTTAGTCCACCGCAACCGGCGTGTAGACCACCAGCTTCAGGCCCGGACGTCGTTGGCCTGGAAGCTGGCTTGATCGAAGACGATCACCCCGTTCGTCGGGTGACGATAACCTGGGAAACCCCAGCTAGCGTGGTCGTTATCAGCTTCCCCCATGAGGTCTCCATGAAAGCCGCGGTCCTGAACGAATTCGGCTCCCCGCTCGAAATCCAAACGCTGTCCGACCCGGTGCTCGGCACTGGCGAGGTGATCGTCGACGTCGTCGCCGCCGGCGTCACCAGCTACGCCGCCAACGTCTTCAACGGCTCTCGCAACTACCTGCTAGACCTGCCGGTGGCGCCGGGGCCCGGCGGCGTCGGACGCGTGCGCTCCACCGGGCCGGACTCCACTAGGCTCAAAGTCGGCGACTGGGTCTTCTGTGACTCCACGATCCGCTCGCGCGACGACATCGCGAATCCCGAGCAGATTTTACTGGGCTGGACTTATCGGACCGAGGCCGCGCGGCCGCTGCATACCTTTTACCATCACGGCTCCTTCGCCGAGCAGATGCTCGTGCCGACGGAGAACGCCACCCGGATCGGCGATATTGATCCGGCGGCCGCCGGCCGCTGGACCGCCCTCGGCCGGCTCCTCGTACCCTTCGGCGGTCTGCTCGCCGGCGATCTGAGAGCCGGCGAAATCATTGTGGTGAACGGCGCCACTGGAGGCTTCGGCGGCGCGGGCGTCGCCGTGGCGTTGGCAATGGGCGCCGGGAGGGTGGTGGCAGCCGGCCGCAACGGACGCGCGCTAGAGGACCTGGCCCGCCGCTTCGGGCCGCGGGTGCAGCCTATCCAGATGACAGGTGTCGAGGCTGACGACCGGCGTCTGATCGGCGAGGCGGCCGGCGGACCGATCGACATAGTGCTCGACTTCCTGCCGCGGGAGGCGTCCGCGGCGCAGGTGCGCGCGGCCGCGCTCTCGGTGCGTCTCGGCGGGCGGGTGATGCTGATGGGCGGCCTGCGCGGGGCCGAAGGCGATCTCGGGCTGAACTACAACTGGCTGATGCACAACGAGACCACCGTGCGCGGTGTGTGGATGTACCGGCGCGAGGCCATTCCCCGGATGGTGCAGATGGTCCGGAGCGGGCTGATCGACCTCGCTCAGTACGAGATGACCGAGTTCGGTCTGGACGACGCCAACCGCGCCGTGGCCCACGCCGCCGCCAACGCCGGTCCGTTCGCGCTGACCGTACTCCGACCTGATCGGGGCGGCGCGGGCGGCTAGCTGGCCACCCGCTCGATCATCGCGGCGAACGCGCCGAGCAGACCAGCGAGGAACTTCCGCGTCTTCTCATCGGCGATGGTTCCATCCTCGGCGAACAGGCTGGCCGCGCCGCCGATGTAGGCTTCCGGCTGCTGCAGCACTGGCATGTCGAGGAACACCAGCGACTGGCGCAGATGGTGGTTGGCGCCGAAGCCGCCGATGGCGCCCGGCGAAACGCTGACGACCGCGCAGGGCTTTCGCGACCAGACGCTTAGGCCGTAGGGGCGAGAGCCGACATCGATGGCGTTCTTCAGCCCGCCGGGGACCGAGCGATTGTACTCTGGCGTTACGAACAGCACCGCGTCCTTGGCGCGCACCGCCGCTCGGAAATCCGTCCACGGCGTCGGCGGCTCGGCGGTTTCCAGGTCCTCATTGTAGAGCGGCAGGGCGCCGATCTCGACGATGTCCAGCTTCAGCGTCTCCGGCGCCAGCTTCGCCAGCGCCAGGGCCATCTTGCGATTGTAGGAGGCCTTGCGCAGGCTGCCGACCAGCACCGCGACGTTACGCTCAGGCATCGGTCTCCCCCAGGTTCAGGCTGCGGCCGCCTTAGTGCGGGCGGGTATGGTCTTCTCGACGAAGCGCTGCAGCAGGGCCGCCACGTCGGCCGGGGCGTCCAGGTTGGGCGAGTGCCCAACGCCGTGCCAGAAGTGCAGTCCGGTGCCCGGCGGATATTTGGCCCAGGTCGCCAGCATGGCCGAGACCGGGATCAGTTCGTCGGCGTCGCCGCCCGCCACCAGCACCGGCATCGGCAGGGCCCGCACCTGGTCCCCGATCCGGATCTCGAACATCGAGCGCATCGAGCCGCGCAGGCGCCGCTCCGGGGCGTTGCGCATGTCCGCCGCCACGACGCGGACGACCTCCGAGGAGGTATCGGCGAGCGCTGCCGCGTCGATCCCGTCTCCGGCCCCGCCCCGCGCCTGCTGCGCTCGCCGCGCCGACATCCGCGCCTCGATCAGCTCCTCCAGACTCGGTCCCTCGTCCGGCAGCTGAGCGCCGTCCGGGTCCGACGGGTCGAGCAGCACCAGACCCTTCAGCAGGCCTGGGTGATCCACCGCGAACTGGGCGACGGTCGCCCCGCCCAGCGAGTGGCCGACCAGGGTGAAGTCGCGCCAGCCCAGGGCGTTCACCAGCTCGAAGGCGTCGCTGGCGAAGATCTGGACGCTGAAGTCCTCCTCGCGCGGCGGCGCTTCCGAGCCGCCCGCGCCGCGATTGTTGATCGCGATCGAGGTGTAGCGGTCGGCCGGCAGCGCCTCCTGCACCAGCCGCCAGATCGCCGCCGAAGCCTGGAAGCCGTGGATCAGCACCACGCGTTCCGGCCCTTCGCCGTGCTGGAAGTACTCGAGCTGAACCTTGGAGAGTTGAGCGAAGGCCATGGCCGCCCCTTAGCGTCTGGCGCCACCTTAGCCCGGCGCGCGGCGACGGCGAAGCGCCGATCAGGCGAGCGCGCGCACCTGATCGCAAAACCAGTCGAGCCCCGCGTCGGCGCCTTCGCGCCGGACCATCGAAACGGTCCAGGGCGCGGTCGGCTCGGGCGGGTCCAGCACCTGCAGTCCCAACCGCGCCGCCTGCTGCTCGGCCAGCCTCCTTGGGCCGGTGGCGATGGCGTCCGAGGCGGCGACCATCGCCAGCGCCATCTCCCATCGGGGCACGATGGCCACGCCAACCACATCATGGGGGCTGGGTATCGGATCTTCTCCGATGGTTGGCCCCATCACGTCGTCCGTCGGCGAGATCGAACCGGCGAACACGTGGCCCGTGCTGGTCCACTGCTCGAGGCTGATTTGGCCCTCGATCGTCGGATGTCCGCGCCGCGCCACGATGCAGTAGCCGTCCTCGTAGAGCCTCTCGCCGACGAATCCGCCCGGCAAGGCTTCGAACCGTCCGAGCGCGAGATCGATCTGGCCGCGACGCAGCGCGTCGAGGGCGAGATAGCCGCGCAGGAACTGGAAGGTGAACCCCCCACCGAACCGAGCGTCGCGCTGCCTGCCTAGCAATGGGCCGCCGATCGCCTCCTGAGCGTAGACCGTCGCGGCGATGTGAAACGACCGGCTGCTGAGCGAGGGATCGAACCCCGGCGTGGGCCGCACCGCCGCGCCCATCATATCGATCAGCGCCTCGATCCGCGGCGCCAGCTCCAGCGCGCGCTGGGTCGGAATGAGGCCGTGCGGCTTGCGCAGGAACAACGGGTCGTCAAACAGGTCGCGCAGCCGGCCCAGGGCATGACTCACCGCCGACTGGCTAAGTCCCAGGTGCGCCGCGACCGCCGTGGTCCGGCCGCGCCGGCACAGCTCGCGGAACACCAACAGCAGCCCGCCGTCGATGCGGCGTATATCGAGTTGGTCGATATCACCCATCGGTCTTATTCATTGGTCGGGTTTCGCGTCGTTGTCTAGTCCGGTTCGCCGACGACACCGGGAACGACGACGTGAAAACCATCACCATCGCGGCCGCGAGCCTGGCGCTCAGCGCCGGCATCGCCCAGGCCGATCCGGCGCCCGCGGCGCCGAAGCCGGTCGGACCATGCGCCGGCGTCTATGCCTCCGCCGCGGCGCTCAGCGACTATCGCTTCGACGGCTTCAGCGAGAGCAATCGCGCGCCGACCTGGCAGGTCACCGCCTATTGCTACCGCAACGACGGTTTCTTCGCCGGGACCACCCTCACGGGCGTCAATTTCGAAGACACGCCGCGCACCCGTCTGGAGGCCGACTGGTACGCCGGCCGCCAGGTGCGGTGGAAGGGCGCCAGCGTGAGTTCGATCTGCTCTACGACACCTTTTCCCGACAAGCGGGCGCCGGGACCCAGCTACGATCTGTTCGAGGCGCAGGTCGAGGTCAGCCGCACGTCCAAGCGGCTGACGCTGGGCGCGCTCGCCGGCTGGGAAACCAACACGTCCGGCGGC
>Ga0302311_10002851_pt1 | contig 19265 bp, 15 predicted proteins | sample III_Palsa_N1_3_FD_200449 | JGI IMG/M metagenome (GOLD analysis project Ga0302311, IMG submission 200449) | Peat permafrost microbial communities from Stordalen Mire near Abisko, Sweden - III_Palsa_N1_3 | ecosystem: Environmental > Terrestrial > Soil > Palsa > Peat permafrost | place: Sweden... | reverse complement strand
CAGCCGGCAAGCCGCTCTCCCCAAATCGCCAGGAGAGCCTAGCAGAGCTTTTCGAGACTTATCAGTAGGCTCTGGACGCCAGGTGCTGTCTGGCGCCGGAGTCGCCCGCCACGTAGGCCCCGGCGCATGCCGCGAGGCCAGCCAGAGACATGGCGAATAACACGCCCACGATTGCTTTCATTTCGGAAACTCACGCCCGCCCGCCAGAAGCCGTAAACATTGCAGGATTTTGCGGGCCCGTCAAAAAAATGCGCAATTGGTTGTGTTTGGGCGCTGTGCGGCCTGTGAGTCTGGGCAATCTTGGCCAATGGGCCGCAGGGGGTGATACTCGCGCTCCCAGACGTCTGGAAGACGCAAGCTGATGTCTCCCCGGTCCGCCGTCATCCTCCTTTGGATCGTTTGGTATTCGACCTGGATCCTCGCGGTCGTCTTCTCCCGGCGAACCAAGGTCCAGATGAAAACCGACGCCGTCGGCGCTCACCGATTTCTGGCCGGTTTTGGTTCTCTTCTGCTCTTCACGCCCCTTGTCTGGGACGGCCGTTTGTCTGTTGAGCCCTGGACAGCACTCTCGGCCAGGCTTTGGCCCGATAGCCTCGTCGTCGACTGGAGCCTTTTCGGGTTGGTGGCGACGGGATTTGCCTTCTGCTGGTGGGCGCGCCTGCACCTGGGAAGCCTGTGGTCGGGGTTTGTCACCCTCAAGGAGGATCATCGCGTCGTCGACTCCGGCCCCTATGCCCTGGTGAGGCACCCGATCTATGCCGGGGCGATCTTTTCGGCGGCGATGACCGCCTTGATCAGCGCCAGCGCCCTCTCGCTTCTCGGCGCCGGCATGGTCGCGGCCGGATTTACGATGACCGCCCGGATCGAAGTGCGCTTCCTGCGTCAGGAGCTGGGCGCCGGCGCCTATGATGACTACAGCCGTCGAGTCGGCATGCTGGTTCCGGGCCTCAAATAGGCGGCAGGGGCCGCTGCTTGCGCCGGCCGGCTCTATCGGCCATGCGCTTGGCCCATGACGTTCGAAGCTGATCGTGAAGCGCGAAGTCTCGCCGACCTTCTCGCGGCGCGGGCCGAGGGCTGCGCCCTGCCCCAGGGTTTCTATCTGAACGACGCCGTTTTCGCGCGCGACCTGGAGCTGCTGCTCGGCCGCTGGACCTGCCTCGGACACCAAAGCGAACTTCCGGACTCCGGCGACTGGATCACCGGCGGCTTCGGACCGGAATCGGCCATCGTCGTCCGCGGCGAAGACGGTGAGGTGCGGGCCTTCGCCAATGTCTGCCGGCACCGCGGCTCGCGCATCTGCGTGGAGGCGCGCGGCAGCGGCGTGCTCCTCACCTGTCCCTACCACGCCTGGACCTACCGCCTGGATGGGCGACTGCGGGCGGCGCGCGAGATGCCGGACGGGTTCGATCCCGCCGCCCATGGTCTGACGTCCCTGCCGCTGGCCTTGATCGGCGGCCTGATCTTCGTGGCCTTCGGCGAAACGCCGCCGCGGCTCGACCGCGCCGCCCCGGCGCTCACCGCCATGACCGACCGCTATGGCTGGGCGAAGGCCAAGGTCGCCGCCCGGCGAACCTACCGCGTCGCGGCCAACTGGAAGCTGGCGCTGGAAAACTATCACGAGTGCTACCACTGCGGCCCGGCCCATCCCGAGTTCTCGGTGCTGCATGCCCTGGCTCGGCCGGGCGAGCGCAATCCAGGCGCCGCGGCCGGCGATTTCGAGGACTGGGGTGCGGCGCCGGACGGCCGCGAGGTCGCCCGGGTGATGGGGTCGGCCTTGGCGGCCGGCGCGCTCACCGGCAGCCGCGACGGCAAGCTCCTCGCCCCGCTCATGTCGCCGGCCGCCGACGGCGCCTGCGTGTTCGGCGAGCTCGGCTACCTGTCCGCCTTCCTGGCCTACGCTGACCACGGGGTCGTCTATCGGTTCATCCCCCGCGACGTGCTCGACACCGAGATGGAAGTGCTGTGGCTGGTCGACGCCGCGGCGCGCGAAGGCGAGGACTATGACGTTGAAGCGTTGACCTGGCTCTGGGAGGTCACCAGCCTGGCCGACAAGCGGATCATCGAGCGCAACCAGCAGGGCGTCGCCTCGCGGTTCTATCGGCCGGGGCCGTTCTCGCTGATGGAGCCCGGCGCGCGGCAGTATGTCGATCGCTATGTCGCCGACCTGGCCGCGAGCCTCACGTGACCTATGACGCCCTGATCGTCGGCGGCGGCCACAACGGCCTCGTCTGCGCCTTCTATCTCGCCAAGGCCGGCAAGCGCGTGCGCGTGCTCGAGCGGCGGGAGATCGTCGGGGGCGCGGCGATCACCGAGGAGTTCCATCCCGGCTTCCGCAATTCCGTGGCCAGCTATTCGGTCAGCCTGCTCAATCCCAAGGTCATCGCCGACATGGACCTGGCGCGCCATGGCCTGACCGTGGTGATCCGGCCGCTGAGCTATTTCGCCCCGACCGACGACGGCCGCTACCTGATCATGGACCGCGACCCGGCCCGCACCCACGCCGAAGTGTCGCGGTTCTCGGCCAAGGACGCCGAGCGCCTGCCGGGTTTCCACACCAGGTTCGATGTGGCGGTCGACCTGCTGCGCTCGCTGCTCCTCAAGACCCCGGTGAACCCGGCCGGCGGGACGCGCGACCTCTTCACCGCCCTCGGCCTCGCCGTCGAGGTCCGCCGCCTGGGACTAGAGGGCCAGGAGTTGCTCCTCGACCTGTTCGGCAAGAGCGCCGGCGACATGCTGGACGCCGTCTTCGAGACGCCGATCCTCAAGGCCCTGCTGGGCTTCGACGCCGTGGTGGGCAATTACGCCAGCCCCTACACGCCGGGCTCGGCCTACGTCCTGCTGCACCACGTGTTCGGCGAGGTGAACGGGGTGAAGGGCGCCTGGGGCCACGCCCTCGGCGGCATGGGCTCGATCACCAAGGCCATGCGCGCCGCCTGCGAGGAAGCGGGCGTGGAAATCTCGACCGCCTCGCCAGTCAAGGAAATCGCCATCGCCGGCGGCCGCGCCCGCGGCGTGGCGCTGGCGGACGGCTCGGATCTCGAAGCCCGCGTCGTGGTCTCCAACCTCAACCCCAAGCTGCTGTTCGGCTCGCTGGTGGCGGGCGAACACCTGCCGCAGGCGTTCCGCGACCGCATGGCTGCCTGGCGCTGCGGCTCGGGCGTCTTCCGTATGAACGTGGCGCTGTCGGAGTTGCCCAGCTTCGCCTGCAAGCCGAGCCAGGGCCAGGCCGAGCAGCATGGGGCCAGCATCATCATCGCGCCCTCCCTGCGCTACCTCGACGAGGCCTACATGGACGCGCGGCGCTTCGGCTGGGCGCGCCGGCCATGCATTGAAATGCATATCCCCAGCGTGCTCGACGACACCCTCGCCCCGCCCGGCGCCCACGTGGCAAGTCTGTTCTGCCAGCAGTTTGCCCCGGAACTCCCCGACGGTTCATCCTGGGACGATCATCGCGAAGCGGCCGCCGATCTCGTCATCGACACGGTCGATTCCTACGCGCCGGGTTTCAAGGCTTCGGTTGTCGGCCGCATGGCGCTCTCGCCGCTCGATCTCGAGCGCAAGCTCGGCCTCGTCGGGGGCGACATCTTCCACGGGGCCCTGACGCTCGATCAGCTCTATTCGGCCAGGCCCGCCCTCGGCTTCGGCGATTACCGCTCGCCGGTGAAGGGGCTCTATATGTGCGGCTCGGGCACGCACCCTGGAGGCGGTGTCACCGGCGCCCCCGGCCACAACGCCGCCCACGAGATCCTGCGGGATCTGAAGCGCCGTCAGTAGAACGCCTCGCCCGGCAGCAGGCGGTCCTGCGTGCCGGCGTCGCACAACGCGTAGGTGAAGCCTTTCTGGATCGCCCAGGCGCCCACCTCGCCGCGGCGGGTGATCGCCAGGAAGCCGACCTGGTCGTCCTTGACCTGCGGCCGCTTCTTGAGGATGCGAGTCACCGCCTCGCGGCAGGCCGCCTGGGGCGAGCGGCCCTGGCGCATCAGCTCGACGACGAGAAAGCTGCCGGCGTTGCGGATCACCTCTTCGCCCACGCCTGTGGAGGTGGCCGCGCCCACCTCGCCGTCGACGTAGAGCCCGGCGCCTATGATCGGCGAATCCCCGACCCGGCCTCGCAGCTTCCAGGCCATGCCCGAGGTCGTGCAGGCCCCGGCCAGCTCGCCGCGGGCGTCTATGGCCAGCATGCCGATGGTGTCGTGGTTGTTCGGGCCGCCCGCCCCCTTGCCGTAGGTTCCGACTTCACTGTTGGCGACGGGGCTGTACCTGTTCGTCTTTAGCCACTCCTTCCACGCCGCCGCTGACTCCGGCGTCAGCAGCTCCTCGCGCGGAAATCCCTGCTCGAGGGCGAACTGCAGGGCCCCCTCGCCGACCAGCAACACGTGCGGAGTCTTCTCCATCACCCGGCGGGCGACCGAGATCGGGTGGGCGATGTGCTCGATGCCGGCCACCGCACCGCACTCCCCGGCGCCGGTCATGATGCTGGCGTCCAGCGTCACGTGGCCGTCGCGATCGGGATAGCCGGCTCGCCCGACCGAATGGTTCTTGAGGTCCGCCTCAGGCACGCGCGCGCCGGCCTCGACGGCGTCCAGGGCCGAACCGCCGGCGGCCAGCACCTGCCAGGCCGCCTGGTTGGCGGCGACGCCGAAATCCCAGGTGGAGATAACGCACGGCGTGGAGAGCTGGATCGGCCCCTCGGCCGCCGCGCCGCTCGCCGCCGCCAGGGCCGACCCGGCCATCGAGGCCTTGATCACGTCGCGCCGATTGAGCATGCCCGCCTCCGCAGCCGATATCGGCTTTGATTGTCAGAGGATGCCCGGATGGTCGAGCCACTGCGTCTGGAAGTCTGTGTCGATACGCCGGACGGCCTCGAAATCGCCCTTGCAGCGGGCGCCGACCGCATCGAGCTCTGCGCAGCCCTGGCGCTCTCGGGTCTGACGCCGGCGCCCGGCCTGATGGCGCAAGCCACGGGACGCAACGCCTGGCCGATGATCCGACCGCGGGCCGGTGGCTTCGTATTCTCGCCGGCCGAGGTCGACGCCATGCGCCGCGACATCGACGCCGCCCGCGCCGCCGGCCTGCCGGGCGTTGTCCTGGGCGCGAGCCGTCCGTCCGGCGAGCTGGACGCCGACCTGCTCGCCGATCTCATCGACCATGCGGCGGGTCTGGGCGTCGCCCTCCACCGCGCTTTCGATCAGGCCCCCGACCTGTCGGCGGCGCTGGAGACCGCCGTCGCGCTGGGATTCGAGCGGGTGCTGACCTCCGGCGGCGCACGCACTGCGCCTGAAGGCGTAGATCGCCTCGCTGAACTGGTCGCCCTGGCGGGCGACCGCATCGTGATCATGGCCGGATCAGGGGTCACGGCCGCCAATGTCGCCAACCTCGTTCGCAGAACAGGCGTGAAAGAGGTGCACGGCTCGTGCAGCGCCTCGGCTCAGGTTCGGGCCGTCGATCCGCTCGCCTTCGATCCGCCCGGCCGCCGCGAGACCTCGGCCGAGGTGGTCAGGGCGATGGCGGCGGCGCTCAGATCGGTCTGATCAGCACTCCACCACGTTCACCGCCAGGCCGACATCAGTGGAGGCTCGCGAGAAAGCTCGCCGGGGTCAGAGCCACGTGGTTGGCGAGCGGTGGTCGAAGCTCGAACGCCTTGGGTTCTCGTCGGAAGTTCCAGACGCGGACAAGTCGCCAACGATCCGGGTTGGATTCTCCGAACTCGTGCTCGTTTCGGCTTATGTGAAATGGTGTGTATTCCCAGCCGTTGGTGGTTTTGACCTCGATTAGCCGATCGCGCCCGTCTGGTTCGAAGCTGCGGATGTCGTAGCCAGCGCCATCGCCTCTTTCAACGGACGTCCACTCGACCCGTTTCGCAAGATCTGGCCGAAGTGCACCGGTCAGGTTTGCGCGCTCGTGCCTAAGCACCAGTTCCTCGCCCTTGCGGCCCAGCGCCCGATTGCGTTCGTCCTGTTCCGCGACGTCGAATCGTCGAGCCACGGCCATGATCTTATCGAGCTCTCCAGGTGGCGGGGCGTTCCGGCGGCTAGGAGGCTCACCGATCCACAGAGTTCCATCGCCAGCGAGGCCTGGAACTACTCCGAGATTTCCTGACGCCAGCCGGGCTCTCCAATCTGGATTGCGATCGAGCCAGCGAGCGACCGCATCGACCAGCGAGTCCTGAAAATTCGCCGCCGGCTTGTAGCCGGGGAGCCAGTCCTCAGCGCGGCCAAGGAGCACCGCGCTAACATTCTGGTGTTTGAACTCGATCGAGCCCTTCGAGCGCTCAATCACGCCCATCAGGGCGTTGCGGTGGTCAGTTTTGCTGTAGGCGCGGCCGGCCTCGGCGGCAGCAAACATGGCGAAATAGTCGGTGACCAGGGCGTCGTTTTCCACATCGCTCCAGTCCTCGCGCGCCATCAGCGTCCCGCCGATCTACTCATTCGGCCTAATCAGCACTCCACCACGTTCACCGCCAGGCCACCGAGCGAAGTCTCCTTGTAGATCTCGCTCATGTCGGCGCCGGTGCGCTTCATGGTGGCGATGACCTTGTCGAGGCTGACGCTGTGCTGGCCGTCGCCGAGCAGGGCCAGGCGCGCGGCGTCGATGGCCTTGATCGCGCCCATGGCGTTGCGCTCGATGCAGGGGATCTGGACGAGGCCGCCGATCGGATCGCAGGTCAGGCCGAGGTTGTGTTCCATGGCGATCTCGGCGGCGTTCTCGATCTGGGCGTTGCTGCCGCCCATCGCGGCGGCGAGGCCGGCGGCGGCCATGGAGCAGGCGACGCCCACCTCGCCCTGGCAACCCACCTCGGCGCCGCTGATCGAAGCGTTCTGCTTGTAGAGCGCGCCCACCGCCGCCGCCGTCAGCAGGAAGGTGCGGCGGGTCTCGGCCGTCCCGGCGCAGAACCGGTCGTGGTAGCGCAAAACAGCCGGCACGATGCCGGCCGCCCCGTTGGTCGGCGCAGTGACCACCCTCCCGCCGGCGGCGTTCTCCTCGTTGACCGCCAGGGCCCAGAGATTGACCCAGTCCATGGCCGCCAGGGGATCGGCGATCTGCCGCTCCATGCGCGCAATGATCGTCTCGCGCAGCTGGCGGGCGCGACGCTTGACGGCCAGGCCGCCCGGAAGAATTCCGCCCTGGCGCATGCCGCGCTCGATGCAGGCGTCCATGGCCTCGTGGATGGCGTCGAGGCCGGCCAGCACGGCGGCCTCCGGACGCAGGGCGAGTTCGTTGGCTAGCATCAGGGCGGCGATGGAGAGGCCGGCGCGCTCCGCTTCGGCCAGCAATTCAGCGGCCGAGTTGAACGGATGCGGCGCCGGCGGCCCGGTGTCATTGTCCGGGGCGTTGCGGGCCATCTCGGCCTCGTCGCGCACGAAGCCGCCGCCGACCGAGAAATAGGTGTGGGCGACAAAGCTCGCGCCCTCGCTGTCGAAAGCCTCGAAGGTGAGGGCGTTGGGATGCTGCGGCGCGCGTTCGTGAATGAGCCAGAGGATGTCGCGCGCCTCGTCGAAGGCGATGGCTGGCGCCGCGCCGCCGAGGCTGAGCGCCTGCTCGCCGCGGATGCAGGTCAGCGCCGCCTCGCCCTCGTCAGGGTCCAGCGTCGCCGGCTCGAAGCCGGCAAGGCCTAGAATCACCGCCCGGTCGGTGGCGTGGCCACGGCCGGTCAAGGCCAGCGACCCCATCAGCCGCGTCTCAACGCGTGCGGTGCGGGCGAGGAGCCCGGCTTCGCAGAGCGCGCGCACGAAGCGGCCGGCGGCGACCATCGGGCCCATGGTGTGGGAGCTCGACGGCCCGACGCCCGGCTTGAAGAGGTCGAAGACGCTGACCGTCATGGGCGCCCTCCCTACCCCCAACTGGGGCCAGGGAGAAGCGGGTCACCGAGGCAGGTCGCTGGATCCCATCAGGAATTCGTCCACCGCCCGTGCGCACTGGCGGCCTTCGCGTATCGCCCACACCACCAGGGACTGGCCGCGGCGCATGTCGCCGGCCGCGAACACCTTGGCCTGGCTGGTGCGGTAGTCCTTGGTGTCGGCCGCCACGTTGCCGCGCGCGTCGAGCGCCACGCCCGCCTCGGCGAGCAGGCCCTCGCGGCGCGGGCCGGTGAAGCCCATGGCCAGCAGGACGAGGTCGGCCTTGAGGGTGAACTCGCTGCCGGCGATCTCGGTCATGGTCTGGCGGCCGTCGGCGCCCACGGTCCATTCGAGGCGGACGCATTCCAGGGATTCGACCTTGCCGTTCGAGCCCACCGTCCGCCTGGTGGCGACGGCGAAGTCGCGGTCGGCGCCTTCCTCCTGCGAGCTGGAGGTGCGCAGCTTGAGCGGCCAGTTCGGCCAGGTCATGGCCTTATTCTCGCGGGCCGGGGGCTCGGGGAGGATCTCCAGCTGAGTCACCGAAGCGGCGCCCTGGCGATGCGAGGTGCCGATGCAGTCCGAGCCGGTGTCGCCGCCGCCGATCACCACCACGTGCTTGCCGGCCGCGCTGATCGCGCCCTGCGGCGCGGCGCGCGCTTCGGAGTCGCCGGCTACGCGTTTGTTCTGCTGGACGAGGAATTCCATCGCGAAGTGCACGCCGGCCAGGTCGCGGCCTGGCGTGGCGAGATCGCGCGGCGCCTCGGCCCCGCCGGTCAGAGCCACCGCGTCGAAGGCCTCCGTGAGCTCGGCGAAGGCGTGCCCGGCCCCCACCTCGACGCCGGTCCAGAACACCACCCCCTCGGCTTCCATCTGAGCGACGCGGCGGTCGATCAGGCGCTTCTCCATCTTGAAGTCGGGGATGCCGTAGCGGAGCAGGCCGCCGATGCGGTCGTTCTTCTCGAACACCGTCACCGCGTGACCGGCCCTGGCTAGCTGCTGGGCGCAGGCGAGTCCGGCTGGACCTGAGCCGACCACCGCCACGCGCTTGCCGGTCGATTGGCCGGCCGGCTGCGGGCCGACACGCCCATCCTCCCAGCCGCGATCGACGATCTGGCATTCGATGGTTTTGATCGTCACCGGGTTGTCGTCGATGTTTAGCGTGCAGGCCGCCTCGCAGGGCGCCGGGCATACGCGGCCGGTGAACTCAGGGAAATTGTTCGTAGAATGAAGGACGTCGAGCGCCTTGCCCCACTCGTCGCGATAGACCAGCTCGTTCCAGTCCGGGATCAGATTGTTGACCGGACAACCGGTGTGACAGTACGGGATGCCGCAGTTCATGCAGCGCGCGGCCTGACCCTCCAGCTCATGGTCAGGCAGGGGACGGACGAATTCGCGCCAGGTCTTCACCCGGGCGCCAACTTCGTCATAGGCGCGCTCGCGCCGTTCGATCTCAAGAAATCCGGTCGGTTTGCCCATCGGCCTACTCCGCGGCCTGGAGGGCGGCCGCGGCGTGCTCGGCCCGCAGCTCTGTGAGCGCCCGGCGATAGTCCGTAGGCGTCACTTTCACGAACTGCCCGAGGCTGGCCTCCCAGTTGGCGAGCAGGGTGGCGGCCCGGGCGCTGCCGGTGTGGCGCTGGTGGCGCTCCACGAGGATGCGCAGGCGCGCCGCATCGTGCGTGAGCGGATCGCCCATGCCGGAATCCCACACGCTGGGCGCCTCGGCGGCTGGCAGATCCTCATCGCCGCGGCCGGCCTCGATGGCGGAAAGCTCAACCATGGCCGGATTGACCCGCGCGGCGAACCGGCCGGCCGGGTCCCAGACATAGGCGACGCCGCCCGACATGCCGGCGGCGAAGTTGCGGCCGGTCTCTCCGAGCACGACCACCACCCCGCCGGTCATGTATTCGCAGCCGTGGTCGCCGACGCCCTCGACCACTGCCACGGCCCCTGAGTTGCGCACTGCGAAGCGCTCGCCGGCCACGCCTTCGAAATAGGCCTCGCCGGCGATGGCGCCGTAGAGCACCGTGTTACCGACGATGATGTTCTCGGTCGGTTCGCGCGTGGCTTCGCGCGGCGGGCGAACGGCGATGCGGCCGCCTGAAAGACCCTTGCCGACGTAGTCGTTGGCGTCGCCGGTCAGCTCGAGGGTGACCCCGCGGGCGAGGAAGGCGCCGAAGCTCTGGCCGGCTGAGCCGGCGAGCGCGACGGTGATCTGGCCGTCGGGCAGGCCCGCATGGCCGTGACGGCGGGCTACCTCGCCGGACAGCATGGCGCCCACCGAGCGGTTGCGGTTGCGGATCGGCAGCTCGACCCGGGCCGGCGCGCCGTCTTCCAACGCTGCGCGGACGCGGGCGATGATCTGGCGATCCAGCGCCTTGTCCAGGCCGTGGTCCTGGCGCGTGGTCTGCGAGACCTCGGTGCCCATGTTGGCTGGCGCTGCGTAGAGCACCCGCGAGAGGTCCACGTGGCGGGCCTTCCAGTGGTCGATGGCGCCCTGCAAGTCGAGGCGGCCGACCTGGCCGATCATCTCGCGCACAGTGCGGAACCCGAGCCGGGCCATGATCCCGCGCAGCTCTTCGGCGACGAAGAAGAAGTAGTTGACCACGTGTTCGGGCTGGCCGGTGAAGCGGGCGCGCAGCACCGGATCCTGCGTCGCCACCCCAACCGGACAGGTGTTGAGGTGGCACTTGCGCATCATCACACAGCCGGCGGCGATCAGCGGCGCGGTGGCGAAGCCGAACTCATCGGCGCCCAGCAGGGCGGCTACGGCGACGTCGCGGCCGTTGCGCAGACCGCCGTCGGCCTGCACCGCGACGCGGTCGCGAAGGCCGTTGATCAGCAGGGTCTGCTGGGTCTCGGCGAGGCCGATCTCCCAAGGCGAGCCGGCGTGGGTCAGCGACGTGAGGGGACTGGCCCCCGTGCCGCCTTCATAGCCTGAGATGGTCAGGTGATCGGCGCGGCATTTGGCGACGCCGGCGGCGACCGTGCCGACACCGATCTCCGAGACCAGCTTCACAGAGATGCGCGCGGCCGGATTGACGTTCTTCAGATCGTGGATGAGCTGCTTGAGGTCCTCAATCGAATAGATGTCGTGGTGCGGCGGCGGCGAGATCAGGCCGACGCCGGGAGTGGAGTGACGCACCGCCGCGATGGCCTTGTCGACCTTGTGGCCGGGCAGCTGGCCGCCTTCGCCAGGCTTGGCGCCCTGGGCCATCTTGATCTGGATGTCGCTGGCGTTGACCAGGTATTCGGCGGTGACACCGAAGCGGCCCGACGCCACCTGCTTGATCGCCGAGCGCAGGGAATCGCCGTTTTCGCGCGGAACGTAGCGGTCGGCCTCTTCGCCGCCCTCACCGGTGTTCGAGCGCCCGCCGATGCGGTTCATGGCGATGGCCAGGGTCGTATGGGCCTCGCGCGAGATGGAGCCGAAACTCATCGCTCCGGTTGAGAAGCGCTTGACGATCTCGCTGGCCGGCTCGACCTCCTCCAGCGGGACTGGTTGCTCGGCCCAGCGGAAGCGCATCAGGCTGCGCAGAACGAGGCGGCCGGCGTTCTCCTCATCGATGGCGCGTGAGAAGGCGGCGTATTCTTCCGGCAGGTCGCCACGCACGGCGTGCTGCAGGCTGGCCACCGACTCCGGCGTCCACGCGTGCGCCTCGCCGCGCAGGCGGAAGGCGTACATGCCGCCGACGTCGAGCGTGGAGCGGTAGATCGGCGCATCGCCGAAGGCGTCGCGGTGGCGGCGCACGGCCTCGCGGGCGACCTCGGCCAGGCCGACCCCCTCCACCTGGCTGCCGGTGCCGGTGAACCAGCGCTCCACGAAGTCGGTGGCGAGGCCGACGGCGTCGAAGATCTGCGCCCCGCAGTAGGACTGGTAAGTAGAGATGCCCATCTTGGACATCACCTTGAGGAGGCCCTTGTTCAGCGCCTTGACGTAGCTGGCCTGGGTCTTGGCCTGCTTCGCCGGCTCGCCGGCGTGGATCTGGTCGAGCGTTTCGAAGGCGAGATACGGGTTGATCCCTTCCGCGCCATAGCCGGCCAGGACGCAGATGTGGTGCACCTCGCGCGCCTCGCCGGTCTCCACCACCAGGCCGGTCTGCATGCGCAGGCCCTGGCGGATCAGGCGGTGGTGCACGGCCGAGACGGCCAACGCCGCGGGGATGGGGATGCGGTCGCTCGAGACGGCCCGGTCCGAGAGGATGAGGATGTTGTTGTCGGCCAGCACCTTGTCGGTGGCCTCGGCGCAGAGTCGTTCCAGCGCCCGCTCCAAGCCGGCCTCGCCCTCTTCGGCCGGCCAGGTGATGTCCAGCGTCACGGTGCGGAACGCCCCGTCTAGCAGTTCGGCGATGGCCCGCACTTTCTCCAGGTCGGCGTTGGTCAGCACCGGCTGGGTGACCTCCAGCCGCTTATGGGTGCCGGCTTGTCGCCCCAGCAGGTTGGGCCGTGGGCCGATCATCGACACCAGGCTCATGACCAGCTCCTCGCGGATCGGGTCGATCGGCGGGTTGGTGACCTGGGCGAAGTTCTGCTTGAAATAGTCGTAGAGCAGCCGCGGCCGCTCGGAGAGCACGGCGAGCGGCGTGTCGGTGCCCATCGAGCCGACCGGATCGTCGCCTCCCGCGCCCATCGGCTCAAGGAAGAAGGCGATATCCTCCTGGGTGTAGCCGAAGGCCTGCTGGCGATCGAGCAGATCGGCGTCGGCTCTGGCCGGTTCCCAGTGGGGCGGCTCGGGCAGGTCATCCAGCTTGAACTGGGTGTTGGCCAGCCACTCTGCGTAGGGCCTGGCTTCCGCCAGCTCGTCCTTGATCTCCTCGTCCTCGATGATGCGGCCCGCCTCCATGTCGATGAGCAGCATCTTGCCTGGCTGCAGGCGCCATTTGCGCACCACCCGCTCCTCGGGAACGGTGAGGACGCCGACCTCGGAGGCCATGATCACATGGTCCTGGTCGGTGATCACGAAGCGCGCGGGACGGAGGCCGTTGCGGTCCAGGGTCGCGCCCACGCGTCGGCCGTCGGTGAAGGCGATGGCGGCCGGTCCGTCCCAAGGCTCCATCAGGGCGGCGTGGTATTCGTAGAACGCCTTGCGAGCCGGTGACATGTCGGCGTTGCCCGCCCACGCTTCCGGGATCAGCATCATCATCGCGTGCTCGATCGGATAGCCGCCGGCCAGCAGCAGCTCGAGGGCGTTGTCGAGCTTGGCGGTGTCGGAGTCGTCCGGCTTGAGCAGCGGCCACATCTTGTCGAGGTCCGGGCCCAGCAGCTCGGACTCCAGCGTACGGCGGCGCGCGTTCATCCAGTTGGCGTTGCCGCGCACGGTGTTGATCTCGCCGTTGTGGGCGATGAACCGGTACGGGTGGGCCAGGCGCCAGGATGGGAAGGTGTTGGTCGAGAACCGCTGGTGCACCAGGGCCACCGCCGATTCCGTCAGCGGGTTGGCCAGGTCCTCGTAGAAGCCGCCGACCTGATGGGCCAGCAGCAGACCCTTGTAGACCACCGTGCGGCTGGAGAATGACGGCATGTAGAAGTTGACGAGGTCCGGCGCGTCGTAGCGTTCCGCCAAGGCCTCCAGCGGGTTCTGGGTCTGTTTGCGGATGGCCAGGACCTTGCGCTCGAAGGCGTCCTGTTCGGGCGTCGAGGCCCCGCGGGCGACGATTGCCTGGCGGATCACCGGCGCGCTCTTCTTGACCGCCTCGCCGAGGCCGGCGGTGTTCACCGGGACCTCGCGCCAACCGATCAGGCGTTGGCCCTCGATGCGGATGAAGTGCTCGAACTGTCCGATGGCCAGTTCGCGCGCCTGCTCGTCGCGCGGCAGGAAACACATCGCCACCGCGTAGTGGCCGGCCGGCGGCAGGTCGAGGCGGTTGTCGGTGGCCCACTGGCGGATCAGCGGGTCGGGAATCTGGATCAGGCAGCCAGCCCCGTCGCCGACCAGTGGGTCGGCGCCAACGGCCCCACGGTGGTCGAGATTGACAAGGATCTCGAGGCCGGCGGTGACCACCTCGTGGGACTTCCGGCCCTTGATGTTGGCGACGAATCCGACGCCGCACGAGTCATGCTCGTGGCGGGGGTCATAGAGGCCCTGTGGCGGCGGATAACCGGGCAAAATATTCCTCACAACAGCCAGCGCGCCGGCTGCAGGCGCAACAGACGTGCGAAAATTCGCCCATACGCGAAACGACCCGGCCTGTCGATTCCCCTTTAACCTGCCGGATTTCAAGTTCGACGTCTGCTGGCGCGGCCGCCCGGCGAACATCGAAATCCGGCCAGCATATGGACAGGGATCGCGCGCCGGCCGCTTCCCCCGGGGGCTTCGCCTTGACGGGCCTCCTTCGCGCGTCGAAGGTCGCGGCCATCGCCCAGTCAGAAGGCCAAAGATGAACCGAGCGCTCCTCCCAGCCTTCTCGGCGGTCGTCCTTCTCGCCGCCTGCCACGCCTCAAAGCCGGCCTTCAACGCCGCCCGCGCCGTCGACACCATCCGCACCGGTGAAGTGCAATGGAATCTCGACTGGAAAAGCGGCGATGCGGGCAAAGTGACCGCTCACTACGCACCCGAGGCGACGGTGATGGATCCTGGCCAGGCGCCGGCCAAGGGCGTCGAGGCGATCCGCGCCGAGGTTCAGCGGGCGATGGACGATCCCGGCTTCACGCTCAGCTTCAGCAGCGACAAGGTCGACGTCGCCGCGGCCGGCGATCTCGCCGTCGCCCGCGGGACCTTCAAGCTCACCGCCACCGACCCGGCCACAAAGGCGGTCCAGCCCAGCGCCGGGACCTTCGTCACCGTCTACCGGCCCCGGCCCGACGGGAGCTGGAAGGCGACCTGGGACATCGCCACGCTCGGCCCCGCGCCGACAACCAAATAACTCAGAGGGAGACCGCGCCATGGAACTCGCGCCGAAGAAGACCGGGCTGTCCGTCGCCCGGCTGGAGCGGATCACCGACCATCTCGAGCGCGCCTACGTGGCGCCTGGCAAGATCGCCGGCTGTCAGGTCGCCGTCGCCCGCCGCGGCCATCTGGCCTATTTCCGATCGCTGGGAAGCATGGATCTCGCCGCCGGCAAGACGATGCGCGACGACGCCATTTTCCGGCTCTATTCGATGACCAAGCCGATCACCGCCGTGGCGTTGATGACGCTCTACGAGCGCGGCTACTTCCAACTCAACGATCCGGTCAGCCGCTTCTTCCCCGACTGGCGCGGGCAGAAGGTGTGGGTGTCGGGCCGGGGGCCTGAGATGGTCACCGAGGCGCCGGCGCGGCCGCCCTCGATGCGCGACATGCTCTGCCACACCGGCGGGCTTACCTACGGCTCGGCCTTGGCCGCGCTCGGCGTGCCGGACGGCGGCCATCCGGTCGACCAGGTCTACGCCGAGCTCGGCGTCAACCGCGGCGGCGGCGAAACGCTAACGGAGTTCATGAGCAAGCTGGCGCGCGTCCCGCTGCGCTACCAGCCGGGCGAGCGGTGGATGTATTCGCTTTCCACCGACGTCTGCGGGGCTCTGGTGGAGCGGATCAGCGGCCAGCGTTTCGACCGGTTTCTCCACAGCGAGATCTTCGCCCCGCTGGGCATGAAAGACACTGCCTTCGTCGTGCCCGCGAGCGAGACCGACCGGTTCAGCGCCAACTATCGCCGCGGTCCCGACAAGGGTCTGCAGGTCATCAAGGACAGCGAGCGCTCTTACCTCGCCGAGCCGAACTTCTTCTCGGGCGGCGGCGGCTTGGTCGGCACGACCGAGGACTACCTGCGTTTCTGCGAGATGCTGCGCCGGGGCGGCGAACTCGACGGGGCCCGGATTCTCGGCCCACGCACCATCGAGCTCATGCGCCGCAATCACCTCAAGGACGGCAAGGACCTCACCGAGATGGCCATGGGCGCCTTCTCCGAGACGGCCAACGAAGGGGTCGGCTTCGGCCTTGGCGTCGCCACCACCGTCGATGGCGTCAAGAACGGCGGTCCGGGCGAGGGCGACTACTATTGGGGCGGGGCGGCCTCGACGATCTTCTGGATCGACCCGAAGGAAGACCTGGTCGTGGTGTTCATGACCCAGCTAATGCCATCGGGCACGTTCAATTTCCGCGGCCAGCTCAAGAGCATCATCTACGGCGCGATCGTGGACTAGATCCGCCGTGCGGTGAGGATGGCGATCTCGGGATCGAGCATCTGACCCTTCATCGAGTCTTGCCCCTTGGTCGGCGAGACTGGCGAGGTGAGGATCTTCTTCACGACGTCCATGCCGGCGACCACGTGGCCGAAGGCGGCGAAGCCCTGGTTGTCGCCGCTCTGCGTAGGATCGGCGTCGAGCGAGGTGACGTCGCCAATGCAGATGAAGAAGTCGCAGGTGGCCGTGCCCGGCGCGTAGCGGGCCAGGGAGATGGTCCCGTCCTTGTGGCTGAGGCCGGTCTTGGTGGTCGGCTCATGGGCGATGGGCGGCAACATCTTGGCCGGGTTTCCCTGGAGGCCACCTTGAATCAGGCCGTCCAGGGGATCGGCGACCAGCTTCATGGCGCGATAGAAGCTGGACCCGTCCAGCCGCTTCTGATCGACATAGGCGAGGAAGTTGTTGGCGCTGATCGGCGCCTTGTCCGTGGCCAGCTCCAGGTCGATGTCGCCGAGGGCCGTGGTCAGTCTGGCGCGTGGCAAGGCGGCCTGACTCAGCGCCGGCCATGCGGCGAGCGCCCCGCCGGCGGCGATCAGCCCACGCCTCGAGATCATTCCGTCCCTCCTCAGGTCTTCAGCTTGTAGCCGGTCCTGAACATCCACCAGATCACCACGAGGCAGAGGGCCATGAAACCGGCGGTCATGGAAAGGCTCAAGCCCACGCCGACGTCCGAGAGGCTGTAGAAAGCCCAGCGGAAGCCGCTGACCAGATAGACCACCGGGTTGAAGAGGGTGATCTGCCGCCACAACGGGGGCAGCATGGCGATGGAATAGAAGCTGCCGCCCAGGAAGGTCAGGGGGGTGATGATCAGCGTCGGGATGATCTGCAGCCGCTCCCAGCCCTCGGCCCAGATGCCGATGATGAACCCGAACAGGCTGAAGGCCACCGCTGTCAGGATCAGGAAGAGCACCATCATCGCCGGGTGGTCGATGTGGAACGGCACGAACAGCCGCGCCGTGCCAAGGATGATGAGGCCGAGCAGCACCGATTTGGTCGACGCGGCGCCGACGTAGGCGACGACTGTTTCCAGCCAGGACACCGGCGCCGAGAGCAACTCGTAGATGGTGCCGGACCACTTGGGCATGTGGATGCCGAAGCTGGCGTTGCCGACGCTCTCGGTCAGCAGCGAGAGCATGGTCAGGCCGGGCACGATGAAGGCGGCGTAGCTGACCCCGTCCACAGCTTTCATGCGCGAACCGATCGCCGAGCCAAAGACCACGAAATAGAGCGAGGTGGAAATCACCGGCGAGAGCACCGACTGAGTGAGAGTTCGGAACCAGCGCGACATCTCGAAGCGATAGATGGCCTGGACGGCGTATAGGTTCATGCGGCGCTCCGTCTCACCAGGCTGACGAAAATCTCCTCGAGCGAGCGCTCGTGGGTGTCGAGGTCGGCGCAGTCGATGCCGGCGTCGGCCAGTCCGCGCATCAGGCCGGCGATCTGCGGGGCGCCGGCGGCGTAGTCATAGGTGAGGGTGCGGCCGTCCGCGGACAGGCTCAGGGCATAGCCGGCCAGATCAGGCGGCAAGGCCGCGAGGGGTGCGGCGAGGCGGATCGAGAGCTGTTTGCCGCCGAGCTTCTTCATCAGCGTCGCCTTGTCCTCGACCAGGATCAGCTCGCCGTTGTTGATCACCCCTACGCGGTCGGCCATCTCCTCGGCTTCCTCGATGTAGTGGGTGGTGAGGATGATGGTGACGCCGCGCTCGCGCAGGGCTCGGACCATGGTCCACATGTCACGCCGCAGCTCGACGTCGACGCCGGCGGTAGGCTCGTCCAGGAACAGCACCTGCGGCTCGTGCGACAGGGCCTTGGCGATCATCACCCGCCGCTTCATGCCGCCGGAGAGCGTCATGATCTTGGAGTCCTTGCGGTCCCAGAGCGAGAGGTCGCGCAGCACCCGCTCCAGATAGGCCGGGTCATAGGCCTTGCCGAACAGTCCGCGGCTGAAGCGCACCGCGGCCCACACGGTCTCGAAGGCGTCGGTGGTCAGCTCCTGTGGCACCAGGCCGATGACCGAGCGGGCGGCGCGCCAGTCGCGGATGATCTCATGTCCCGCGACGCTCACCTGGCCGCCGCTCGGCTTCACCATGCCACAGACGATATTGATCAGGGTCGACTTGCCCGCGCCGTTGGGGCCAAGGAGGGCGAAAATCTCGCCCTCCTTGATCGTCAGGTCGACGCCCTTCAAGGCCTGCAGCCCGGAGGCGTAGGTCTTGGTCAGACCCTTGATCGATACGACGTCTCTTCGGCTCAAGAGGCCGCCGGGGCCGGGACGAGCTTGTCGTCGATCTCCTTGGCGCGCACGGCGGCCGGGCGCGCGGTGATCCGCTCGAGATAGGCGGCGATGGCGGGTCGCACTTCCATCGCCCCCCACTGCGTCGCCCAGCCCAACTGTGAGCCGAGATAGACATCGGCGGCCGTAAACCTGTCGCCAGCGAAGTAGTCGGTTTTTTCCAGGGCCGCTTCCAGCGCGCCAGCCACGCTTTCGACGCTCCCGAAGCCGACCTGCAGCTCCTTACCCGAAGTGTCGAACTTGAGCATCTTGGTCATCATGCAGCTCTCCACCGGTCCGGCGCCGAAGAATAGCCAGCGATAATAGGGTCCGCGGGCCTTGTCGCCGACCGGTGGCGCGAGACCAGCCTCCGGAAAGGCGTCGGCGAGGTAGGCGCAGATCGCCGCCCCCTCAGTCACGACAGTGTCGCCGTGGCGGATCGCCGGCACCTTTCCCATCGGATTGACGGCCAGGTAGGCCGGGCTCTTCATCGAGCCGCCGTACTCGAGGATCTCGGTGCGATAGGGCGCTCCGACCTCCTCCAGCATCCAGCGGGCGATGCGGCCCCGGGATTGCGGGTGAGTATAGAAAACCAGCTCGTCGCCCATGTCGGTCTCCCATGGAACATATGAAGAACAAACCGTAGCTCAGGCCCAAGTCTGGCGCAAGCCAGAGACAACGAGCAATCGTGGCGCCGGCGCCCTAGCCAGGAGAAATGGCGGCGTTCACAATGCGCTTTCCATCAAGCTGCAGGATTCGTCCGGTGACCGAACTTTCGGGCGCCCCCCCGCGCGCGCCCCCGGCGGCGGAGTTTGGCTCCGTAGACGTCAAAGCCATGCCGCGCGTGGTCCGCCGCATCATGCAGGCGGCCGTGCGCGAGGCGCCGGGGCGCGTGACCCTGGCGGTCGGCGCGACGCTGGCGTCAGCCCTGGCCAGCCTCGCGCTGCCGCTTTTGCTGGGGCGAGCGGTGGATCTCGCGCGGCGACTCGCCCCCGCCCACAG
>Ga0302311_10002848_pt1 | contig 19285 bp, 18 predicted proteins | sample III_Palsa_N1_3_FD_200449 | JGI IMG/M metagenome (GOLD analysis project Ga0302311, IMG submission 200449) | Peat permafrost microbial communities from Stordalen Mire near Abisko, Sweden - III_Palsa_N1_3 | ecosystem: Environmental > Terrestrial > Soil > Palsa > Peat permafrost | place: Sweden... | reverse complement strand
TTGGAGATTAAGCGATGAGCGATCAGCTGACGCTGTCCGCCGAAACGCGCGATCGGGGTGGCAAGGGAGCCTCCCGTCATCTGCGCCGCGAAGGACGCATCCCCGCCGTGATCTACGGCGACAAGAAAGAACCCATTTCGATCCACCTCGCCGAGCGCGATCTGATGAAGGCGCTGCACACCGGCCACTTCATGAACTCGGTGGTGATGATCGACGGGATCGACGGCTCGATCCGTACGCTGCCCAAGGACGTGCAGCTGCACCCGGTCAGCGATCGCCCGCTCCACGTCGATTTCCTGCGCATCGGCGAGCACACGACGGTGCACGTCAACGTGCCGCTGCGCTTCGAGAATGAGGAAGCCTCGCCCGGCATCAAGCGCGGCGGCGTTCTCTCGGTCGTCCGTCACGAGGTCGAGCTCGTTGTCGATGCCGCCGAGATTCCCGACGAGATCGTCGTCGACCTCACCGGCTATGAAGTCGGCGATTCGATCCACATCTCGGTGGTGACGCTGCCCAAGGGCGCGCACTGGGCGATCGAGGACCGCGACTTCACGATCGCGACGATCACCGCGCCGTCCGCACTCAAGTCGGCCGACGGCGAAGCCGCCGACGGCGAAGAGGGCACGCCCGCAGCGTAAGCTTCTACCAACCGTTCGTACCGAGCGCGCTCCCAAGCCCGTTCGGCCTGAGCGCAGTCGAAGGCCACGCGATGCGGTGGCTGCACTTCGACTGCGCTCAGTGCGAACGGGTTTTGGTGTCTTGTGCGGGGAGCCCCCACGATGCAGCTCTGGGTCGGCCTCGGCAATCCGGGCGCGCAATATGCGCTCAACCGGCACAACGTCGGCTTCATGGCGGTCGACGTCATCGCCGACACCTTCAAATTCGATCCCTGGAAGAAGCAGTTCCGCGGCTGGGCATCGCTCGGCCGGATCGGCCTCGAGCGCATCCTGCTGCTAAAGCCCGCGACCTTCATGAACGACAGCGGGCTGTCGGTCGGCGAGGCGGCGCGCTTCTACAAGCTCGAGCCGGCGGACGTCACGGCGTTCCACGACGAGCTCGATCTCGCGCCCTTCAAGGTCAAGGTGAAGACCGGCGGCGGCGCGGCCGGCCACAACGGCCTGCGCTCGATGGACCAGCATCTCGGGCAGGAGTATCGCCGCGTCCGGCTCGGCATCGGCCACCCCGGCCACAAGGACCGCGTCCACGGCTATGTGCTGGGCAACTACGCCAAGACCGAGATGGACCCGCTCGCCGACATGCTCGGCGCGGTGGCGGCGGAAGCGCCCCGGCTGGCGGCACGCGAGGACGCGCGCTTCATGAACGACGTGGCGTTGCGGCTGGCGTGAAGCATTCAACCCGATCCGCCATGCACAGCATGGTCCAGGTCGGTCTCTTCGAGACGTTTCCCTCAAAAGGCCATGGTGCCGGTGCTGTCGCGTCCGATCAATTCATAGGCAAGGCGGTATCGGTACATTTCCGCGGTCATGTTCCTGCGGTAGTCCGGTGCCGTCAGGATATCGATTGCGGCGGCGCCCATCTCGGTAACGGGCTGACGAACCGTGGTGATCGGAGGCCACGCCAACCGTGCCGTCGGCGCGTCGTCGAAGCCCGCGATCGCGAGATCGGCCGGCACCGCGATCCGATGCTTGAGCGCCGCGACCGACACGCCCAATGCCATGTCGTCGTTGCTGGCGAAGATCGCTGTCGGACGTGGCCGCGTTGCGAGAAGCGCCTCGCCGGCCTCCATCCCGGATCGGAAGGAGAAGTCGCCGCCGGTGAGACGCCCCTCGACGATCGCCAGTCCGGCAGCAGCCATCGCCGCCAGGAAACCGGCGCGCCGCCTGCCAGAACTGGCATGCGTCGGCGGGCCCTCGATGAAGCCGATGTCGCGATGCCCGAGCGCGATCAGTCGCGTGGTCATGTCGAACGCGGCATTTTCTTCGTCGATTTCCACGGATCCGGCGAGCGTGCGCGCATGGTCGTCGGGCGAAATACATACGAACGGAACCTGCAGCATCGCCAGTTGCGCGAGCAATAGCGCGTTCTGGCTGAGCGGCGGGGCCAGAATCGCGCCGTCGAGACGCAGCGAGAGCGCGGTTTCGGCGAGCTCGTCGACCCACCCCGGGGTGGCGAGATCGAGCGGCTGCACGACGAGGTGGTAATGTCGCTCGCGACACCGGGCGAGTGCACCGCGCTGCATCGCGGTCGCATAGCCGGACGCGGGATCGTCGAAAAACAGCGCAATGAGGTAGGATCGCGCGCTCGACAGGCTGCGGGCATAGGCGTTTGGCCGATAGCCGAGTTCCGCTACAACGCGCGTCACCGTCTCACGGACCTGTGGCCTGACATGCTGCTCGCAGTTCATCACGCGAGAAACGGTCTTGGTGGACACACCCGCCCGCGCCGCGACATCCTTGATGGTGACGGTCACGACACCTCCGTATAAGCGAAATACAAGATCACCGCATAGCAGATCGCCGGCAACGCCAGGGCGGTCGCGAGACCGACCTGGTCTGCCGCGAGCCCGGTCGCCACCGGCACGAGCGCGCCTCCCACGACCGCCATGCAGAGCAGCATCGCCGCGGTCGGCACGTCTTCCGATCTGGGCGGCATGGCGAGGCTGTAGATGGTCGGGAACATGATCGAATTGGCGAGGCCCACGGCAAGCAGCGCGATACTGCCTTCGATCCCCGAGAGAAACACCGCGCCGGCCAGACATGCGATGGCCGCCGCGCCCGCCCACGCCAGAAGCCTTGCGACGGGATATCGTTGCAGCACCCAGGCGCCCGCAAACCGGCCGACCATCGCACTCGTCCAATAAAGGCTGACCAGCCGACCCGCGGTCACGGCCGTTGCGCCCAGGCGGTCGGGCAACATCAGATAGCTGACCGCCAGCGCGCCGATCGTCACCTCGGCGCCGACATAGGCGAAGATCGCCGTCGCGCCTCGCCGCATCCGCGGCTCGCGCAGCACTGCGCGCAATCGCGCCCCGGTCGGCATCCCGACCACCCCGGCGTCCGGCAACAGATTGCGGTTCAGCGCAAACGCCAGCGCCATGATGCCGAATCCCGCCGCGATGGCGAGGAAGGGAATGCGCGCGACCATCTCCGAGCCATTGCCGAGCATGAACCACGCGCCGCCCAGCGGGCCGAGCACGGCGCCGAGCGCGTTGAACCCCTGCAGCAGCGTAAAGCGCACCGCGGCATGGTCGCGCGTTCCAAGCGTCGCCATCGCGCCGTTGCACGCGATCTGCAGCACGGTGACGCCCGAGGACAGCAGCAGCAACGCGACCAGCAGCGCGCCGAACGACAAGGATGCCTGCGCCGCCGACACGGCGAGGCAGCCGATCGTCATGACCGCCAGCGCACCGGCAACGACGCGCATCAGGCCCAGGCGCGCGGTAAGGAGCGTCGCCGGCCACGCGAAGAGGAGATAGCCGGCATAATAGAGCAGCTGGATCAGCAGCGCCTGCGCGTAATCGAGCCCGAGCAGCAGCTTGAGCCGCGGCACCAGCAGCGTCTCGCTCGATGCCAGCAGGCCGCCGCCGAGAAACACCGCGAGCATCAACAGGAACAGCCGCGCTGCGCGATCGCTCTCGATGTCGGCAGTGCGTTGCATCGCTCGACCGTAGCCCGAATGTCACACCGTGCAACCGCGAGCGTCCAAACAGACATCGATGTCAGAAATATTTTGACATCGATGTCGCAAATCGCTTGAACACTCCCAAGCCCGTTGAAGCGGGCGACTCAGGGGAGGATTCCAATGACCCGGCATAGCCTTGCCGCGAGCACCGCGCTCGCGGTCGCTCTCGCATTTTCGTCGACCGCCTTCGCGCAGTCCGATCCGGCCGCGGCCACCGTGCCCGCCGAGACCGCTGGCCCGACGCCCGTCGCGCAGCCATCCACCACGGACTCCGGCCAGATCCAGGAAATCGTAGTCACCGCCACCAAGCGCGAGACGTCGCTCGAGAAGACCCCGATCGCGATCTCGGCATTCGGCCAGAACCAGCTCGATCACTATCAGGTCCAGGACGTCACCCGACTGGCCGACTTCGTTCCCAGCCTCCACTTCGCCCAGCAGGGCGATCAGGGCGGCATCCTGCTCACGATGCGCGGCATCGGCAACGACTCCGCCTATACCGAGGTCGCCGATCCCGAGGTCGCGATCTATGTCGACGGCATCTATTCGCCGCGCGCGCAGGGCGCCTCGGTGCTGCTGTACGACATGGAGCGCGTCGAGGTGCTGCGCGGCCCGCAGGGCACGCTGTTCGGCCGCAACGCAACCGTCGGCGCGATCAGCCTGGTCACCGCCAAGCCGACCTTCGACGATTTCCACGCGAGCATCGAGGCGGTCGGCGGCTCGTACAGCCGGTTCGGCGTCAAGGGCATGGTCAACATCCCGGTGACCGACAATTTCGCGCTCCGCGCCGCCTTCATCAGCGACCAGCATGATGGCTATATCAGCTATCAGAAGGCGCCCGACATCGCGGGCGTGGACCGTTCGGCCTTCGTTACCGGTGGCAAGAAGTATGACGCCGCCGACCAGAAGTCCGCGCGTCTCTCGGCACGCTGGGACCTCGGCCGCTTCAAGTGGGACCTCAACGGCGAATGGTACAAGGACACCGGCTCGCCGATCCTCAGCCTGATGCAGAACCCGCGCCCGGGCGAGAAATTCTGGTCGGCGCTCGTCGATACCGCGCCGCAGACCGACCGCTATTCGTGGGGCATCCGCTCCAACATGACCTATGATCTCACCGATCATATCGAGGCGGCGTATATCGCGGGCTTCTCGCGGGTCGGCGGCACCGCGGATTCGGACGCGGACGCGGGCGCGCACCCGCCGTTCGTCGACAGCACCGGCACGACCGTGCTGCCCAACGACAGCTTCGGCGAGAACAACACCGAATATTCGCGCTACGATTTCTGGAGCCACGAGCTCCAGCTCAAATCGACCGGCAAGAACACGATCGATTGGATCGTCGGCGGCTATTACAGCCACGAGGTCAACAAGATCCGCTTCGATATCGATCAGCGCAACGGCTACCGCGACGGCACCTTCAACTGGGCGGGCACCTTCATCCAGGCCGATCGCGAGATCGATTCCCGCGCGGCGTTCGGCCAGGCCGTGTGGCACGTCAACAATTGGATCAACCTGACCGGCGGCATCCGCTACACCAGCGACAAGAAGCAGGATATCGGCGGCCGCAACGTCACCTTCGCAGGCTGCCCCGCCACGCTGATCCCCGCGCAGGCCGCGGCCTGCAAGGCGGCGACCGCCAACCTGCCGGGCATCTTCGGTGTCGATCTGAACGGCGCCGGCAACGCGCAGGATGTCCTGAACACGCTCAACGCGGAAACCGCGTCGCTCGGCTACGGCAATCTGTGGGGCATCTCGCCCAACGACACCAAGGGCAAGTGGAACAAGGTGACGTGGCTGGCCCGCGCCGACGCCAACGTCACCGACACGACGCTGGTCTATGGCAGCGTCAGCACCGGCTTCAAGTCGGGCAACATCGAGGACGGCGGCCTGCTCGCCGGCCCCGAGACGCTGACCAACTACGAGGTCGGCTCCAAGTCGCGTCTGTTCGGCGGCCGCGCCACGCTGAACCTCGCGGCCTATTACGAGGACTTCAAGGGCTATCAGGTCAACCAGGCGGAAACGACGCGCAACGCGGCCGGCGACATCACCGGCAGCCAGATCGTCACCACCAACGCCAAGGGCGCCAAGGCCTACGGGCTCGAGGCCGAGCTGAGCGCGAACATCACGCGTCTCGACCGGGTGAACATCGCCGGCACCTATCAGCACACCCAGTTCGACTCGCTGATCACGGTCAATAACGGCATCTACAATGTCGATCCGGCGAACTTCCGGAACCTGAAGGGCAACCAGCTGCCGCATGCGCCGCATTTCTCGGCGACCGGCACCTACGAGCATGACTTCGCGCTGGAGAATGGCGGTCGCATCACGCCGCGCTTCACGCTGCATTATGAGACGAGCAGCTGGCTGAGCTACTTCAACGGCGACGGCACGTCGGGCTATTCGGCCGCCGATCTGGCCGGCAAGGGCCTGCTCGGCACCGATTACGACAAGCAGAAGGCCTATGCGAAGATCGATCTCGGCGTGACCTACGCGTCGCCGGGTGACCGCTACGAGATCGAGGCCTTCTCGCTCAACGTGAACGACAAGCGCATCCGCACCAGCGCGAGCGTGTCTGGTTCGGTGGGCACCAACGGCCTGCAGAGCGTCTTCCTGTCCAACTACGAGCCGCCCCGCACCTGGGGCGTGCGCGTCCGGGCGAAGTTCTAACTTCCTCCCCGCCCGGCGCCCCCTCGCGCCGGGTACTGCGGGCATCGCCGGAGCCTCTGGCGATGCCCGCTTTTCTCTTCCAAGAGGCGGCCTTCATTCCCGACGAGCGAAGGCCGAGGACGCCATGACGACGAGACGGATCATCATCGTAGGCGGCGGGACCGCAGGCTGGCTCACCGCCGCCTACCTCTCCCGCTCGCTCGCAAGACCCGGTTCGGGCACGCGGATCACCGTCGTCGAATCGCCCGATATCGCGATCATCGGCGTTGGCGAAGGCAGCTTCCCGACGCTGCGTACGACGCTCGCCTCGTTGGGCGTGAGCGAGGCCGCCTTCTGCAAGGCCGCCGACGCCACGTTCAAGCAGGGGGTGCGCTTCACCGGCTGGGCCGGCCGCCCGACGCCCGGCCACGATGCCGACGATTACATGCATGTGTTCGACTTCCCCTATGGCGGTGACACGCCGGGATTGCTGCCCGCCTGGCTCGCCACCGCCGGATCGAACCGACCCGCCTATGCGGACGCCGTCACCGCACAGGAACGCGTGATGCGCGCGGGTCTCGCGCCCAAGCGCCCCGGTGATCGCGATTGGGAGGCGCCATTCAACTACGCCTATCATTTCGACGCACCCAAGCTTGCCGGCTTCCTGCGCGATACCGCGGTTGCCAATGGCGTCGAGCGCGTCGTCGCGACGATCGGCGAGGTCCGGCAAGCCGAGGACGGCAGCATCGTCGCCGTCGCGCCGCAGGGCGGTGGCGAGCCGATCGAAGGCGACCTGTTCATCGACTGCAGCGGCTTTTCGGCGCGGCTGATCGGCAAGACGCTGGGATCGCGCTTCACCCCCGTCGACGACATCCTCTTTAACGACCGCGCACTTGCGCTGCAGATCCCCTATGACCGCCCCGACGCGCCGATCGCGAGCTATACGCATGCGACCGCGCATGGCGGCGGCTGGATCTGGGACATCGGGCTCAGCGAGCGCCGCGGCACCGGCTGCGTCTATTCAAGCAGCCACATGAGCGACGACGAAGCCGAACGCGTGCTGCGCGACTATGCCGGCCCCGCCGCCGACGGCCTCGATACGCGCCTGCTCACATTCCGCACGGGCTACCGCGAGACACAGTGGATCGGCAACTGCGTCGCGGTCGGGCTGTCGGCGGGGTTTTTCGAGCCGCTCGAATCGACCGGCATCATGCTGATCGAGGTCGCCGCGCGGATGATCTCGGAGTTCGCGGTCAATAGCGACAAGGCGTCGCTCGCCGCCGCCGCGCGCTCGTACAATATCCTGATGCCCGCGCGCTTCGCCGCGATCGTCGAGTTCCTCAAGCTCCATTATGCGGTCAGCGCCCGGCGCGACACCGCCTATTGGCGCGACAACACCGATCCCGCGAGCTGGCCCGACGGCCTCGCCGACAAGCTCGCGCAGTGGCGGCGGCGCCTGCCCTCACGCTTCGATTTCGTCGTCGATCACGAGAGCTTCCTGCCGCCGAGCTGGCAGTACATCCTCTACGGCATGGGCTTCGACACGCCCGCGCCGGCGGTCGATCCGCGGTCGCTCGATGCTGCCTATGCTGCGTTCGGCAAGGTTCGCCAAGCGCAGGCGCAGGCCGTCCAGGCGCTTCCCGATCACCGCACGCTCGTCCGGCATCTCCACCAGATATGATCCCCCAGAAAGGCCCGTCCATGCGCGCTTCCCGTCTGCTTCCCCTGCTGCTCGCCGGCGCCGCGATCGCCACGCCCCTGGTTGCGCAGACGCCGGTCGAGCGTGCCGCGGCGCTCGTCGCCAAGATGACGCCGGCCGAAAAGCTGCAACTCGTCCACGGCTATTGGTATCCGACGAGCAGCCCCGCCACGCCCGACATGCCCGCCGACATGGTGCCCTCCGCGGGCGCGATCGCGGGTATCCCGCGGCTCGGCATCCCGACGCTGTACGAGAGCGACGCCAGCCTCGGCGTCGCCAACCAGATCGAGGAGCGCAAGGGCGACACCGCCACCGCGCTGCCCTCCGCGCTGGCGACCGCGGCGACCTTCGATCCCGCGATCGCCGAAGCGGGCGGTGCGATGATCGGCGCGGAGGCGCGCGCGAAACGCTTCAACGTGCTGCTCGCCGGCGGCGTCAACCTGACCCGCGATCCGTGGGGCGGGCGCGACTTCGAATATATGGGCGAGGACCCGCTGCTCGCCGGTACGATGGCGGGCGCCGCGATCGCGGGCGTGCAGAGCAACCACATCGTCTCGACCGTGAAGCATTATGTGCTCAATGCGCAGGAGACCGGGCGCATGGTGCTGGACGCGCGTCTCGACGAACAGGCGCTGCGCGAGAGCGACCTGCTCGCGTTCAAGATCGCGATCGATCGCGGCAATCCCGGATCGGTGATGTGCGCCTATATGCACGTCAACGGCGACTATGCCTGCGAGAACCGCCACACGCTCACCGACATCCTCAAGGACGACTGGTCCTATCCGGGCTGGGTAATGTCCGATTGGGGCGCGGTGCATTCGACCGAGAAGTCGGCACTCGCCGGGCTCGACCAGGAATCGGGTCAGCAGCTCGACGCCAAGCCCTATTTCGGCCCGGCGCTCGCCGATGCGGTGAAGGCGGGGCGCGTACCGCAGGCGCGGATCGACGACATGGTGACGCGCATCCTCACCGGGATGATCGAGACCGGGCTGATCGACGATCCGCTGCCCGCAACGATCCAGCCGATCGACTATGCCGCACATGCCGAGGTCGCGCAGCGCGATGCCGAGGCGGCGATCGTGCTGCTCAAGAACGAGCATGGCCTGCTGCCGCTGGCGAACGGCGCCAAGCATATCGTGCTGATCGGGGCGCATGCCGATGTCGGCGTGCTGTCGGGCGGCGGGTCATCGCAGGTCCGCTCCGTCGGCGGCGCGCCCGTCGAGATTCCCCTGACCTCGGGCGAGGCGGCAAGCTTCGCGCGGATCACCTACCATGCGTCGTCGCCGCTCAAGGCGTTGCAGGCCGCGGTGCCGGGCGCGACCGTCACCTATGTCGACGGCAGCGATCCGGTCGCGGCCGCCAAGGCGGCGGCCGGCGCCGATCTGGCGATCGTGTTCGCCTGGCAGTGGCAGAGCGAAGCGCAGGATGCCGAGACGCTGGCGCTGCCCGCCGGTCAGGACGCGCTGATCGCAAAGGTCGCCGCCGCAAATCCGCGGACCGCCGTCGTGCTCGAGACGGGCGGCCCGGTCTTGATGCCCTGGCTCACCAAGGTGCCCGCGGTGATCGAGGCCTGGTATCCGGGGCAGCGCGGCGGCGAGGCGATCGCGGCGGTGCTGACCGGCGCGGTCAATCCGTCGGGACATCTGCCGATCACCTTCCCGGCTGCCGAAAGCCAGGCGCCGCGACCGAAGGCGATCGGGCTCGACCTGCTCCACAAGCACGACGCAGCCGGCAATCCCACCGCCCCGCTGCCGATGTTCGACGTCCACTATCCCGAAGGCGCCAACGTCGGCTATCGCTGGTATCAGAAGACCGGCGCCAAGCCGCTTTTCCCCTTCGGCCACGGGTTGAGCTACACCGGCTTCCGCTATGCCGGACTGGCCGTGCAGGGGGGCATGGTGCGCTTCACCGTGACCAACAGCGGTCCCCGCGCCGGCGTCGACGTGCCGCAGGTCTATGTCGAGGCGCCCGACGGCAGCGGGACGAAGACCTATCGGCTCGCGGGCTGGGCGCGCCTCGCACTGGCACCGGGCGAATCGCGGCAGGTGACGGTCACGCTCGACCCGCGCACCGCGGCAACATGGAACGTGGCGGCCAAGCACTGGTCGGTGCCGACGACGCCGCTGCCGCTGGCGGTCGGTCACGACGCGACCGATCATACGCTGACGGGCACCGTCCGGCTTTCCTCGCCCGCTGGCCTCTAAGCGGGCCGGCGATGAGGACGTATCGCCGGTCCTTGCCTGGCGCGATGCCGACGGGCACGACATGCGCGGCGCTGGCCGAATAACTACCAACGAAAAGACGCGATCGAGGGAGCAGCGACATGGTGGCGACGATGGCAACGGATCCGAACCGGGATCCCCAAGCGGCCCAGCAGGCGGAACAGGGCGTCGACGCGCCCGATCTGCGCTGGTTCGTGTTCGCGCTGTTCTTCATCTTCGGCGGGATCACCAGCCTCAACGACGTCATCATCCCCAAGCTGAAAGAGCTGTTCACGCTGAGCTACGGCGAGGCGCTGCTCGTCCAGTCCGCCTTCTTCTTCGCCTATTTCGTCTTCTCGATCCCAGGCGCCGCGATCGTTCGCAAGGCGGGCTATATGCGCACCGCGTCGATCGGCTTGCTGGTCATGATGGCGGGCTGCCTGATGTTCGTTCCGGCCTCGGCCTCGGCCCTGTTCCCGGTCTTCCTGCTCGCGCTGTTCGTGCTGGCGGCGGGGATCACCATCGTCCAGGTCGTCGCCAATCCGCTGATCTCGCTGCTCGGGCCGCCCGCCTCAACATCGAGCCGACTGACCTTCGCGCAGGCGTTCAACTCGCTGGGCACCACAATCTTCCCCTATGTCGGGGCGATCGTGATCCTGGGCTCGCTCGCCAAGATCGATAGTTCGAAGCTGCAGGGCGCCGCGCTGGCCGCCTATCGCGTCGCCGAGACGCGAACCGTCGTGCATACCTATCTGGGTCTCGCGCTCGCGTTGCTGGTCGTCGCGGGCGTGGTGTGGACGCGCCGCAACCGGCTCAAGGAGGCGCAGGACCAGACCGGATCGATGTTCCAGGCCTTCACGCTGCTGGCGCAGCCGCGCTTCGCATTCGGTGCGCTGTGCATCTTCCTCTATGTCGGCGCCGAGGTTGCGATCGGCTCGCTGATCGTCGGCTATCTCGAACAGGCGACGACGCTCGGCCTCGACGCCGAAAGCGCGGGCAAGCACGTCCCCTTCTACTGGGGCGGCGCGCTGCTCGGCCGTTTCATCGGATCGGGGCTGCTGCGCGTGGCGTCGCCCGGCAAGGTGCTGGCCGGCGCTGCAAGCGGATCGATCCTCCTCATCCTGTTGTCGTCGAACAGCGAGGGAGCCGTCTCGGGCTGGTCGCTGCTGGCGATCGGCCTGTGCAATTCGATCATGTTCCCGACGATCTTCAGCCTCGCGTCCAAGGGGCTGGGCGTCCGCTCCGCCGAGGGATCGGGCGTGCTCGCAACCGCGATCGTCGGCGGCGCGATCATCCCGCCGCTGACCGGACACATCGCCGACATCGCCGGGCTCCACATCGCGCTTGCGGTTCCGGCCGCCTGCTACGTCGTCATCGCCGGCTTCGGGCTGTTCGCCAGCCGGGATACGACGCAATGATCCACGCCGCCGCTGCCCGCGCAAAATAGCGGGTAGATGGGCGCCTGCGGGGGTTACAGGCCCGGCCGATCGGATCGTGGCTGACGGCCGCCACTCCGATTATAGCCATGCGTGGTCTCGACATCGGCAGGCGCTGGTAGCTCCGCCGCCTCCGACACCCCTCCAGGCGCCGCTTCACCCTGGCGGGAGAGGACAAGGGACGCGTCGATCTAGTCCGTTCCCCCGCTGGCAAACCGCCCGCACACCCGCTATCTGGCGCCACGACCGGGCACCCGCCCTCCCCTGACACGATCCAAGGTTTACACAGCATGGGTTTCCGCTGCGGCATCGTCGGCCTGCCCAACGTCGGCAAGTCCACCCTCTTCAACGCACTGACCGAGACGGCCGCGGCGCAGGCCGCCAACTATCCGTTCTGCACGATCGAGCCCAATGTCGGCCAGGTCGCCGTCCCCGATCCGCGCGCCGACAATCTGGCGCGCATCGCAGGCTCGGCCAAGATCATCGAGACGCAGCTCGGCTTCGTCGACATCGCCGGCCTCGTGCGCGGCGCGTCGAAAGGCGAGGGGCTCGGCAACCAGTTCCTCGCCAACATCCGCGAGGTCGACGCGATCGTCCATGTGCTGCGCTGCTTCGAGGATGGCGACGTCACCCACGTCGAGGGCAAGGTCGATCCGATCGCGGATGCCGAGACGGTCGAGACCGAGCTGATGCTCTCCGATCTCGAGAGCCTCGAGCGCCGCGTGCCCAATCTCGGCAAGAAGGCGCAGCAGGGCGACAAGGAGGCCAAGGCGCAGTTCGGCGTACTGTCGCCGGTGCTCGACCTGCTGCGCGAGGGCAAGCCGGCGCGGCTCGGTCGGCCGAGCGATCCCGAGGAGGTCGCCTGGTTCGACCAGGCGCAGCTGCTGACCGGTAAACCCGTACTCTACGTGTGCAACGTCGAGGAGGCGTCGGCCGCTGGAGGCAATGCGCTGTCGGCGCGCGTGTTCGAGAAGGCCAAGGCGGAGGGCGCGCAGGCAGTGGTCGTGTCGGCAGCGATCGAGGCCGAAATCGCCACCATGGCGCCCGAGGATCGCGTCGAGTTCCTATCCGATCTAGGCCTCGCCGAGACCGGCCTCGCGCGCGTGATCCGCGCGGGCTACGAACTGCTCCACCTGATCACCTTCTTCACTTGCGGCCCCAAGGAGACGCGCGCGTGGACGCTGCCCAAGGGCAGCAAGGCGCCGCAGGCCGCGGGCGTGATCCATTCGGACTTCGAGCGCGGCTTCATCCGCGCCGAGACGATCGCCTATGAGGATTATGTCGCCTGCAACGGCGAGACCGGCGCACGCGAGACCGGCAAGCTGCGCTCCGAAGGCAAGGAATATGTCGTGCAGGACGGCGACGTGCTGCTGTTCCGATTCAACGTGTGACCCGCACGCCGTTCGTGCCGAGCGAAGTCGAGGCACCGTGCCGGGGGCGCTGAGCCCGAAATCTGTCCCTCGACTTCGCTCGGGACGAACGGGCCGGGGTTGAAACCCGGCCCTTTCGTCATCAATGCGTGTTGTCGAGCGCCGCCCCGGCCTTGTCGGCCGTCCGCGACACGCTGTCGGCAGCACCCGCGATCGCGGTGTCCTTGCTGCTCTTGGCGTTGCCCGTCGTGTAAAGATACCAGCCGCCGACGATCACCGCGAGCAGCAGCACGATCGCGATCAACGTGGTGCCGCCGCCGCCGCGCTTCTCGATGATCGTCGTGGTGTGCGTTGCAGGCTCGGCGTCGGTATTGCGATAGTCGGACATGTCCACTCTCCCATTATCGTTACGGCGCAATAACAGGCCAATAGAAGGCTTCGTTCCCGCTTGGTCATCGGTGGCGATGTGCTACCGATGGGCAAAAGGAGAGGCGCATGCCCTGGTTGGAGGATTTCGCGGTCGGCGATCGCGCGGCGTTCGGGCGCTACGAAGTGACGTACGACGAGGTGGTGGCGTTCGCGGGCGCCTATGATCCGCAACCCTTCCATCTCGACGATGCCGCCGCCGCCAAGACGCATTTCAAGCGGCTCGCGGCGAGCGGCTGGCATACCTGCGCGATGACGATGGCGATGGTGGTCAGGCGCCAGCAGGAGGTCGATGCCGGCGAAGTGGGCGACGGCGGCGGGCTGGGCGCGGTCGGCATCGACTCGTTGCGCTGGCTGCGGCCGGTCTATCCGGGCGACGTGCTGCGCTGCGAGACCGAGGTGATCGAGGTCAAGCCGTCGCGCAGCCAGCCGCACATGGGGTCTGTGAAGAGCCGGATGACGGTGCTCAACCAGGACGACCAGCCGGTGATGACGCAAGAGCCGATCGCGCTGTACCGGCGGCGGGGCGCCTAGCGCATCCTTGCTCGCCGGGGGCGGACGGGAAAGACGAGAAAAGGTCAGGTCGCGCGCGGCGCGCCGACGTCGTAGATGATCAGCTTGCGGTCGCCGATGCCGAGCGCGGGCCAGTGCGATCGCCATATCGCGATGTGGCTCGAGACAAAATGTTGATCGAGAACCATTTGGTCGGTCCAGAGCTCCTTGACGTGGACGAGCCCCGGATCGAGCACATCCTCGGCATAGCCATAATCGAGGCAGCCCGGTTCGGCGCGGCTCGCCTCGATCATCGCGCGCATCGCTTCGCGGGCCCGGAGAAGGTTTTCGACGGGAAGACGGATCGTGCCGACGACCAGCAGCATCGCCGCGTCAATCCCCCGCGAAGCTGACCAGCGTCGTCACCGACACACCCTGGGCTCGGAGCAGGTCGGCGCCGCCGAGGTCCGGAAGATCGATCACGAACGCCGCGCCGACCACTTCGGCGCCCGCCTCGCGCAGCAGGCGTACGGCGGCGAGCGCAGTGCCGCCGGTCGCGATGAGGTCGTCGACGAGCAGCACTTTCTGGCCGGGCGCGCAGGCATCGGCATGCATCTCGACGCGGTCGGTGCCATATTCGAGCGCATAGTCGACGCCGATCGTCGCGCCGGGCAGCTTGCCCGTCTTGCGGATCAGCAGCAGCCCCTTGGCGAGCTGGTGCGCCATCGCGGAGGAAAAGATGAAGCCGCGCGCCTCGATACCCGCGATGAGGTCGATATCGGCAGGTGCCGCGTCCGCCAACCGGGCGACCGAGGCCGCGAAGCCGGCGGGGTCGAGCAGCAGCGTGGTGATGTCGCGGAACTGGATGCCGGGCTTGGGGAAATCCGAGATCGTGCGGATCAGCGCGGCGAGATCGGTGTTGGCGTCGACACGCATCGCATGGCCCTTTCGTCATCTCGGACTTGATCCGGGATCCATAAACGCTGCGCATGCCGCATCACGGGACCGCTGACTAGCTGCGCTGAACATCCTGCATACGCTGCGCGTATGGATTCTGACCGTCGTCAGGATGACAGGGAAGAGATGCCTCGCATCCCTTCCCTCGACCTCAGTGCTTCTTGCCGTGCCAGATGTTACGGTACGCCGCGAACGCGAGCAGCGTCGCGATGATCAGATAGCCGACGACCGCGAGGCCGGTGCGCTTGCGGTTCTCCAGCTTGGGCTCTGCCGCCCACATCAGGAAGGCCGAGACGTCGGTCGCCATCTGCAGCCGCGTCGCCTTGGTGCCGTCGGCATAGGTCACCTGACCGTCCGCGGTCAGCGGCGGCGGCATCGCGATGTTGAGATTGGCGAAATAGGGGTTGTAGTGCAGCCCCGGCGGCACGTTGAAGTCGGGGAACGCCTTCTTGAGGTCGGCGGGCACGTCGGCATAGCCGGTGACCAGCGACGCGATATAGGCGGGGCCGCCCTCACGCGCCTTGGCGAGCAGGCTCATGTCCGGCGGCAGCGCATTGTTGTTGCCCGCGCGCGCCGCGATCTCGTTGGGATAGGGGCCGGGGATATAGTCGGACGGCAGCGACTTGCGCGTCGCGGCTTCGCCGGTGTCGGGGTTGAGCGACGGCGTCTCGGTCGCCCAGCCCTTGGCCAGCGCCTTCACCTCGGGCTTGTTGAACCCAATCTCTTCAAGATCGCGAAACGCCACCAGGCGCATCGAGTGACAGGCCGAGCAGACCTCCTTGTAGACTTGGAAGCCGCGCTGCAGCTGCTGGTTGTCGTAGCGGCCGAGCGGCCCCTCGAAGCTGTAGTGAATGGGCTTGGGCGCGAGGTGGAACTCCTCCGACGCCAGATGGATCGCCGGCGCGTGCGGCGACATCACCACCGCCCACAGCAGCGACAGGACGAAGAGCGCGCCGACGAAGGGGGCGATCAGGGGAGCGAAAAAGCGAAGCATGTGCGGTTCGTCTCCCTGGGATCAGGCGGCGGTCGCGGTGCCGTAGGGGGCCGCCTCGGCAGCCTCCCCGTGCAGCACCGATTCGCTGATCGAGTTGGGCAGCGGCAAGGGCGTCTCGAACTTCGCGATCAGCGGAATGATGATCAGGAAGTGCGCGAAATAATAGCCGGCGCAGAGCTGGCTGAGCAGCACCACGGTCGGCGTCACCTCGGCCTGGCCGAGATAGCCGAGCAGCAGCACGTCGACGACCAGCACCCAGAACAGCTTCTTGTAGATCGGCCGGAAATTGCCCGAGCGGATCGGCGACTTGTCGATCCACGGCAGGAAGAACAGCAGCAGGATCGCGCCGAACATCGCCATCACGCCCCACAGCTTCGCCGGCACGCCGAGGAAGTTGGCGGTGAACGATTTCAGGATCGCGTAGAAGGGCAGGAAATACCATTCGGGCACGATGTGCGCGGGTGTCGAGAGCGGGTTGGCCGGGATGTAGTTGTCGGGATGCCCCAGCGCATTGGGCGCGAAGAACACGACCAGCGAGAAGCAGATCAGGAACACGCCGAGGCCGAAGCCGTCCTTGGCGGTGTAGTAAGGGTGGAAGGGCACGGTGTCCTCCGGCCCCTGCACCGCGACGCCGGTCGGGTTGTTCGAGCCGGGCAGATGCAGCGCCCAGATATGCAGAACGATCACTGCCGCGATCACGAACGGCAGCAGATAATGGAGCGAGAAGAAGCGGTTGAGCGCGTCGTTGTCGGGCGCGAAGCCGCCAAGCAACCACATCCGGATCGGCTCGCCGACCACCGGTATTGCCGAGAAGAAGCCGGTGATCACCTGCGCGCCCCAGAAGCTCATCTGACCCCAGGGGAGGACGTAGCCCATGAACGCGGTCGCCATCATCAGCAGGAAGATCACGACGCCGAGCAGCCACACCATCTCGCGCGGCGCCTTGTACGATCCGTAATAGAGCCCGCGGAAGATGTGCAGATAGACGACGATGAAGAAGAAGCTCGCGCCGTTGGCGTGCGCGTAACGCAGCAGCCAGCCCGAGTTGACGTCGCGCATGATGTGCTCGACGCTGTCGAATGCGACCGTGCCGTTGGCGGCATAATGCATCGCCAGGATGACGCCGGTAATGATCTGGATGCCCAGCGCGGCCCCTGCGAGCACGCCGAAGTTCCAGAAATAATTGAGGTTGCGCGGCACCGGATAGCCCGCGCCGACCGCATTGTAGACGAGCCGCGGCAGCGGCAGCTTCTCGTCCATCCAGCGCATGAACGGGTTTTTCGGCGCGTAATGCGCGGCCCAGGGGAAGCTCATCTGTTGGTCCTCACCCGATCTGCACGGTTGTGGCGGATTTGAAGGCATATTCCGGCACGACGAGATTCTTGGGCGCGGGCCCTGCCCGGATGCGGCCGGCGGTATCGTATTGCGAACCGTGGCAGGGGCAGAAATAGCCACCATATTGGCCGCGGCTCTCGGTCGGCGTGATGCCGAGCGGGACGCAGCCGAGATGCGTGCAGACCGCCATCGTGATCAGCCAATTCTCGTGGCCGGGCTTGGTGCGCTCGTCGAGCGTCTGCGGGTCGCGCAGCGTCGAGACGGGCACCGCCTTGGCCTCGGCGATCTCGTTGGGCATCAGGTAGCGCACGAACACCGGCTGCTTGCGCCAGGCGATCTTGATCCCCGAACCCGCGGCGATCTTGGAGAGATCGACCTCGACTGCGGCAAGCGCGAGCACGTCCGCCGAGGGATTCATCTGATTGACCAGCGGGATCACCACCGCGGCCGCGCCGACACCGGCGAAACTCACCGCGGCGATGTTAAGGAAGTCCCGGCGACGTGGCCCTTGGCCCTCGTCGTAGGCGTGCCCGATCACCGGAGGCCTCTGGTCGGGGTCGTCGGTGGTCTCAAGCGTCGCCATGCACTTAGCCCTCGGCAGTCATCAGGACAGCATCGCCCGAGGGATCAGGCGCAAACATCGCGATACCCCCCAAGCCACACGACACGCCCCATGTCCCCGGGGCTTGCTGCCGGGCGTGATAGCGTCGGTTCGCGGGCTTTGCCAACCTCGATTTTGTCGCGCTTGCGAAACGGGCCCCCGATGGCCTAGCGGCAACGTGCATGCGCATCGCCCTCCACCAGCCCGAGATCGCCGGAAACGTCGGCACGATCCTGCGCCTTGCTGTGTGCCTGGGGCTGGCGGTCGACGTGATCGAACCCTGTGGTTTCGCGTTCGCAGACAGGGGTTTGGCGCGCGCGGGAATGGACTATGCGGAACGCGCCGCGGTGACGCGCCACGCCGATTGGGCGGCATTCCGGGCAGTGACGCCGGCCCGATTGATGCTGTTCACTACCGCCGGTGATGTCCCGCTGCCCGACGCGCGCTTCGATCCCGACGACGTGCTGCTGTTCGGATCGGAGAGCGCGGGCGTGCCGCGCCACGTCCATGATTCCGCGACGCAGCGGCTGCGTATCCCGATCGAGGCGGACGCGCGGTCGCTCAATCTCGCCATCGCCGTCGCGATGGCTGCAGCCGAAGCGCTGCGACAGACAGGAGGCTGGCCCGAATGACTCCGCTCGATCCGCAACAGGCCGCCGCGCGCGCCTGGTTCGAGGCGCTGCGCGACCGTATCTGCGCCGCATTCGAGGCGATCGAGCGCGAGGCGGGATCCGACGCCGTTTTCGCCTACACCCCGTGGAACCGCGACGACGACCCGCAAGCCGGCGGCGGCGGCGGCGTGCGCGGCGTGTTGAAGGGGCGCGTGTTCGAGAAGGTCGGCGTCAACGTCTCGACCGTCGGCGGCAACTTCGCCCCCGATTTCGCCAAGACGATCCACGGTGCGGGCGACAATCCGACGTTCCTCGCGACCGGGATCAGCCTTGTCGCGCATCTCGCCAATCCGCATGCACCCGCGGTCCACATGAACACGCGCTTCCTGACGACGAGCAAGCGCTGGTTCGGCGGCGGCGCCGATCTCAATCCGCCGCTTCCCTATGCGGAGGACACCGCCGACTTCCACGGTGCGCTGCAAACCGCCTGCGAGGCGCACGCGCCCGTCGGCGACTATCCGCGCTACCGCCAATGGGCGGAGGAGTATTTCGCGATCCCGCACCGCGGCGTGCAGCGCGGCGTCGGCGGAATCTTCTACGATCATCTGGATGCCGAGGGCGACGCGTTCGAACCTGCCTTCGCGTTCACGCGCGCGGTCGGCGAGGCCTTTCTGGCGATCTATCCCGACATCGTCCGCCGCCGCCGCGATACGCCGTTCACCGCGGACGAGGAGCGGCGGATGCTCGCCTGGCGCGGCCGCTATGCCGAGTTCAACCTCGTCTATGATCGCGGCACGTCGTTCGGACTCAAGACGGGCGGCAATGTCGACGCGATCCTGATGAGCCTGCCGCCTAGGGCGATATGGGAATGAGCGCTT
>Ga0302311_10002842_pt1 | contig 19302 bp, 22 predicted proteins | sample III_Palsa_N1_3_FD_200449 | JGI IMG/M metagenome (GOLD analysis project Ga0302311, IMG submission 200449) | Peat permafrost microbial communities from Stordalen Mire near Abisko, Sweden - III_Palsa_N1_3 | ecosystem: Environmental > Terrestrial > Soil > Palsa > Peat permafrost | place: Sweden... | reverse complement strand
GACTCAAAGTCAGGCCGCCCATCGCGCTCAGAATATCCCGTCGTCCCACCATGCAACTCCCTCGATGAGGATTCTCGTTGCCGGGACGCTAGCGTTTATTTCTGTCCAAGAACAGTCACCAAGCCGTGCTCAAAGCTCGGCATATTTGCCGTCGTGCCATTGCCAGACGACGAAGCCGGCGCGCTTGATATCGCCCTTCTCGTCAAACTTGATCTCGCCGGTGACGGTCTCGAACGTCGTCGCCTGCAGCGCCTTCACCAGATCCGGCAGCTTGATCGATTTCGCTGCCTCGGCCGCCTGGGCATAGAGCTGGATCGTGGCATAGGCCTGGAGGGTGAAGCCTTCCGGCGGGGCGCCCGCCTTTTCGAATTCGTCGACGACCGCCTGGGCCGCCGGACGCTTGCGCCAATCGGGGGCGAAGGTGAACAAGGTCCCCTCGCCCGACGAGCCGGCGATCGCCCAGAATTCCGGGGTCGGCAGCGCGCTGTCGGAGATGAGCGTGGCGTTGAGCCCCTGCTCGCGCGCCTGGCGGATGATCAGCGCCGCTTCCTTCTGATAGCCGCCGAAGAAGATCGCCTCGACCCGGGCCTGCTTCATCTTGGACACAAGTGCCGTGAAATCCTGGTCGCCGACGGTGATCGATTCGTCCAGCACCTCTTTCACGCCGGCAGCGGTCAGCGCCTTGCGCGTCTCGTCGGCGATGCCGCGGCCATAGGCCGACTTGTCATCGACGATGGCGATCGGCTTGTCCTTGAAATGGGCGACGACATAGGCGCCGGCGACCTGGCCCTGCTGATCGTCGCGGCCGCAGGCGCGATAGACGTTGTTCCAGCCCTTCTTGAACGCATCCTCGGTGAGCGCCGCGGCCGTCGAAGCCGGCGAGATCTGCAGGATGCCCGCCTCGTTATAGATCGCCGACGCCGGAATCGACGAGCCGGAGCAGAAATGGCCGGCGACGAAGGCGATGTTCTTGGACGCCAACTGGTTCGCGACCGCGACCGCCTGCTTCGGATCGCACGCGTCGTCGGCGATGGTGAGCGCCAGCTTCTGGCCCAGCACGCCGCCCTTGGCGTTGATGTCATCGACCGCCTGCTGCGCGCCGCGCTTCAGCTGTTCGCCGAAGGTCGCGTTGGAGCCGGTCATCGGGCCGACCAGGGCGATCGGAATGTCTGCCTGTGCAGCACCGCTGGCGAGAGCCAGCGCCGCCGCCGCGGTCGCAATGATCTTACGCATCTCGCCAGTTCCCTTTCATGAAGAGGTGAATCCGCCCTGGATGTCCGGCTCTATGTACGGCCGTGTTTTTGGTCGGTGATCAGCATACAGCCCGGCGCGTGGGTGATGCAGAATTCTGGCCGCACGACCTCGATCGCGGCCTGGGGCGTCACCCCGCAAGCCCAGAACACCGGCTGTTCGCCGGGCTCGATCGTGACCGCATCGCCATAGTCCGGCGCCGCGATGTCGTGAATGCCGATGACCGAGGGATCGCCGATATGGACGGGTGCACCATGCATGTCGGGAAACCGGCCGGAAATCTCGCCGGCGCGGATCGCATCCTCCGGCGTCAGCGGCCGCATCGAGACGACCATCGGCCCATGCCAACGTCCGACCGGCACGGTTTCGATATTGGTCTTGTACATCGAGACGTTCCGGCCCTGGCTGACATGGCGCAGCGGGATGCCGGCCTCCAGCAGCGGATGTTCGAACGTGAAGGAGCAGCCGATGACGAAGGTCACCAGATCGTCGCGCCAGATGTCGGCGACATCGGTCGGTGTCGCGGTGAGCACGCCGTGGCGATAGACCCGGTAGCGCGGCAGGTCGTGGCGCATGTCGATCGAGCCCAGCGTCGGCAGCGCCGGCGAGCCCGGCTCGGATTTCGCCAGCACCGGGCAGGCCTTGGCGTTGGCCCGGCAGAACCCCTCGAATTCCTCGGCCCAATCGCGCGGCAGAATGACGACGTTGCCCTGGATATGACCGGGCGCGAAGCCCGCGGTCGGGCCGGTCAGGCGGCCCTGGCGAATCTGTTGACGCACCGTCGCCGCATCCATCGCGCGCTCCAAAACCTCAGCCATCGCATCGCTCCCGAAATCCTGTGCCGGGATGAGTAATGCATGCTGGCGACCGCGGGTCGAATTGTCATATTGGATCGGTTTCGATCAGGATTTTTGATCAGCCTCTTCACCGGCGACGGTCTGGGCCAGCAGCGCCACGATCGCGGCCAGCGCATTGTCGGGCTGATCCAGATAGCTGGCGGTGAAGACCAGGGGCGAAAGACCGGTCTCGCAGTCGAGCAGGCGCAACCGCCCGGCCGCAAGCTCGTCGGCGATGACCGCCGGCGGGATGGCGCTGATGCCGATGCCGTCCAAGGTCATGCGCACGATCGAGGCGAGCGAGCTGTTGGCGAAGAAGCGCGGCCGCGGGATCTCGACGCGCTGAAACAGCTCGGTCACGTCGCGATAGGGCCGGGTTACGCGCGAATAGGTCATGATCGGCCAGGCCGCGAGATCGGCGAGGCTCAAGGGACCCGGGCCGATCGGCAGATCGGGACTGGCGATCCAGGCCATGGGATAGCGGCACAGCGCCAAATTCTTGATCTTGGCGGCGCTGACCGGGCCCAGCAGCAGCGCCACGTCCAGCTCGCCGGCCAGGAGCGCGTCGCGCAGGTTCGACGAGACATCGACCGCGATTTCCAGCGTGATCGCCGGATAAAGCTCGTGCAGGCGTTTCACCAGGCGGGCGAGCCAGGTATGGACGATGGTCTCGGACAGGCCGAGGCGGACCGTACCGCGCAGCGTGCCGGCCGAGGTCACGGCCATGATCATCTCGGTCCGGAGCGCCAGCATGCGCTCGGCATAGGCGAACAGCTCGACCCCCTTGGGCGTGAGGGCCGAATGGCGCTTGTCACGATCGATCAGCCGGGTGTTGAACGCCTGCTCCAGCTGCGCGATTCGCGCCGAGACGGCGGGCTGGGTCGTGTTGAGTTTTTCGGCCGCCCGGCGGAAACCGCCCAGATGCGCCACCCAGTAAAACGTCTCCAATGTTCTGAGTTCGATCATTCCCGGCCCTTTTCGGCATTCAAGCGGTGCCAATCTACCTTATGGGCCCGCCAATCGGTTACAGCCTGTTTCGCCCGCACCGCGGCGGTTGCGCCAGATGCGACGACGGCGCACCCTATCCCGGCAAGGCTTTGTTAAGGGGCTCAGCCTCAGGCTCCGCCAGGACACCCTTGAAAGAGCTTGGATGGAACGCGAAAAGGCAATTGCCCTCGATTTCGATCAGCGGGACCCGAGCGTGCCGACCGTCGTCGCCACCGGCGAGGGCGAAGTCGCGCGCCAGATCCTGGCGATCGCGTTCGAGCATGGCATCAAGGTGCGCGAGGATCCCGACCTGGTCGAAATCCTGTCGACCCTCGATGTCGGCGACGAGATTCCGATCATCGCCTTCGCCGCCGTTGCGGAAATCCTGACCCACGTCTATCGCTGGGAACTTCAACAGCGTCCACCCTCCGAGCACGCGCCCTCATGACCGCTTCTGCCCTCGACCGACTGCTCGACGATACCGAAGGCCAGCTCGACGCCGCCCTGGCAGCCCTGATCGCTGGCGATCTGATCGACCTCGCCGACCTGCCGCCGCGGGTCGAGACGATCTGCCGGATGGCGATCGACAGCCGCCGCCGCGACGCGGCCGATCGGCTGCTGCGCCTATCCCAGAAGCTGGATGCGATCGAGGCCCATCTGCGCGAACGCCTGGCCGCGGTCACACCCGATACCGAGCGTCCGGCCAATCCCAAACGCGCCAGCGACGTCTATCGCGCGGCAGCGGGAGCGCCAAAATCGACAACATGACCGATCTTATCCGGGCCGGCGCCACCCTGGTCTTCGTCCTGGCGCTGATCGGCCTGGTCGCCTGGCTGATGCGCCGGTTCGGCCCCAGCATGCGCATGGGCCGCGCCGGGCGTCTGGGCGTGGTCGAGACGATCGCGCTCGACAACCGCCGCCGGCTGGTGCTGATCCGGCGCGACAAGGTCGAGCATCTGGTACTGCTCGGCAATAGCGGCGACCTGGTGATCGAGGCCGGCATCGACGATAGCGCTGCTGCCTCCGACCTGCGCTCGCCGACGAGCTTGTCGCGCGGCCGGGCGGAGCCCAGCTTCGGCAGCCATTTGCCGGGTGACGACGCGTGAAGCGACTTCTGCCGTTCCTGTTGCTGGTCCTGGGTTTGATGCTGGTCGGTCCCGCGTCGGCGCAGAGCCTGTCGCTCGACCTCGGTGACGGCGGCGGCTCGACCACCGGCAGGATCGTCGAACTCGTCGTGCTCATGACGGTGCTGAGCGTGGTGCCGGGCCTGCTGGTCACCGTCACATCGTTCACGCGCATCGTCGTCGTGCTGTCGTTCCTGCGCACGGCTCTCGGCATTCAGCAGACGCCGCCCAACACCGTGCTGGTGAGCCTGGCGCTGTTCCTGTCGGCCTTCGTCATGGGGCCGACGCTACAAAAATCCTATGATGAGGGTGTCGCCCCCTTGATCGCGGAGAAGCTGGATACGGCGACCGCGCTGGAGCGCACGGCGAAGCCGTTCCATGATTTCATGCAGACCCATGTGCGCGACCAGGATCTGCAGCTGTTCATGGGCCTCGGCCGGATCGCGCCGGTCGCGACGCCCGACGACACGCCTTACAGGGCCTTGTTGCCGGCCTTTCTGATCAGCGAGCTGCGCCGGGCGTTCGAGATCGGCTTTCTATTGTTTTTGCCGTTCCTGATCATCGACATCGTGGTGGCGTCGCTGATCATGTCGATGGGTATGGTCAGCTTGCCGCCCAATGTGATCAGCCTGCCGTTCAAGCTGATCTTCTTCGTGCTGATCGACGGTTGGTACCTGGTCTGCGGCTCGTTGATTCAGAGCTTCGGACCGGGCTGATCGCCCAAAGCCAGACGATAGACGGCTTCGCGGTCCGCCTCGGTCGCGACCGAACGGATCAACGCCGGGTCGGCTGAGAGTTCGCGACCGATCGCGACCGCGATCCGCCCGTCCGGGCAAAGACCGAGGCACGAGGTCTCGACCACGCGCAGCGCCTTGCCGCGACCGACCGAGCCCAGCCGCTCCTTGACCCATTGCCGAAGTGTGGTGCGGCCGTCGGCGGCAATGCCGCCCGGCAGCTTCGCCGAGCAGCGCTGGCAGACGAACAGCACGTCCATCTCCCATTTCGCCGGCGTCGGGTCGGTCTCGTCCGACCCGGTGAGTGCTCCAGTGAACGCGGCGGCCGGGGCGGCACGCCACCCCTGCCCCCAGACCTGACGGAGTTTCGTCGGGATCACGCCCATCCTCCTCAGACCCGTTCGATATCGGCCGCGGCCGCATCGATGATTGCCGTGATCTTCGCGATCTGTTCCTCGGTCAGCGGCTCGCGCGCCAGCCGCATCTGCAGCGCCAGCTTGAAGTTTTCGATCGGACGCTGGATCTGCGGCCGCGTGCCGCCGCCGAACCGGCGCTTGGCCTCGGCGATCTTTTCCAGGACCACCATCATGATCGACTGATTGCTGGCCAGAAAGGCGCGGCCCTCGTCGGTGATGGCGTAGAGCTTCTTGTTGCCTTCGGCCTGGGCGACGGTGGCGTAGCCCATTTCCTCGAGCAAAGTCAGCGTCGGATAAATGACGCCGGGGCTGGGACTGTAGAGGCCCAGGAGCTTGTCTTCGATCGCCTTGATGATCTCGTAGCCGTGGCGCGGCTTTTCCTCGATCAGCGTCAGAATGAGGAAGCGCAGGTCGCCCTGCTCGAACAGCCGGCCCATACGGCCGCCGCCGAAGCCATGGCGACCGCCATGATGATGACCGCCGAAGCCGTGGCGCCCGCCGAAGCCGAAATCGTCCCGGGCGTGACGGCGACCGCCCTCTTCGCCCAGACCGTCATGATGACTCTCGCCATGACCGCGATGCCTTGATCTACCAAACATAGTACCCTCTTGTGTGTATTTCGACTTGTCTAAGATATATCGAAATCGTTTTTATGCAAGAGGGTTTTGCGAAGGATTCTCATCCCGGCGAAAACTAATTGATCGTGCTCAGCTGCTTCGTCGCCAGGCGCTGACGGTATGTCGTCATGAAGCCCTGGAGATCGCTGATCTGGGCGACCCGGTCGGCCAGCGACTTGAAGTCGCCGCTGGTGCTCGAGCTGTTGCCGGCGACGACGCGGAAATCATCCTTGAGCGGGCTCTGGTCCATAGCCGTGCCATATTGCTTCTGCAGGGCGGCGAGCCCCTGACGGTCCTTGCCCAGCACCATGGCGGTCGCGATCTTCAGCACGGTGCGGGCGGTGTCGTCGTCGACCTTGCCGGCCTCGGGCGGCTTCAACCCGCGCTTCAGCACCGGCACGACGGCGGTCCAGTTCTGCGTCTTCCAATAGGTATCGACGCGCAACCGATCGGCGTCGGGCGACTCGTCGCCGGCGATGAGCTTCAGCGCATCGGCATCTTTGCCCTGCTCGGCCATGGCCCGCGCGCGCAACTCGGTGCGCTGGCTGACCAGTTCGGGCGGCAGATCGACCGTCACCGGCACATCCAGCGCCGCAATCGCGTCGTCGGGGCGGTGATCCAGCAACCGCACGAGAGCGAGCTGGGTCGCAACCCGCGCCTGATCGACGCCGGTGAGGCGCGTCTTGACCTGGTTGTCGAGCAGGTCGCCGGCCCGATCCAGGAGATCGACCTTGACCAGCTGGTCCGCGAGCTTGCGGATGATCTCGTCGCCGACGGCGCCGGGCGGCGTCAGCTCCTTGAACTCGTCATAAAGGCCCAGCTGCTTCAGCGGCCCGACACTGTCGGCCGCAGGGCCAAGGAACAGCTTGACGAAATACTGCTGCATCTCGTCGGCGACCCCTCTCGACACTGGGTTGTCGCCATAGCTCGCCAGCACCTGGCGCAGCGAACGGAAGCCCCCGCGATAATCGCCATCGTCGATCTGCAGTTCCGCCAGCTTGCGTAGAATGCGCACCTCGAAATCGTCACCGCGCCAGACGAAGCGCAACCGGTCGAGTGCCGCGATCGCGTCGGCCCGCTCGATCTGCTTCTCTTCGAGCTTGGTCAACGTCTCTACATAGGTCGCCTGCGCCCGGGCCAGGCTATTGTCCGGCGACTTCGAGACCTCGTCCCACAGCGCGATCGCCTGCTTCGCATCTCCCTGGATCGCCAGGATGCGGCCCTGCACCACCTTGGCGCGGTTGGCTTCGTCCTCGGTCGGATGGTTGGCCAATACGTCGTTCGCCAGGACCTGCGCCTTGTCGCGGTCGCCGGCATTCAGCAGCGCCTCGGCAATCTTGATTTGCAGCTGGTTGCGCAGGCCTTCGGGATAGTTCTTCAGCGCGTCGTTCGATTTCGCATAGGCATTGAGTACGTCGGTCCATTGGCCGCGATCGGCCGCCAGCACGGCGCGCCAGAGCTGCCCGTCGATGCTGTCGTCGAGCGACGGATCGCCCAGGTCGGCCGTCGCGGTGTCGAGCTGGTTCGCCAGTTCTTCCGATGCCCCGCGCAGCGCGCGCAGGCTCGGATCGTCGAACATGGCCGGTGCGTCCCGCTCGATCGCGCGCAGCACGCTCAGCGCCTCGACGCCCTGGGCGTTGGCGAAATAGAACCGCGCCAGATCCAGGCGCGCATTGTTCTTGTCGTCGGACGCGGCGGTCGTGATCTGTTCCATCAGCGCCTGGCGCCGGGCCGTGAAATTGTCGCCGCCCTGCCAGTCGGCCGGTTTGAACACGCGATTCTGGTCGTTCTTGCCGGCGCGCTCGGCATGGCGGTCGGCGTCGGACGAGAGCGTGAGGCCGCCGGGGGCGCTGAGTTCGACCAGGCTCGGCTGGGCCCGGATCGCCAGTTGATCGCTGGTCGGGCGGAACACCAGGCCCTGGGCGCTCGGCAGCACACGGAAATCCGGGTAGTCGGCACCGAGATCCGAGCCCTGCCCCACTTGCGGCAGCGGCACGGTCACCAGCACGTCGCCGGCATCCGGATCGACCAGGCTGATCGGGCTCGACGGGTCGTTGACCGGGAAGATCATCGAGGCATTGGGGCCGTCGCTGCGCACCTGGCCCTGAACCGGCGCGTCGGAGCGCTGCGGCTGATTGCGCAGATCGACGATCCAGGCGGTGCCGGCGCGGCGGACGCTGGGGTTGAAGCCGGCCCAGACATTCAGCCGCAACACCGTGCCGCTGCGGCTCGGCACCTGGGCGATCGAGGTGATGACCGGCCAGTTGGCGGCGCGGAAGTCACCGAAATCCATCTTCTGCGCCTGGTCGAACACCATCCAGACCGCGTTGCCGCGCCGAAACACCGCGGCGGCGGCCGGCTGGCGCCATTCGAAGCGCAGCGAAACGCCGTCGTCGATCAGCGTGTAGCGGATCTGCAACCCGTTCTCGGCAGCGGAGCCGAGCGTCCCCGAGATCTGACCGGTCGGCGCCGGCGCATCCTGGTCGGCATCGGCCGGCGGCATCGGGGGGCGTATCACGGGCGGCGGCGCCTCGGCGACCGGCGGCGGGGCCGCGGCCGGCGGTGGAGTCACTGGCGCGGGTGGCGGCGGCGGCGGCGGCGGTGGCGTCACGACCGGCGGTGCCGGCGGATTGCCCGGCACGACGTCGAGGATCACCAGATTGCCCCCGCGGCTGTCATTGACCCGATGGCCGGGCGGCAGGGTGAATTGCACCTGGGTGCCGTCGGCCGACAAGGTCGCCGGGCGCAGCCGTTGCGGCAAGGCGCGGGCGAGCCGAGCCATGTCGATCGCCGCCGGCTGATCGAACGCGATCTGCACCTTGCCGTCGCCTTGCGCCAGCTTGTAATCCGTGCGTTTCGGCCAATCGAACACGATCCGGTCGCTGGCACCATGGTCGCCGACCCGGACCGCGACCGGCGTCGGCTTGACCGCGCCGGGCGGCGCCGGCTTCGCCTCGGGTGCCGCGGCGGGCTTGGCCTCGGGCTTGGTCTCGGCCGCGGGCTTGGCCTCGGGCGCCGCCGCCGGTTTTGCTTCGGGCGGCTTCGCATCGGCGGTCTTCGGCTTGTCGACCAGATCCACGACCAGTGTCGCGCTGTCGTAGGCCGCCTGCTGGATCGTGACCGGGCGACGCAGATGCGCCGTCACCAGCGTGCCGTCCGGCGCCAGGGTCAGCTGATCCAGATAGGCGCCGAGCGCGCGCCGGATCGGATCGAGCGGCGCATCGATCGGATGGTCGAAGCGGATGAGCAGATCATCGTCGGTCGCGGTCGCCTTGAACGGCACCGAGGGACCGCCGCCGGTGCCGGCGAACACCAGCCGGGCAAAGCCCGGATGGATCCCCGCGCGGGTTTCGAGCCGGGTCTTGGCCGGAGCAGCCGGTGCCAGCGCCGTCAGGGCGGCCGCCGCGGCCGGCGGTGTGGCCGGCGCCGTCGCTTCCTCGGCCCTGAGCGATCCAGCCCAGGCGAGGCCGGCCAGCAGGACACCCGCCAGGAGCAGGCCGCGATCAGGGCGTCGCATGGGCGCTCCCTTCGGCCGACTGATCCTCGATCACGACATCGATGCGGGTCTGGCCGCCGTCGCTGAGGTCGATCATCGCCGACTGCGGCAGAGGACGCGGATAGCCCAGATGCTGCAGCGCGCCGGCGATACTGTTCGCCGCCCCCAGCGCCACGACCCAATCATGGGTCGGATCGGCGCCCGGCGCCGGGTTGGCGCCGCGATGGGCCGTGACCTCGACCTTGTTTTCGAGGTTGGTCAAGAGCCGGGCCAGATCGGCCAGCGGCGGCTTTTCCGTGTCGGCCCAATGGGCGATCGGCTGGGCCGGCAGGCGCAGCACCAGCCGATGCTCTTCGCGCGTGATCTCGGTGCCGGCCAGCGCCGGCTGATCGGCCACCAGCTTGTCGATGAGCGCGCCCGCGTAATTGAGATTGAGCCGGGCGCGGCCCGGGACCGGCACTTCGGCCGCCCCCTTGCCCTCCAGCCGATGGCCGGTCAGATATTCCGAGATCGGCAGCACGACCCGTTCCCAATCGTGCTTTTCGACGGTGGTGGTGGCGAACAGCAGCACGAAGAACGACACCAGCAGCGACATCAGATCAGCAAAGGTGATCATCCAGCCCGGCGAGCGCGGGCGGGGCGGCGTTTCGTCCCGATCGGATCCGAGCGGCATCATGGCGCCGTTCCTTGATCGGGCTCGTCGCCGCCGAGCGAGGCGAAATCGAGCCGGATCGTCGGCCCGCTGCCGTGCTCGACCGCGATCGCCAGCGCGTCGCCGGGGCAGCCTTCGGCATAGAGCCGGGCCGCGACGCTGGCGGCGCGCAGGCCGGCCAGCCGCTCGGCCGGGCCGCCGGCGGGCGCATCGGTCGGCAACATGCCGCGCCAGGTCATCCGGATCGCCGGCCCCGCGGCGCGATGCTGCAGCATCAGCGCCAGGCGATCGAGCGTCGGCAGCACTTCGGTTTTGGGCGTGGCGCTGCCGGGTTCGAACACCGCATCCTCGGGCAGCGAGATTTCGAGGAAACCGTCGCTGGGCGCCGCCAAGTCGGTGCGGGCGAGCGGCGCGAAGCCGGTCAGCAGCCCGGTCACTGCACGCGCGAAGCCTTCGACGCCGACGATGTCCGGACGGCTCGCCGACGGCGGCTCGACCAGGCCCAGCCTCGACGGCAGATGGCCGAAAGCGGCATCGACGGAATCGATCACGGCACGGGCGCGCGGGCGCTGCACCTCGGAAATCGAGACCAGCACGATGAAGAACACAAACAGCAGCAGGAACAGGCTGACATAGGTCGCCACCGCCACGCCGCCCGGCGGGGATTGAACCGGGATCGAACCGTCCTCATCCATGGCCGTGAACCAGCACGGTCGCGATGCGTGATGCTGCGAGATCGAACGTCAGAACAGCCCCGCGAGAATGGCGTCGATATCGGCCTGGCTGTTGGCGGCGGCCGGCATCGCCGGGCCGTTCATCAGCTTCGCATCGGCATCCGCCTCGGTCGCGGGTTCCGGTTCCGGCGGCGGGACATAGTGGTCGACCTGATCGCCGAAGGCACCCAGCAACCCGTGAATCTTGGTCTCGATGTAGCGCAGCGTCTTCACCACCTTGGTGATGCGTTGACCGGTGATGTCCTGGAAATTGGACGCTTCGAAGATCTTGGTCACGGACTCGATGATCTGGGCCTGCGCCTCCGGCGGCAGCGTCCCCGCCAGCTTCTCCAGCCCTTCGGCCTCGTCCAGGATCACGCCCGTCGCGGCCGCAGTCGCGGCCACGACCGCGTCCAGCTCGTCTGTCGCGAGCGGGATGTGGTGATGGGGAATATCGTGGGGCTGCACCGACGCGATCTCGCGCTTGGCGGCCTGGATGACGCGCGCCAGCGTCTCCAGCTCCTGATAGAGCTTGATTTCCGACAGGGACAAGGCACCGGTCAGGCTGGCCACGACTTCTTCCACGGCGGCAGTGACCTGTGCCGCGTCCACGACCGGGCGCTGGCCGCGCATCGCATCGAGGCGGCGCGTCATGTCGTCGGCGATCGCGAGCTTTCCCATCGGTCCCTCCCGTAGCGGCTGCGACGCGGCCTCTGACGAGGACCGATGCCGGAACACCGCTGGAATGTGCTAAAGGCCAAACAAAACGTCTGCAAGCTATTGATGCTCAAGGCATCTGAATTCAGTTCTGCGGATTCTGCGTCGCGTCCGGCGGCACCGTCGCCGTGGTCTGGCGACGCTCGGCCAGCGCCATGGTGATGGTCTGCGCGGTTTTCGGATCCATTGCCGCCATGATCGCCGAGGTGGTGCGGTCCTTCATGCGGGTCAGCAGCTGCAGCAGCACGGGCATGTCGAGTTGCGACAGGATCGGCGCCGCCTCTTTCGGCTTCATGTTGGTATAGATGGCGACCAGGCTCGACAGGCGCTGATCCTCCTGGGCGTCGACCTTGCCCAGGCTGGCATCGACGGTCGCCTGCATCTGCTTCAACTGCTCGATCTTTTGATCGACGCGCTCCTCGGTCGCTTTGAGCAGCGCTTCCCGCTGAGCAAGCTCGTTCTCGCGTTGCTCCAAATCCGGTCGGCGTTTCGCCAGTTGCTCAAGCAGGGGCCTCACCTCTTCGGCGGTATAGCCGTCTTTCGGCGGCACCTTTGGCAGGCCCGGATTGAGCGGGTCGGCGTTGGCTGCGGCCGTTGGCGTTCCCGCGGCTGGCGCCGTCGCTGGAGCAGTCTCGCCGGCCGGCTTGACGGCCGGCGTCTCGCTCGTGGGTTTCGCCGGGGTCTCGCTGGTCGGCTTCGCGGCCGGCGGCGTCTGGGCGAAGGCGATGCCCGCCTCGTGATAGACGGCGCCGACACGCACCATCAGCATGACGCTGGCCGCGGCGATCAGAACGTGCAGAAGGCGTGGTTTCAATCTCACTGCCGGCTCCTCGCTTCGAGCGCGCGCAACAATTCGCGCTCGGCGCGCGACTGTGGCTCGACGGCCCGGGGCGCCTCGCGCGGTTCCGGCGTCCGGGGGGCTTCTTCCCGCGCCTGGGGCGCCGTGCGTGGCTTGGCGCGGGCGCCTGCCCGCTCCATCGACGGTTCGATCCGGCCGGACGGCGCCTCGGACGCCTCGGCCTGTTTCAACAGCATGGCGAGGCGGCTCTGGTTGCCCTTGTCGGCCGCGGCAGCGGCCGTTGCGGCCGCCTGCTGCGTTGCCGTCAGGCCGCTGGTGCCGACGGTGGCTGCCGGCTGCTGATCGCGCTGCATGCGCAGACCGGCTTCGAGCCGGTTGGCGACATCGCCGGCGCGGTCGGTGATGAAATTCAGATCGGCATCGAGCTTGCGGGCCTGCTCGATCGTGGCCTGCAGTGCCCGGCCGGCATCGCCGGCCGTCATCTTGAGCGCGGCCACCGCCTCCTCGGCGGCGCCGGAGCTTTCCTGCAGGCCGCGGATCAGGCCTTGCAGCCGCTCGCTGTCGTTGCGCAACGCCGCCAGGCGGCCGTTCAGCTTGACCGCAAAGACGATCGTCGCGATCAGCAGGACCGCGACGACGGCGTCCATGATCAGCGAGAGAGCCATGGTCAGCGATCCTTCGGCTTGGGATCGATCTTCTCATCGATGCGCACGGCCATGTTGCCGCTCTTGCGGCCCATCTTGCCGCTGAACATCAGAAGATCACCGCACAGGAGCTCGACTTCGGAATCGGGCAGCGCGTTCAGGGGCAGGCGCGTGCCGACTTTCCAATGCAATACGTCGCGCAGCGACAGGCTGAGCGTATCCAGCACCGCGCGGATCTGCACGTCCGTGTGCCAGAGCTCGCCGGCCAAATGGGTTTCCCAGATCGAGTCACGGCCGAACTTCTCGCCCATGAACATCTGCAGCAGCAGTTCGCGCACCGGTTCGAGCGTCGCGTTCGGGAACAGCAGTTCCAGGCGGCCGCCGCGATCCTCCATGTCGATGCGCAAGCGCGCCACGATCGCGGCATTGGCCGGCCGGGCGATGGTGGCGAAGCGCGGGTTGATCTCCAGTCGCTCGAACCGGAAATCGACCGGCGACAGCGGATCGAAGGCGGCCGAGAGGTCCCCCAGCACGACCGTCACCAGGCGTTCGACCAGATTGCGTTCGATCGTCGTATAGGGCCGGCCTTCGATACGCATCGCCGCCGTGCCGCGACGGCCGCCCAGCAGCACGTCGACGATGGAGTAGATCAGCGCGGAATCGACGGTCAGCAGGCCGTAATTGTCCCATTCCTCGGCCTTGAACACCGAGAGCATGGCCGGCAGCGGGATCGAGTTCAGATAATCGCCGAACCGGGTCGACGTGATGCTGTCGAGCGAGACTTCGACGTTGTCGGAGGTGAAATTGCGCAGGCTCGTCGACATCATGCGGACGAGGCGGTCGAACACCACCTCGAGCATCGGCAGACGTTCGTAGGAGACCAGCGCCGAATCGATGATGGCGCGAATGCCGGACGTATCGCGATCGCGTCCGGCACCGTCGGCAAAACCCAGGAGACTGTCGATTTCGTTCTGATTGAGCACGCGCGTCGAGGTTTCGCCGCCGCCGATGCCCATGGCCGATGCCATTTCGTCGTCGCCGCCGCCCCCGCCGTCGTCACCGCCCGCCATCGCGGCCCATTCGGCCGCCATGCGTTCTTCGTCTTCCTTCGTTACGTCCGACATCGCTCGTTACCAGCGCCCCGGCGTCATCAATCGACGCCCAGAAGGTTTTAGAGAAGGTCCTTACTGAACAAGCAGATCCGTAAAGAGTACGTCGTCCACCTTGACCGGCGCCACCGCGGCGTTGACCCGCATCAGCAGTTCTTCGCGCAGGCGATAGAGCCCGGCCGAGCCCTTGAGATCTTCCAAACGCAGCTCGCGCAGATAGGTCTGGAACGTATCGATGATCCGGGCCTGCACCAGCTTGAGCTTGGCCTTGTCGTCTTCGCTTTCGAGCTGGAAGCTGACATGGAGTTTGAGGAAGCTCGACTTCTTGCTGCCGGTATTGAGATTGACCAGCATGTCCGGCAGATCGTCATAGAATACGGCGACCTTGGGCGGCGGCGGCGGCGCTTCGACCTTCACCTCGGCCTTCTCGTCGCCCTTGCCGAGCAGGGTGGACGCGATGCCGCTGTAATAGAGACCCGCGGCCGTGCCGACCATCAGCAGAACGGCCACGAGCACCAAGATGATGAGCCGCTTGCTGCCGCGTCGGCGGCCGCCGGCCATGCCATCGTCCATCGCCTCATCGGCCATCACCCAAATCCCGTCAATTCAAAGTCTCGGTACCGACCCGGCCGAGCGTCGATTAACCATGACCAAAGTTGATTAAGAACTCCTTTAACCAGCACGGAAGCCGAGGCCCCTATTGTTGCTGTACCAGTCTGAAGTTGAGTTCGTCGGCCTTCAAAGGCGCGATCGCGGCATTGATGCGCGCGAGCATTTCGCCGCGATGGGAGCTCAACTTCGTGACGCTGACGATTTCCGAGATCGGCAGGCTGCGGATATAGACCTGCACCACATCGACCAGGATCGGGATATAGCTGTGCATCTGGCTGGCCTCGTCGCGGTTCTCCATCAGCAGGCTGACGCCCAGCTGTAAAGTCCGGTTGTCGCGCGGCCCCGCCTCCAGGGTGACGATCATCAGCGGAATATCATAATACCGCTCGGCCGAGAGCGGCTCCTTCGGCTTCTCTTTCTCGACCTGGGCCGCGATCGTGCCCTCGGGCGGCTTCAGGCCCAGAAGCTTGGGCAGAAACCCGGTCATCGTCGCCGCCGCGCCGGCGGCGGCCAACACGATGACCAAGCCGAAGACGATGATCATGCCGACATTGCGCTTCATCGATCAGGCCGCCCTTCTGCGAAGAATGTGATCTTACTTCGTCATTCCCGCGAAGGCGGGAATCCAGGGTGGCCACAAAGGCTGTCTGACGACCTTTCGCTTGCTCTGGATTCCCGCTTTCGCGGGAATGACGGCTTCGTTGAGGGATAGTCGTCCGCCCCTATGAAGGCAAGGATGGCCATCGGGCGGAAAAATCTGCCGGTCGGGTCGAGATTGCCTCGGCAAAGCCCGCCCCAGAACTCAGACGCATATAAATCAATCAATTGATTCAAAAGCATTTTTCTCGTTGGCACGAGAGCCGCAAGGAGATCTTCGCCGGGCGCAATTGCCGGGTCGTTCAAGGAAGATCGAAATGCAGACGGCAACCTATGTTGCGCTTTCCCGGCAGAGTGTGCTGGAGCGGTCGATGGATGTGATCGCCAACAATCTGGCGAACATGTCGACGACGGGCTTCAAGAGCGAAACGCCGCTGTTCCAGGAATATCTGCAGCCTGGCCCCAAGGGCCAGACTATCTCCTATGTCCGCGACATCGGCGTCGTCCGCGACGGACGTTCCGGCGATCTCGCCTCGACCAGCAACCCGCTCGATGTCGGCATCAACGGCGGCGGCTATTTCCAGGTCAACACGACGGACGGTCCGCGTTACACCCGCAACGGCCGCTTCCAGATCGACAGCGGCCGCAACCTGGTCACCGCCCAGGGCAACCAGGTGCTGAACGCGGCCGGTCAGCCGATCACCATCCCGCAGGGCGCCACCTCGATCTCGATCGGCGCCGACGGCTCGGTCGCGACCGAGACCGGCCCGGTCGGCAAGATCGCCCTCAGCTCCTTCGCCAACGAGCAGGATCTGGTCGCGGCCGGCAACGGCCTCTACGCGACCTCGGCCACACCCATTCCCGACACGACCTCGACCATGCACCAAGGCTTCCTCGAACAATCCAACGTGCAGCCCATCCTGGCCATGATCCAGATGCAGCAACTCCAAGGCGCCTACTCCTCGGCCCAGAACCTGATCGAAGGCGAAGACAATCGTCTGCGCAATGCGATCGACAAGCTGTCGAAGTCGGCCTGAGAAAAGGACTAGATCACCATGCGCGCATTGGACATCGCCTCGACCGGCATGCAGTCTCAGCAGCTGAACGTCGAAGTCATCTCGAACAACATCGCCAACCTCAACACCACCGGCTACAAGCGCCAACGCGCCGAGTTCCAGGACCTGCTCTATCAGAGCATCCGCCGCCCGGGCGACACCTCGTCGGACTCGGGCACGGTCGTGCCGGTCGGCGTGCAGGTCGGCCTCGGCGTCAAGACGGCGGCGGTCTATCGCATCCACGAGCAGGGCAACCTCAACCAGACCCAGAACCCGCTCGATCTCGCGATCCAGGGCCAGGGCTTCTTCCAGGTGCTGCTGCCCGACGGCACCACGGCCTATACCCGCGCCGGCTCGTTCCAGCTGAACAACTCCCGCCAGATCGTCACCGCCGACGGCTATCTGGTGCAGCCGACCATCTCGATCCCGCAGAACACGACCTCGATCACGGTCAATGCCTCGGGCCAGGTGCTGGCCCAGGTCTCCGGTTCGACCACGCCGCAAACCGTGGGGCAGCTCCAGCTCGCCACCTTCGCCAACGATCCGGGCCTGGCCGCCCTCGGGCAGAACCTGCTGCAGGAGACCCAGGCGTCGGGCAATCCCACGACGCTCGATCCGGGTGTCAACAATGCCGGCACGATCCAGCAGGGCTTCCTCGAGACCTCGAACGTCAATGTCGTGACCGAGATCTCCAGCCTGATCACGGCGCAGCGCGCTTACGAAATGAACTCGAAGGTCATCGAGGCTGCCGACCAGATGCAGCAGACGCTGACCAACCTGCGTTGATCCGGATCCTTAAAGGACCATCGTCATGAACAAGTCTCTCGTCTTGGCATTCGCCCTCGCCCTCGGCATCGCTCCAGCGGCCCAGGCCGCCGGCACCGTGACCGCGGCCGCACCGGCGCCCCTGGTTTCGCTGCGCGCCAGCAGCACGATCGACGGCGCGTCGATCCGCCTCGGCGATCTGTTCGACGGCACCGGCGCCCAGGCCGACGAAATCGTCGCCAAGGCGCCGGCGGCCGGATCCAGCACCGTGTTCGATGTGGGCTGGCTGTTCTCGACCGCCCATGCCCACGGCCTGAACTGGCAGCCGCCATCGGCGTCGAGCGCGATCCGGGTCGAGCGCAACGCCACCATGATCGATACGATCGAGCTTGCCCGGCAATTGGCCGAGAAGCTGCCCTCGTCGCTGCCTCAGCGCCGGGTCGAACTCGATGCGAATTACCGCCTGTTCGTGGCGGTCGGCGCGTCGACCGACGTGGACGTCCAGAAGGTCGACTTCAAGCCGGAAACCGGCCGCTTCTCGGCCGAAGTCCGCGTCGCGTCCGACGACGGCGAAGGCGTACCCGTCCATGTCAGCGGCCGCATCGTCGGCATCATCGCGATGCCGGTGCTGAACCGTCCGATGATGCCGGGCGAGATCGTGCACGCCGAAGACATCACCACCGCCGAGTATCGGGTCGACCAGATGCAGGCCGGCGGGGTCATGGATCCGCGCGAGCTGGTCGGCGAAACGCCGCGCCATCCGCTCCATGCCGGCCAGCCGTTGCGGGCGTCCGACCTGCAGGTGCCGGTCGTGGTCAAGCGCAACGACCTGGTGCTGATCGTGCTGGAACGGCCGGGCCTGTACCTCACGGCCGAAGGCCGCGCGCTGGAAGACGGCGGCAAGGGCACGGTCATCCGCGTCACCAACACCCAATCCAAGCGCACGATCGACGCGACGGTGCTGGGAACCGGCCAGGTCGCCGTCCGCACCACGACCGTCCAGCAAGCCCTCAACTAATCGACATCGTTTTACCCGTGGAGATCCCCGCGATGCCCCGCTCCCGCCACGCCCAGCGCCTCACCTCCGTCGCCCTGCTCGCCGCCATCCTCGGCGGCTGCAGCACCAATGCCGGAACGCGCCTGCAGGAGTTGGGCGAAGTGCCGGCCATGACCAAGATCACCGACCCGACGAAGGCGCCCGGCTACGAGCCGGTGTCGATGCCGTCGCCGACCAACGAACCGACCGTGCATCAGTCCGGCTCGCTCTGGGTGACCGGCGCCCGCGCCTTCTTCAAGGACCAGCGCGCGAAGTCGGTCGGCGACGTGGTCACGGTGACGATCTCGATCAACGACAGCGCCAAACTGCAGAACGAGACGCAGAACAATCGCGACGACACGAACAACTCGGGCATCACCAACCTGTTCGGCTTCGAAACCCAGCTGGCGAAGATCCTGCCGTCGGCGGCGGTACCGAGCACGCTCATCAACACGAGCACGGTGAACGCGTCCGACGGCAAGGCCCAGATCAACCGCCAGGAGCAGGTCACGACCACGCTGGCCGCGATCGTCACGCAGATCCTGCCCAGCGGGAACATGGTCATCGTCGGCAAGCAGGAAGTGCGCGTGAACTTCGACGTGCGCGAGCTGCAGATGACCGGCATCATCCGGCCGAGCGATATCGACCAGCTGAACTCGGTCTCCTACGACAAGATCGCCGAAGCCCGCATCTCCTACGGCGGCCGCGGCCGTCAGAGCGACATCCAGCAGACTCACTACGGCACGCAGCTGCTAGACATCATCAATCCGTTCTAATGACGGGCCAAATTCGTCTAATGGGTTGACGACACGGCACGCCTTTCCCCAGGGTTCATCTCAAGAGCGAGATGGACCTTGGGATCTGCCGATGATCGACAGCCATGCAACCGCCGCCCGCTGGGGCGTCCACCAGACCGTGCTTATCGCGGGGGTCGTCGCCGCCGTGGTCGAGATGCTGGTCGTGATCCCGGTCCAGAGCCTGCTGGGCGTGCCGCCGCTGATCCTGTTCCAATCGATCGCCAGCGGTTGGCAAGGCAATGCCGCGTATAGCGGCGGCCTCGCGAGCGCCCTCTTCGGCGCAGCCCTGCATCTCGTCATCTCGATCGTCGCCGCCGGCATCTTCGTCTATGCCAGCCGGATCTG
>Ga0302311_10002835_pt1 | contig 19320 bp, 16 predicted proteins | sample III_Palsa_N1_3_FD_200449 | JGI IMG/M metagenome (GOLD analysis project Ga0302311, IMG submission 200449) | Peat permafrost microbial communities from Stordalen Mire near Abisko, Sweden - III_Palsa_N1_3 | ecosystem: Environmental > Terrestrial > Soil > Palsa > Peat permafrost | place: Sweden... | reverse complement strand
AGGTGCTCGGCGAGGGTGAGTTCGAACGGCTGAAGGCGGCTGGCGGTGCGCTCAGCGAGGCGCAGGCGATCGCTCTGGCCCTCCCGGACGGTCCATTGTCGCCCGAGTGACCCGCCCTGGTCGGCGAAGGACGGATAAAAACCTAGAGCGCTAACCCCGTTCGGCCGCCGGCTGCGTAGTCCCTCAAGCAAAGGCTTGAGGGAAGCGCACATGATGTCAGCCGATCGTACGAGAACGTCGCTGCGACGACGGGCGGTCCTGGCGATGGCGATCACGATGATCGGAGTCGCCAGGGCGGCGAATGCCCACGCTGGCCCCTATTCCGCCCCCGTGGACCTGAAGGTGGTGGACCGCGAGACAGGCCAGCCGCTGCCGATCTGGCGTCATGACGGCCGCCTGTTCGTCGCCGGTCAGCCGGGCGCGCGCTATAACCTGCGGGTGACCAACCACACCAATGGACGCGTGCTGGTGGTCATGTCGGTCGATGGCGTCAACATCGTCACGGGCGAAACCGCCGGTTACGGCCAGCACGGCTATGTCCTGGCTCCCTATGGCTCATACGACGCGAGCGGCTGGCGCAAATCGCTCACGGAGGTCGCTGATTTCACCTTCGCCCCACTCCCGCAGTCCTACGCCGCCCGCACCGGCCGGCCGGGCGACGTCGGCGTCATCGGCATAGCCGTGTTCAAGGAGCGAGCCGCCTATCAATCCCCGCCGGCAGTTGTCCCTCGGGCGGAGGCGCCGGCTTTCCCGCCCTTGCGCGTGGCTCCCGTCCCGCGTCCGGTTCCGCTGGCGGCCGTCCCTCCCAAGGCGCCGTCAGCGCCTCTGTCGAACATGGCCCCGCCTCAGCGTCTGGCCTCTTCGCGGGGCGTCCCGATGAATGTCCCCGCGCCCCCGCCGCTGATGATCGCCCCTGCCGCGCATCCCGCGCCGCCCCCGCCGGCTCTCCCTTCGCCCGCGGCCATACCGTCCGTCGTCGTAACCGCGCAACGGCAGGCGGAGAGATTGGGCACCGCGCATGGCGAACGGGAATGGTCGGTGACCAGCATCGTTTCGTTCGACCGAGCAACGTCCTATCCGCAGTTCATCAGCCAGATCGAATACGACAGCTACGACAACCTGATCGCCCGCGGTGTGATCCCCGGCTATCCGCCTCCCGAAGCCGGGCCAAGGCCGTTCCCCTCGACCCCCGATGGTTGGAGCTTTGTTCCCGACCCGCCCGATGATCCTTGAACCGTGGCGAGGCCTGGACCTTTGCGGCTTCGACCAAGGCGCGGCTAGATTGAGAGTGATGGAGCTGGCCCCCGCGGACGACGCCGACTTGCTGCGCGCCCACTGCAGCGGTGATGCGCGTGCGTTCGCGCAGCTCTACGACCGGTACGATCGCCCATGCTTTCAGTTCATTCGCAGAATGCTGGGAAGCGGTCACGCCGACGCCGCCGAGGACTTGCACCAGGAGACTTGGATCGCGGTCTCGCGCGGCGCGGCGGCCTTCGACCCGGGCAAGGCCAGCTTCCGCGCCTGGCTCTTCACCATCGCGCGCCGCAAGGTGTGGGATCACTTTCGACGGCAAAAGGTCGCTGTGTTGGCCTCGGCTCGGGATGATTCGGCGGCCATGGTCCCCGACCCCGGTCCGACACCCCTGGAGCAGGTGGAATCGCGTGAACTGGCCCAACAGATCGTCATCGCGGTCGAGGCGCTGCCGCTCGAGCAGCGTTGCGCCTTCGTCATGTTTGCCCAGGGCGGCCTCTCGCTGGACGAGGTCGCGCACGCCACGGGCGTGGTCGCGGAGACGGCCAAGAGCCGGTTGCGCTATGCACGCGCGAGGTTGAGACAGGCGCTCGCGGGCGAGAGGCCAGCCCATGTCTGATCATCACGCCGACCCCCCCCATCCCGTCGACGAGGCGGTCAACCAGGCGGAAGCGGTGCTGGCCGACGACGCGGCGCGCGCGGCCCGGCGTGCGCGCGTGCTGGCCGCCATAGCCGACGAGCCGCCAGCTTCCTCATACCCCGGGCGCCGGCCAGTCTGGTGGCGTGGGAGCTGGTTGGTGGCGGCCAGCGTTGCTGGGCTGGGGATCCTGGTCGCCAGCCAGGTTTATCGGACGATGCCGCAGCCGACCCCAATTGGGCCCGCGGCTCCGGCGGCTTCGAACGCGCGGTCCCAGCAGACGGCGCCCCTCCCAACCGCGACAGCGCCCGAACCTCAAGCGCCCTCGCCCAAAACGCCGCCAGCCCCGGCGCCGCCCCGAACGGCGCCACCCCAAGCTTTGCCTTCCCGCGCCATACCGATCAATGTGCCGGCGCCCCCGCCCTTGAACATTGCGCCCGTCCCGCATCCGGCCCCACCACCGCCCGCGGTCCCTGTCATGGCGCCTGCGCCCCCGCCGTTGGCGATAGCCCCGGTCGAGCATCCCGCGCCGCCCCCTCCGGCGAGCCTGTCGCTGCCTCCCCCTCGTCCCGATTCAGTGGTTGTCACGGCTCGAAGAGTTGCGCCCGCCGCCGTCCCGCGAACCGATCCGGCGGCAAGCCTGCGCGCCGCCGCCGCTGCCGGCCGCACAACCGAGTTGGCGACCCTGCTGGACCAGGGCGTGCCAGTCGATGCTCCGGATGCCGACGGGGACACGGCCCTGATGAAGAGCATCCAGGCCGATCAGCCCGCCGCCGCCAGCTTGCTGCGTCGCCACGGCGCCAGCCTGGACCTCACGAATCACGCGGGCGAAAGCGCGAGGGCCATGGCGACGGCGAAAGGCGACCCGGCGCTAAACCAAGCCATGGGTCTAGCCCCGTAGGTTGTGACAACCATGCGCAACAGCGGTCCGCGCCGGAAACGCCGTCGCCACCGCCTCGGCAGGCGCATTTTCGTTGGCTCGCGACTGCTTCACGCCGGCTTGGCCGCCAGCGCCTTGGCGATCATCGATTGGGTGAGTTCCTGCAGGCGCGGCATGCCGTCCTGCATCATCCGCTGGATCATGCCGACGAAGATCAGGTCGTGCTCCGGGTCGACCCAGAACCAGACGCCCGAGGCGCCGTCCCACTGGTAGGTTCCGCGTCCCACCGGCGATCCGGCGAGCGGCGGGTCATGGAACACCGCGCCGTTGAAACCATAGCCGCGGCCGGGCCGCATCCGCTGCATGCCGGCGTCGACGCCCGCGTCCAGGATCGTCTGGGAGAGGTGGTTGGCGGTCATCAAGCGAACCGCCTCCGGCGAGATGATCCGCGCGCCGTCCAGCTCGCCGCCGGCCAGCAGCATCTGGGCGAAACGGGCGTAGTCGACGAGGGTCGAATGGAGCCCGCCGCCGCCCGACGGCAGCTTCGGGGTCACCGCCGGGTCGCGCACGAACGCCGGGTGGCCCAGCACCGTCAGCGCCGGCACGCCGTACATATGGTAGAGCGTCGCCAACCTCGGCAGCTTGTCCGCCGGCACGAAGAAGTCGGTGTCGACCATGCCCAGCGGCGCGAAGATCCGCTCGCGCATGAAGCCCGGCAAGCTCCGGCCCGACAGCCGCTCGATGATCGCGCCCTGCAGGTCCATGCTCAGCGAATAGCGCCAGGTGGCGCCGGGCTGGTAGGCGAGGGGGATGGCGGCGACGCGTCGCGCGAAGTCGGCGAGACCGTCGGCCTGCCAGACGCCTGCCTCGATATAGGCCGCGTCGGTCGGGTCGTGCGGCCCGAGGCCGATGCCGTAGCCGAACCCGGCCGTATGGGTCATCAGCTCGCCCATCGTCGGCGGATGGACAGGCGCGGCGCCGTCCGGGCCCTTCACCGCCGCGAACTCGGGCAGGTGTTTGGCGATCGGATCGTCCGGCGACCACAGGCCCTGATCGTGCAGGATCATCATCGCCACGGCGGTGACCGGCTTGGTCATCGAATAGATGCGATAGATCGTGTCCTCGGCGAGCGGCTCGCCGCGGGCGATGTCCTTCAGGCCCAGGACGGCGCGATGGACGAGCTTGCCGTGGCGCGCGACCAGGATCGCCGCGCCGGCGAGCTGGCCCTCGGCGATGAAGCCGGCGATGGCGGCGTCGACCCGCGCCAGCCCATCGGCTGACAGCCCGACCTCCGCCGGCGAAGCGGTCTCCAGCGCCGCCATCAGATCGCCCCGCCACGAGCGATGTCGCCGAGATGGCGGGCGCTGGGCTTCGGCGTCCGCGCGAACGTCTTCAGGTCGACGCTCACCAGGCCGAAGTGCTGGCCGTAGCCGCTGGTCCATTCGAAATTGTCCAGCAGCGACCAGTAGAGGAAGCTCTTCACCGCGATCCCGTCCGCCAGGCAGCGCCGCACCTCGGCCAGCGCGCCCTCGATGTAGGCGATGCGGCGGGTGTCGTCGTCGGTGGCGATGCCGCTCTCGGTGACGAACACCGGCCGGCCGATCCGCTCCGCCGCGAAGCGGATCGTGCCGCCCAGCGCCCGCGGATAGAATTCGTAGCCGGCCGCTGTGCGCTCGGCGTCCTTCGGCGTCGGCAGCGGCCCGTCCGGCCCCACCCGCACGCGGGTGTAGGTCTGCGCCCCGATGAAGTCGGCCGCTTTGCCGACCTCCAGCCAGGGTCCGTACAGCGCCCGCACCATCGCCTCGGCGTCGCCGCCGTCCACGCCCTGGACGTCCTGCATGGTCAGGGTCAGGCCGACCGGGAAGTCGCCGGGACCCGCCTTCATCGCCGCCGTCGCCTTGTGGTGGGCGTCGATCAGCACCGGCTCGGTGGCCTCCACGGGGGCGAACAGCAGGTGCGAGAAGTGGTCCGAGCCGCAGGCCTTGGCGCAGTCGGCGAGCATCGCGTCGAGGGTCTTGCGCGCCTCCGGTCCGCGCCGACCCAGCAGGGCGACCAGGCGCTGGATATTGGCCTCGTTGAAGGTCGAGGCGTAGCTGATCAGGTCGCCCAGCCGCGCGCTCGCCGCCTCGGCGAAGCGGGCGAAGAGGTCGGCGCCGTCGGCGACCTCGAAGCCGTCCCGCGCGGCGAACCAGCGCGGCACGGTGAAGTGGTTGAAGGTGACCATCGGCGCGAGACCCCGGGCGTGGCACGCCTCGAGCTGGCGCCGGCAGCGGTCGAGTTCGGCATTGGAGAACTTTCCCGGCTCCGGCTCGACCCGCGCCCACTCGATGCCGAACCGATAGCAGTTGAAGCCGAGGTCGGCGGCGATGGCGATGTCCTCGCCGAACCGGTTGTAGCTGTCGCAGGCGTCGCGCGACGGCTCGCGGTAGAGCGTGGCCGGCACGTTCTCGCACAGCCAGGCGTCGGACCCGACGTTGTTCCCCTCGCTCTGGTGCGCGGAGATCGCGGTGCCCCAAAGGAAGCCCTCGGGCGCGGGACGGCGGACAATGTCTGGCACGGGGAGCTCCTGGGTCGGCGTCGCCCCGGCGGGATAGCGGCCCGGCCGCGCGGCGCCAATGGCGCGGTGGAGTCCTGCTTCCGCGTCGCCGTGAACGTGCCCTGCGCACAGCACGATTGCGCGGATGGCGAAAGGCCGAGCACGTCGGAAACTTCGGCCCTGGCTCCCCGGGCAGGACTCGAACCTGCGACCCGCTGGTTAACAGCCAGCTGCTCTACCAACTGAGCTACCGAGGATCAGGCCAATCGGCCGAAGGCGGGCCTATTACGCTGCGCCTTGCGGCGGCGCAAGGCGCGTCGCCGCCGGGCTGATGAAAGTTGGTGATGGTGGGGTGTCTTCAAGGAAGACGACTCGGAGGGTCGACAATTATGGTTAAGCCAGAATTAACGGACTCGGTCCGAGGCGGCGCCGGCATAGGCGGCGAGGGCGGTGGTGACGTCTTCGGGGCGGGTGAAATCCACCCGGGGATGGCGGAACGGGACCCACTGGAAGCGCGCGTACCATAGCTTCCCGGGATGCGGCGGGCGGGCGTAGTCATAGGCCGCCAGCGGGCGGAAGGTCTCGCGGTCGGGCAACACATAGTTCAAGTTGGCCTTCTCCGACGCATAGAGACCGATCAGGCGACGCTTGGCGTCTCGCTCGGCCGGGGTCAGCGCTAGCACGGTCTCGCGGCCGTTCGGATCCGGGAAGGCGTGGGAGCGCGGCCGGCCGCCGGCAAGGTTGTACTCGGCGAACTCCAGCACGCTCATGCCCTCGGCGGCGAGGCGGGCGGCGATGGCGTTGGCGCCGTCGTGGTCCGGGTTGCCGCCTTCGTAGGCCGGCGTCCAGATCTGGTCGATGTCGAAGGCGGCGACGGCCGCGCGCACCTCGGCCTCGCCGTCCGGCAGCTCGCGCCAGAGGTGGCGGGCGGGGCGGTCGGTCCAGCCGGCGATGGCGGCGCCCAGCTCGGCCGCCACGCGCTCGCCCTCCGCCCGCCGCCGCGCCACCGCTGCGCCGTAGCCTTGCCGCGCCCAGGGCCACATGGCGGGGGCCTCGATGCAGCCGTGGGTGAGGTAGATGAGGGCGACTTTCGCCCCCGCCGCCCGCGCCCGGCCGATGGCGGCGGCGCACGCCACCACCTCGTCGTCCGGGTGCGGGGTGAGCACCAGGATCGAGGCGCCGAAATCGGGGGGCACGTGGACTACGCGATCAGCTCCGCGGCGGCGGGGGCGTGGGCCGCTTCGCGCCAGAGCGAGAATAGGTCTTCTTCCAACACCTCGCGCCAGCCGGCCAGCCGGCGGCGGGCGTAGTCGAGCGCGGCGCGCCGCATGCCGGCGCGGGCCTCGGCGCCTTCGGCGATCTTGCGCAACGCCGTCGCCCAGGCCGCCGCGCCGCTTTCCACCACCCGCATCGCCGGGGTGAAGTCGAACAGCTCGGCGACGCCGCTCTTCCTGGAGACCAGCACCGGGCAGCCGCTGGCCATGGCCTCGACCCCGACCATGCTGCGGATCTCCACCTCGGAGGCGAGCGCCACCAGGTCGGCGCTGGCGTAGAGCCGGGCGAGGTCGTCGGGCTCGACGAAGCCGGCCACGGTGGCGGCGGGGCCGAGCTTGTGGCGGATCTCGTCCGCCGCGGGGCCGACGCCGGCGGTGATCAGGTGCAGCGGCGCGCCCTCGGCGCGCAAGCTCGCGATGGCGTCGACCAGGGTGTGGATGTTCTTGCCCACGTCCAGGCGACCGACGAACAGCACCAAGATCTGGCCCGGCGGCACGCCGAACTCGGCCTCGATACGGGCGCGGTCGGCGCGGTGCGGCCCGAACACCTGCTTGTCGATCCCGAGCCTCAAGGGACCCACCCGCGAGCGGCCGAGGATCGAGCCGGCGAGGTCATGGTCCTCGGGGCGGGTGGCGGCGACGAACGAGCAGCGGCGGATGTGCTGCACCAGCCGCTGGTCCATCCGCCGGCCCTGGCGCTCGGGGAAGTTCCAGTCGTCGATCAGCTTCTTCGCCGGCCAGCTGGCGCCGAAGCGCGCCTCGATGCTCTGGCGGGTGAAAATGCGCGTGTAGGAGGGCGTGTCGGTGTGGAACGACGTCGTCAGCGGAATGCCGCGCCGCCGGCTCATGCTCTCGGCGGTGCGGGCGAAGGCGAAGAAGGCGTCGGTGGTGTGGATGACGTCATAGTTGGCCAGCTCGCGGGCCAGCTGCGGGTGATAGGGCGCTAGGTCGGTGTGGTCGGGCACATAGGGCAGGAACTTGAGCTGCGCGGTCGAGAACACCGGCGGCAGGTGCTCCATCCGCGCGCCGGGGCCGAGAGTCTCGGTGGCCTGGCGGCCGGAGAAATAGACGGTCAGGTCGAGCGGCAGGTCGGCGTTGGCGGCGGCGTGGGCCAGCCGCTCCCAGCACTTCACATGTCCGCCGGATTCGGGCGTGCGAGGCAGGTCGACGAGGGCGGCGACGCGTATCGGAGTCTCGGCGCGCATTGGCTTTGCGAATGTGGGGGTTGGGGCTTCGTTCTAAGTGGATACACCTAGATTGATTTCAACTCCGTCATGAATATGGCGGGCGCCCGCATCGCAAAGTTTTGCGCGATCTGGTGACACGGCGTGTGATCCTTGCCACATAGGCGCCGTTGGGACGCTCTCAGGAGCGCATATCGATGAGAAGAGGAAGAGTAAGGGCGGCGTTGGCCGTCGTCAGTGGGCTGTGCCTCATGGCCCTCCCAGTCATGGCCGTTTCGATGGGGTCGGGCGGCATGGGCGGGGGCGTTCCGAGCGGGGGGCTGTCCAGTTCCCAGGGGCCCCAATACGATCCCGCCGTCGAATATCAGCATGGCACGGCCGACCTGACGGCGGGCCGCTACCGCGAGGCGGTCGACGACTTCAATCACGTCGTCTCCCTGACGCCGAAAAACGCCGACGCCTGGCTGATGCTGGGAATGTCCAAGTCCGGCGCCGGCGACGAGAAGGGGGCCGAGAAGGCCTATGAGCGGTCGGTCAAGCTCGACGACGCCTCGATCATGGCCCACCGCCAACTCGCCCTTTCGTGGCTCAAGCTCAAGCAGCCGGACAAGGCCAACGCCGAGCTGGCGATTCTCGAAGCCCGCGCCACGGCCTGCGCGAACACCTGCCAAGAGGCGGCCGACCTGGAGGCCGCGGTCGCGTCGGTCAAGGCGACCCTGGCGGCCGGCGCCGGACCCGCGGCCGCCAACGACGCGCCGGCCGGCCTTTCGCTGGCGACGCCCCAGGCCGGAGACGGCGCCTATGTGCGGGCGGTCAGCCTGATCAACGAACGCCGCTGGGACGAGGCGCTGGCCTCGCTCGACAAGGCCGAGCTCGCCCTGGGTCCGCACCCCGACATCCTCACCTACAAGGGCTATGTCTGGCGCCGGAAGGGGGATTGGGCGCGGGCCACGAGCTACTACCAACAGGCTCTGGCGATCGCGCCCGACCATCGCGGCGCGACCGAGTACTACGGCGAGCTGAAGGTGCTCGAGGGCGACATGGCCGGCGCGCACGCCCTGCTGGCGAAGCTGGACGCGGTCTGCACGTTCGGCTGCGCCGAAGCGAAGGAGCTGCGGCTGTGGATCGATCACGGCGGCGATCCGGCCGCCTGATCGCACTCGTCGGCCTCGGGCTTGTGGCCGCGGCGGCCCCGCCGCCGGCGCCGCCGCTGCGCGCCATGCGCTGGCTGGCGCCGGGCGTCGATGCCGCCGCGGCCCTGACCCGTCAACCGACCGAGTGCCTGGCGCGCCCCAAGGACCCAGAGGCGGCCTATGAGGTCGAGCTCGGCCGCGCGGCCTTTCGCACGCCGCTGCTGCTGGGTGGGCAGGCGGCGCGCGCCGGGCTGACCTGCGAGAGCTGCCACCGCGACGGCCGCGGCAATCCGGACTTCGACTTTCCGGGCGTCTCCGGCGCGCCGGGCACCGCCGACGTAACCACGTCCGTGCTCTCCTCGCACGAGGCGGACGCGGTCCACGGCGCGCGGCCGATCCCGGACCTCTCGGGACCGAAGTCGGCCTTGAAGATCGACCAGGACCCCGGCAGCGACGCCCTGGCCGCCGCCATCGACCGCATCGCCACGCGCGAGTTCGACGGCGCCGAGCCACCGGCGGCGGTGCGGGCGGGGCTCGCGGCCTATGTCCGCGCCCTGTCGCCCGGCGCCTGCCCGGCGGCGGCCACCGAGCCGGTCACCGCGGCCGGCGCCCTGGCCGATGTCCGCCGCGCGGTGCTGGTCGCCATCGCGGCCCTCGGCCACCGCGACGGGCCTTCGGCCGCGCTGATGATCGAAGCCGCCCGCTCCCGGCTCGGCGATATCGACGAGCGCGACGCCGGGCCGAACCTCGCCCCGGTGCGCCGCACGCTGGCGCTGGCCGCGCTCGACCTCGCCGCCGCCGAGTCCGCCGCCCGCACCGACCTCGCCGCGGCGCGGACGGACCTCGTGCTGTGGCTGGCGCGCGAGCCGGCGTGGGCGCCGAGCGTGATCGCGGCCGGCCCGGCCTCGCTCTACGACGCGGCGCGGCTGGCGGCGGCCGAGAGGGCGGCATCGCCCGGGCGCTAGCCGGCGCGCGCGCATGTCATGAAAGCGATTTCACTGGGCGCTCCGGCCGGCGGACTTAAGATGCCGGGGCGGTCTGGCGATCCCAGATTCCGTTTCCCACAGCCCCCCGGGGGACGGAAGACGGCCCCTTCGGCGACAGCTTGATCAAGCCGAAGCGGCCGTCTCCGCCTTGCCGCCGCCGAGCACCTTGAACTGCCGCTCCGGATCGTCCTGCGCCGCCTGGCGCCCGTCGCGGTAGGTCGCGAGCGACGGATCGTGGGCGTATTGCAGGATGTAGGCCTTGCGCACCGTACCGGTCTTCAGATTCGGGCCGGTGCGATGCGGGGTCAGCGACGAGAACACGATCGCATCACCCGCCTTGGCGGGCACGGGCACGGCGTCCGGCGCCCCCTCCAGGCACTTCAGCCCGATCGGCGTCACCCAGTGCTCCAGCGTGCCCAGCCGGTGCAGGCCGGGCGCGATCCACGGGCAGCCGTTCCGCTCGTCCACGTCCACCAGCGGCAGCCAGATCGTCAGGTATTGCTGCGGCTCGATGAAGGTGTAGCCGTTGTCCTGGCGCCAGGGGAATTCCTGCGGCTTCTGCCACTTCTTGTAGACCGACTGGTCCCAGTAGAGCCGCACGTCGTCGCCCACCAGGTCGTGGCAGATGTCGGCGATCGCCGGATGGGCGGCGAAGTCGCGCAGCGTCTGCGACTTGCGCACGACGTGGGTGGTGAAGGTGATGGCGTCGGCCTCGGAGATGCTGATCTTGCCGCCGGCGTCGCGCAGCTTCGCCTCGGCCACGGCCTCCAGCGGATCGATCGCCCGCGTCACCGCTTCGATCTCGTTGGCGCTGAAGACACCTTCCAGCTTGATGAAGCCCTGCGCATCGAAGGCGGCGAGTTGCGCGGCGGTGAGCCGGCGCGGGCGGGCGACCCCAAAGTCTTTTCTCCTTCGCTTCGAGCTCCCGCCGCTTGGTGATCGCGGTATGCCAGCGCGGTCCGTTGGCGATGACGGCGACGGCTACCGCAGTAAGGAACCCCACGAGGAGGCCCGCCCATTGGCGCCCCTCCGGGCGTCAGCAGTCCGTTTCCGCTTGCCATTCGCGCGCCCCGCGACCCCGTAGCAACCATAGGACGCGAGTCGCCTTTGTCTAAATCTGGACACTCTTCCGGCGAACTTCGGATACTCGCTGTCATCCTAGGTCAGCATCGTCTCTAGGGCGCGCTCGGGTCCGGCGCGACGGCGCTGCTGAGATCGACCAGCAGGCGGCGCGGGGCGATCCCGAGGCCGATCTCGCAGCTTTGGCCGAGTTGCCACATGTAGGCGCCGGGGTAGCCGCAGCCGGCGGGCGCGAGGTCGGGGAAGTTGGCGCCTGGGAACGGGTGTGGGGCGGTGGTCGTCACCTTGTAGGCCCAGATCCGCGCCGCCGGGCAGATCCGGTGCAGGTCTTCGGCGAAGGCGTAGGAGCAATAGACGCCGGGGCCGTAGCCCGCGGCCGCCACCTGGGCGACCCAGGCGCCGACATAGTCGGTGCGGGGCGCGCGGAACGGCGGGCCGTCCTCCAGGTCGAGGTAGACGTGGGACCCGGCCGGAAAGCCTTCGCCGGCCATCAGCGCCGCGGCCTCGCGGCCGTCGATCTGGCCCTGGGCGCCGCTGACGTCGTGACGGCCGGGGCCGGCGAGCTGCTGGCCGAGGTAGGTCGGGGCGAGGCCCCAGCCGGCGGCGGCCATCGCCGCGCGCCGGCCCATCCAACTGGTCTCCTGGTGGCTGGGGGCGGGCGCGAGATAGTAGCCGCACCAGGCGAGGTTGCTGTTGGCCCTCAGCCAGGCGAGGGCGTCGGCGCCTGGGAAGGCGTAGGTGTCGGCGCCGGCGAATCCGGGCATTGGGCGGTCCTTTTGGTCTGCGAACAGTACTTGAGGTATCTGAACGGGACGGCCGTCTAGACCTGTGGATTTGAATCGGCAAGAGGGCATGGGCCGGCGCGGTTTTCCGCCTTGCGCTCGGCTTTGCGGGGTGAATACGTCAGGCTGGCCCGCCTGGCCCAGGATCGGGCCTGATTCCAGGCGCGACGTCCCGCCATTTCGGAGGCGCCCGTGACCACACCGCCGACCCCGCCCGCCGTGGCCTCGGCGCTCGACCTGATCGGCAAGACGCCGATGGTGGAGCTCACTGACTTCGACACCGGGCCCTGCCGCCTTTTCGCCAAGCTCGAGAACGCCAACCCTGGCGGCTCGATCAAGGACCGCATCGCGCTGTCGATGATCGCGGCGGCGGAGGCCGACGGCTCGCTGCGGCCCGGCGGCGTGATCGTGGAGGCGACGGCCGGCAACACCGGGCTCGGCCTCGCCCAGGTCGGGCTGCTGAAGGGCTACAAGCTCTTGCTGGTGGTGCCCGACAAGATGGCGCGCGAGAAGATCCAGCACCTGCGGGCGATGGGCGTCGACGTGCGGATCACCCGTTCCGACGTCGGCAAGGGCCACCCGGAATACTACCAGGACATGGCGCTGGCCCTGACCGCCAAGATCCCCGGCGCCTACTTCATCAACCAGTTCGAGAACCCGGCCAATCCGCTGGCCCACGAGACCACCACCGGCCCCGAGATCCTGGAGCAGATGGAGGGCGATCTCGACGCCGTGGTGGTGGGCGTCGGCTCCGGCGGCACCCTCACCGGCCTCGGCCGCTTCTTCGCCAAGGCCTCGCCGAAGACCGTCATGGTGCTCGCCGATCCGATCGGCTCGATCCTCGCGCCGCTGGTCGAGCGCGGCGAGGTGGTGCAGGCCGGGTCGTGGGTGATCGAGGGCATCGGCGAGGACTTCGTGCCCGACAACTGCGACCTGGAGCTGGTCTCGAAGGCCTATGAGATCTCCGACACCGAGAGCATCGCCACGGCGCGCCTGTTGCTGACCAAGGCCGGGATCCTCGGCGGCTCCTCGTCCGGCACCCTGCTCGCCGCGGCGCTGCGCTACTGCCGCGCCCAGACGACGCCGAAGCGGGTGGTCACCTTCGTCTGCGACACCGGCTCGCGCTACCTCTCCAAGGTCTACAACGACAGCTGGGTGGCCGAGCAGGGGCTGACCGACCGGACGCTGCACGGCGATCTGCGCGACCTGATCGCCCGGACCCCCGGCGACTCCATCACCGTCGGCCCGGGCGACACCCTGCTGACCGCCTACAACCGCATGCGCCAGGCCGACGTCAGCCAACTGCCGGTGCTCGACGACGGCCGGCTGATCGGGCTCGTCGACGAGAGCGACCTGCTGGACGCCGTCGAGGACCGGCGCTCGGAGGGGCGCTTCCATCGGCCGGTCTCCGCCGCCATGACCGCCAAGCTGCGCACCCTGCAGGCCAGCGAGCCGCTCGACGCGCTGCTGCCGATCTTCGAGCGCGACGAAGTGGCGATCGTGATGGACGGGCGGGAATTCCTCGGCCTGATCACCCGCATCGACCTGATCAACTACCTGAGGCGCGCGGCGTGAACGACGAGGCCCCGACCGGCGGCAACCGCCTGGAGTTCGCCACCCGCGCCATCCACGGCGGCCAGCAGCACGACCCGCTCACCGGCGCGGTCATGGTGCCGATCTACGCCACCTCGACCTACGCCCAGGCCTCGCCCGGCGTGCACCAGGGCTTCGAATATTCGCGCAGCCAGAATCCGACCCGCTTCGCCCTGGAGCGGGCGCTGGCCGACCTGGAGAGCGGGACCAAGGGCTACGCCTTCGCCTCCGGCCTGGCCGCCATTTCGACGCTGCTGGACGCGTTGGACGCCGGCGACCATGTGATCGCCAGCGAGGATCTTTACGGCGGCTCGTTCCGGCTGTTCGACAAGGTGCGCCGGCGCTCGGCGGCGCTCGAGTTCAGCTTCGTCGATCTGGCCGACCTCGCCGCGATCGAGGCGGCGATCACGCCGCGCACCCGGCTGATCTGGGCCGAGACGCCGACCAATCCGATGCTGCGCCTCGCCGACCTGGAGGCGATCGCCGGCCTGGCGCGGCGGCGCGGCATCATCGCGGCGGCCGACAACACCTTCGCCAGCCCGTACGTCCAGCGGCCGTTGGAACTAGGCTTCGACGTGGTGATGCACTCGACCACCAAATACATCGGCGGCCACTCCGACGTGGTCGGCGGCGCCCTGGTGGTGGGCGAGAACGCGGGCTTACGCGACCAGCTCACCTTCCTGCAGAACGCGGTGGGCGCCGTCGCCTCGCCCTTCGACAGCTACCTCACCTTGAGGGGCTTAAAGACCCTGGCGCTCCGGATGCAGCGACACTGCGAGAACGGCCTGGCGATCGCCACTTGGCTGGAGGCGCGGCTGGGGGTCGGCCGGGTGATCTATCCAGGTCTCGCCAGCCATCCCCAGCACGCCCTGGCTCGGCGGCAGATGCACGGCTTCGGCGGCATGGTCACCGCGATCCTGGACCGGGACCTCGACGGCACGCGCCGGATGCTGGAGCGCACCCGGCTCTTCACCCTGGCCGAGAGCCTCGGCGGGGTCGAAAGCCTGATCGAGCACCCGGCGATCATGACCCACGCCTCGATCCCGGCCGAAACCCGGGCGCGGATCGGCATCGCCGACTCGCTGGTCCGCCTCTCCGTTGGCGTCGAGGCCGCGGGCGATCTGATCGCCGACCTGGAGCAGGCGCTCGGATAGGGCGAGCACCCCCAATCTCCGTGGTACAGCTTGGTGATCGCGGCCAATGGCCGTATCGGCCTTCCCGTGGTGGGCCGCATTTTTCCTTCCGAGAGTTCCGAGCGCCGCTTTGGGCGCCTGATCCTTGCCCTCGTGGTGACGGGCTTCCTGTCGCTGTTGGTGGCGGGTGTCGGGGCGGCCGTGATCATGAACCTCAGCGAGGACCGCAACGCCTGGGTGGTCCACACCTTCGAGGTGGAAAACCGCATCGACACGCTCCGCATCGAGCTCGAGCGATTGGAAAGCGCGCGGCGCGCCTACCTGCTGGTTGAGGCGCCAGCTGCTCGGACAGCCTATGACCGGACCGCGGCGGCCGTGCCCGCCCTCATCGATGGCTTGCAGCGCTTCACCATCGACAACCCGCGCCAGCAGCACAATATCGCGATCCTGCGGCCTCAGGTCGCCCGGCTCCGCGCCATCCTCGACATCTCGATGGCCGACGCCGAGGCGGGACGGCGCCAGGCGGCGACACGGGACTTCGCCACCGACGGCAGCATCGCCCAGGCGCGGGTTGTCCAGCAGACCACGGCGATGATGTTCGCCGAGGACGAGCGGCTGCTGAAGCTGCGCATGGCCGCCCAGGCCGCCTATGTGCGTGACTTCTTCGTCGTCCTGGCCATCTGCGCGGTCCTGCTGGCGCTGGTGGCGGCCGGCTCGGTCTCGGTGATCCTGCGCTACACCACCGAGCTGGCGGGGTCCCGCGACAGCCTGCGCGACCTCAACGACAATCTCGAACAGGCCGTCGCGGACCGCACCACCGACCTGCAGCGGGCTAACGACGAAATCCAGCGCTTCGCCTACATCGTCTCCCACGACCTGCGCTCGCCGCTGGTCAATGTGCTGGGGTTCACCTCCGAACTCGACACAGCCGCGCGGACCATCACCGAGCTGCTGGATCGCGCCGAGGCCGAGGCGCCGGCGCTGGTCGGCGACGAGGTGCGCCGGGCGGTGCGCGAGGACGTGCCCGAGGCCATCGGCTTCATCCGCGGCTCGACCCAGAAGATGGATAGGCTGATCAACGCCATCCTCAAGCTGTCGCGCGAAGGCCGCCGCACCGTCTCGCCCGAGCCGCTGAACATGGATGATGTGGCGCAGGGCATCGCCGACAGCCTGCATCACCGCGTGTCGGAAGTGGGCGCCGAGATCGTGGTCGAAAAGCCGCTGCCGAATGTGACCACCGACCGGGTCGCCATCGAGCAGATCCTGTCGAACCTGACCGAGAACGCGGTGAAATATCTGAAACCCGGCCGCCCCGGCCGGATCGCGATCCGCGGCCGCCGCGAGCTGGCCAAGGTGGTCTTCGAGGTCGCCGACAACGGCCGCGGCATCGATCCGAAGGACCACGAACGCATCTTCGACCTCTTTCGCCGATCCGGCGTGCAGGACCAGCCAGGCGAGGGTATTGGCTTGGCGCATGTAAGGGCGTCGGCCTATCGACTCGGCGGCATCGTCACTTGCGAGTCGGCGCTGGACGAGGGCGCCGTCTTTCGCGTGTCGTTGCCGGCCGTCTATTCCGGGGAGACCCCACTGTGACCAACGAACAGCCCGTCACCATCCTGATGATCGAGGACGACGAGGGCCATGCGCGGTTGATCGAGAAGAATATCCGGCGCGCCGGCATCTCGAACAAGATCCATCATTTCGCCGATGGCGCCACTGCGCTGAAGTTTCTGTTCGAGCACCTGGAGGGCCCGATCAACAACGGGCCGGCGTTGGTGCTGCTCGACCTCAACCTGCCGGACATGAGCGGCACCGACATCCTGGCCAAGATCAAGGCCGACGCCGGCCTGCGGCGCACGCCGGTGGTGGTGCTGACCACCACCGACGACAAGGTCGAGATCGAGCGCTGCTACGACCTCGGCTGCAACGTCTACATCACCAAGCCGGTCAATTATGAGAACTTCGCCGCGGCCATCCGCCAGCTCGGGCTTTTCCTCTCGGTGATCCAGGTGCCCGAGGTCGACGGGCTGGGATGAGCGAAGAGCCGCGCGTCCTCTACATCGACGACGACGCGGCGCTGCGCCGGCTGGCGCAGCGTTCGCTGGAGCGTCGCGGCTATCGGGTCGAGCTGGCCGCGAGCGGCGCCGAGGGCGTTCGCCTGGCCGCGGACGGCGGCTTCGATCTCGTCGCGGTCGACCATTTCATGCCCGAACTCGACGGCCTGGGGACGCTGGAGGGGCTGCGCGCGCTGCCGAGCCCGCCGCCGGTGGTCTACGTCACCGGGGCCGAGGAAAGCCGCATCGCCGTCGCCGCGCTGAAGGCGGGCGCGGTCGACTACATCGTCAAGACAGTGGGCGACGACTTCTTCGACCTGCTCGACAGCACCTTCCGCCAGGCCCTCGCCGGCGTTACCCTGCGGCGCGAGAAGGCGCGCGCCGAGGCCGATTTGCAGGCCAGCAACGAGCAGCTCCAGACCATGCTGCGCGAGGTGAACCACCGCGTCGCCAACAGCCTGCAGCTCGTCTCCTCGTTCGTCCGCCTCCAGGCGCAGGCGCTGAGCGATCCGAGCGCCCGCCAGGCGCTGGAGGACACCCAGCAGCGCATCACCGCCATCGGCCAGGTGCACAAGCGGCTCTACAACTCGAAAGACGTCGATACGGTCGACATGCACGATTACCTGACCGCGCTGGCCACCGAGCTGCAGCACACCTGGTCGACCGCCGCCTCGCCGCGCACGGTGGTGGTGGCGGCCGAGCCGCTGCGGCTGAAGACCGATCGCGTGGTCTCGGTCGGCATCATCGTCACCGAGCTGGTCAGCAACGCCTGCAAATACGCCTACGCCGAGGGGCAGGCCGGCGAGGTTCGGATCCGCCTGCGCGCCGAGGGGGAGACGAAATTCCGGCTGTCGGTCGAAGACGACGGCCGCGGCCTGCGTCCGGGCGCTGATCCAAAGGGCACCGGCCTCGGAACGTTGCTGATCGCCGCCATGGCCAAGGGGCTGCGCAGTTCGGTGTCGATGGAGCCGGGGCATGCCGGCGTCTGCGCGATCCTGGTCGCCCAGCGCTGAGGTTCAGCCGGCGCCGCCGCCGGCGGCGGCCGCCTGCAGCGCGCCGCCGAGGTCGCTGAGGTGGTAGGGCTTGGCCAGCACGTTGAATTCGTCGCCGATCGCCTCGGCCTCGCGGCTGTAGCCGGTGGCGAGCAGCACGGGCAGCGACGGCCAGGTCTCGCGGATATGCCGCGCCAGACCCAGGCCGTTGAGATCACCGGGCATGACGATGTCGCTGAACACCAGGTCCGGCCGCGCGCCGCCGTCGAGCAGCTCCATCGCGGCGCGGGCCGAGCCCACCACCTGAACGCTGTGGCCGAGCTGCTCGATCAGTCCGGCAGCCACATCGGCCACCTCGGGATTGTCTTCCACGCAGAGGATCTCCAGCCGCCGCGGCGCCCGGGGCGGGGCCGCGCTCGGGGCGTCGATCGGGGCCGCCGCGGCGGCGCGGGGCAGGCAGATGCGGATCGTCGTGCCTTGCCCGAGCGTGCTCTCGATCCGCATCCGGCCGCCCGACTGCTGCACGAACCCGTCGACCTGGGAGAGCCCCAAGCCCGTGCCGCGGTTGACCGGCTTGGTGGTGAAGAAGGGGTCGGTCACCCTGGGCAGGACATCCTCCGGGATGCCCTCGCCGGTGTCGGCCACCGTCACCTCGACGAAATCGCCGCCCACGGTCTCGTCCCCTTCGCCAGCGACAAGGCTGGCGTTGCGCGCCGTGATCGTCAGCCGGCCGCCGTCCGGCATGGCGTCGCGGGCGTTGACCGCCATGTTGAGCAGCGCGACCTCCCACTCGCCTACGTCCACGTCGACGGTCCACAGATCGGCCGGGCAGTCGATTGCGAGGCCGATCGCGCCGCCCAGGCTCGAGGCCAGCAGCGGCTGCAATTGCGCGACGCGGGACGCCAGCGACACCGGCGTCGGCCGCAGCCGCTGGCGGCGCGAGAAGGCCAGCAGGCGCCCGGTCAGCGCCTGGCCGCGCCGCGCCGCGTCGAGGATCGCGCTCAGCGAGCGGACGGCGCGCGGATCCTCTCCCAGCCGGCCCCGCAGCAGCTCGGCCTGGCCGGCCATCACCATCAAGAGATTGTTGAAATCGTGCGCGACGCCGCCGGTGACCTGGCCGACCGCCTCCATCTTCTGGGCGTGGGCCAGCCGTACGTTGGCGCGCTCCAGCTCCGCCTCGGCGCGCTTTTCCTCGCTGACGTCGCGGGCGCTGCAATAGATCAGTTCGCCGTCCCGCACGAGATTCCACGACAGCCACACCCAGGCCCCGTCGCGGCGCCGATAGCGGTTCTCGAAGCCGAAGTAGGACCCTTCGTCGAGGCTGGCCGAGCGCTGGGCGAGGGTGCGGTCGCGGTCGTCGGGGTGGACGAGGTCGGAGAGCGGCGTGCGCGCCATCTCTTCGGCCGTGTAGCCGAGCGTCGCCTCCCAGGCGAGTTCGTTGATCAGCTGCGGCGCGCCGTCGGCCTCGGAGACGATGGCGTAGAGATCGCGCGAGGCGTCCCAGAAGCGTTGCAGCCGCCGCTCGGCGTCGGTGGCCCGCGCCCGCTCTTCGCTGACCAGCTCGGTCAGCGCCCGCCGCTCGGCCTGCTCGGCGCGCCGCCGGGCGGAGACGTCCCGCGCCACCCCGAGCCTTCGGCCGTCCGAGAGCCGCCGGCTGCTGATCTCCACCGCCAGGAACGAGCCGTCCTTGCGCTTGATCCGCCAATCGCGGACCGAATCGTCCCTGGCGCGGGCGTCGCTCAGCGCCGCCTGCTCGCCGGCGTCGATCAGCTCCCAGACCGACATCGCCAGCAGCTCATCGCGGC
>Ga0302311_10002830_pt1 | contig 19338 bp, 12 predicted proteins | sample III_Palsa_N1_3_FD_200449 | JGI IMG/M metagenome (GOLD analysis project Ga0302311, IMG submission 200449) | Peat permafrost microbial communities from Stordalen Mire near Abisko, Sweden - III_Palsa_N1_3 | ecosystem: Environmental > Terrestrial > Soil > Palsa > Peat permafrost | place: Sweden... | reverse complement strand
CCACTTCGACCTGTCGGTGATCGCGCTGATCGGCATCATCCTGCTGATCGGCATCGTCAAGAAGAACGGCATCATGATGGTGGACTTCGCCATCCAGGCCGAGCGCGAGCAGCACCTGACGCCGGAGGAGTCGATCCGCCAGGCCTGCCTGCTGCGCTTCCGCCCGATCATGATGACCACCATGGCCGCCCTGCTCGGCGCGCTGCCGCTGATGCTGGGGCACGGCACCGGCTCGGAACTGCGCCAGCCGCTGGGCTACACCATGGTCGGCGGCCTGGTGCTGAGCCAGATGCTGACGCTGTTCACCACGCCGGTGGTGTATCTCTACCTGGACCGCCTCAACAACCGGCTGGGCCGGGTGCGCGTGTCGGCGCCGGCGCAAGGCACGGAGCATGCGGAAGGCGCGGCCTGAGCAATGTATGGATAATGCAGGCGCGGAGGCCCTGAGGACGATGCGCCCGATGACGCGAGTGCAGGCATGAAGGTTTTGCTGGTGGAGGACAACGAGCGGGTCACGCGCTTCGTCACTCGCGGGCTGCGCGAGGCCGGCCATACCGTGGACCACGCCGACAACGGCCGCGACGGCCTGTTTCTCGCCGCCAGCGAGCCCTACGACGTGATCGTGATGGACCGCATGCTGCCCGGGCAGATCGACGGCCTGGCCATCATCGAGGCGCTGCGCAAGTCCGGCAACCGCGTGCCGATCCTGATCCTCAGCGCCCTGTCCGACGTCAACGAGCGCATCCGCGGCCTGCAGGCCGGCGGCGACGATTACCTGACCAAGCCTTTCTCCTTCGGCGAGCTGCTGGCGCGGCTCGACGCGCTGAGCCGCCGCGCCTGGGCCGGCGGCCGCGAGACCAGCCTGGAGGTGGGCGACCTGCGCATGGACCTGCTGTCGCGCAAGGTGCTGCGCGGCACCCGCGCCATCGCACTGCAACCGCGCGAGTTCAAGCTGCTCGAATACCTGATGCGCCACGCCGACCAGGTGGTAACGCGCACCATGCTGCTGGAGAACGTGTGGGACTATAACTTCGACCCGCAGACCAATGTGGTGGACGTGCACATCAGCAAGCTGCGGCAGAAGATCGAATCCGAGCTGGAGCGGCCGCTGCTGAAGACGGTGCGCAACGCCGGCTACATGCTGACCGCGGACGATTAAGGTGATTCGCTCGTCCGCGGTGAACCTGGCGGTTGGGTATGTGCTGTTCGGCATCATCGCCCTGGTCGCCTTCGCCGCCCCGCTCTGGTACGCCTGGCAGGTATCGATCCAGGAGGGGCGCGCCGAGATCCTGCAGGAGGACTCGCTGCGGCAGGTCGAGGTGTTCCGCCGCGACGGCGTGCAGGGCCTGGTCCATTTCATCGACGAGCGCGTGGGCTTGCAGATCGCCGGCGAGCGCATCCTGCTGCTGGCCGATCCGCAGGGGCATACCCTGGCCGGCAATCTGCCCGAGTGGCCGCGCGGCATCCCGCAGCAATCCGGCACTTATACCGTTGCGGTGGAACTGGGCGGCCGCCCCAGCCGGGCCATGCTGGTGCGGACCACGCTGCCGGGCAATTACAGCCTGCTGGTGGGCCGCGACCTGTCCTTCTATGCCCCGGTGGAGAGGCGCTTCTGGTACGGCCTGGCCGCGGCTGTCGCCATCATTTCGGTGGTCGGCGTCATCGGCGCGATCCTGATCCGGCGCGAACTGCTGGCGCGCATCCAGGGCATCCGCCAGACCGTGTCCGCGATCATGCAGGGCGAGCTGAGCCACCGCCTGCGCACGCACAACGGCGGCGACGAGCTGGATACCCTGTCGCAAACCATCAACCGCATGCTGGAGCAGATCGAACTGCTGGTGCACGGCATCAGCAACGTCTCCAACTCCATCGCCCACGACCTGCGCACGCCGCTGGCGGAACTGCGCTCACGGCTGGAAGAACTGCTGCTGACGCGGCCGCCCACGCAGGAGATTTTCAGCGAGCTGGAAGAAGCGGTGGCCGATGTCGACCGGGTGATCGGCATCTTCAATGCGCTGCTGCGCCTGGCCGAGATCGATACCGGCATGCGCCGCTCCGGTTTCGTCCAGGTCGACCTGGCCGAGGTGGCGGCGGAGGCGGTGGACTTCTATGTGCCGGCCGCCGAGCTGAAGGGCATCGCACTGTCCTTCCACGGCACCGGGCCGGTGCAGATCGCCGGCGATCCCCTGCTGCTGGCGCAGGCCATCGGCAATCTGATCGACAATGCCCTGAAGTACGCCCCGGCCAACGGCCGCGTCGAGGTTGCCGCCCTGCGCGCCGACGATGGCTCGGCCGAGCTGGTCATTTCGGACAACGGCCCCGGCATTCCCGCGGCCGACAAGCCGAGGGCGGCGCAGCGCTTCTTCCGCGGCGACGCCAGCCGCGGCACGCCTGGTGTCGGACTGGGGCTGAGCATCGTCGATGCCGTCGCCAGGCTGCATGGCGGCTTTCTCGATCTGGCCGACAACCATCCCGGCCTGCGCGCCCGCATGGCGATCGAATCCGGGCGCATCCGCCCCGTCGCGGCGGCCGGACCCCAGCCGCCGGCCACCGGCAACGCCCTGGCGCCCCGGCCGGCTGGCGGTCCGGCCAGGGCCTTGTGAAACTTCTACCGCCGCGTAAACGTCTAAACTGGAGCCGGGCCAGGTAGCGCATCCGCCGCGGCCGCGCCCTGGCGAGGCTTCGATTGCCGGATACAAGGAAGGAAAATGAACCAAAAGCCGCACTGGACACTGGACAGTATCCCCTGGCACGAACTGCGCCGAGAGCGCGTGGCGGACAGCGAGGAACTGTTCTACATGGTGGCCGGTGCCTCCTTCATCGAGACCACATCGGACCTGTATACGCGCAATCTGGTGCAGCATTTCGCCGACAACGCGGAAGTTAGCGAATGGCTGGAGCACGGCTGGGAGCCGGAGGAGCTGCAGCATGGCCGCGCCCTGCGCGAATACGTGCGGCATGCCTGGCCGGAGTTCGACTGGGAGGCCCAGTACGCCAATTTCCTTGCCGACTACAGCGCGCTGTGCAAGCCGGAGATGCTGCTGCCGGAGCGCAGCCTGGAACTGGTGTCGCGCTGCGTGGTGGAGATGGGCACCGCCAGCTATTACACCGCCCTGCACCATGCCAGCAGCGAGCCGGTACTGGCGCAGCTGTCCAAGCACATCTTCGAGGACGAGGTCGGCCACTACAAGTATTTCTACAAATACTTCCGCCAGTACCGCGACATCGAGAACACCAGCCGGACCCAGGTGCTGGGCGCGCTCTGGCACCGTCTCAAGGTGATCGAGGACGAGGACTCCTACATCGCCATCAAGCATGTCCACAGCACGCGCCACCCCGGACAGCCTTACGACAAGGCGGTCTACAAGGAGTCGATGGGGCGCATCCGCAAGCTCGCCGGCAAGCACATCCCGCACCGCATGTCGGTAAACATGCTGCTCAAGCCGCTGGACATGGCGCCCCTGGCGCGGCGCGTGTTGCAGCCGATGATGGAAGGCATGGCGCGGCTGGTCGCCTGAAGCGGCATATCAGCCCCGCCGGATTCGGCTAGGCGGTCTTTCTGCATTGCCGCATCTGGCCGAACAGCACGGCCAGCAGCAGGATGGCGCCGCGGATCACGTACTGCTGGAAAGTCGGCACGTTGAGCAGGCTCAGCGCGTTCTGCACCGAGCCCATGATCAGCGCGCCGCTCGGCCTCGCCCAAGTTGATCGAGGATCTGTCGCGACGCGAGATCGCCATCATCAAGCGCCTGGAGTCGGAGCTGAGCAACAAGGAAATCGCCCGCGCCATCTTCATCAGCGAGGGCACGCTGAAATGGCACCTGCACAACATCTACGGCAAGCTGGGCGTGAAGAACCGCTCGGGCGCCGTGGTCAAGGCACGCGCGCCGAGCGTGATCTGCGGCGTGAGGGGACGCTCTGCGGCCTCAGTGCAGCGACAGGTTCAAGCCCTGCTCGCTCGCGTCCAGAACCAGCTTCTGCCGCGTGCCGCCATCGTGCCAGGGCTGCCAGCGCAGACCCAGCGCCGGCACGTTAGGATCGCCGCTGCGCAGGAAGGCGCCGATGGCCTGCATCATCACGCCGGACAGCGCCTCCCGTCCCGGCCGGTTGCGCGCGGAAAAGTCCATGGCGAAGAAGCCGCTGCCGAAGTTGCCGAAGATGAAAGGCAGGTCGATGGCGTGGGCCGCGCCGTACACGGTTTTCCACGGTTGCGGCCCGCGGTCCCAGTCGAAGCGGTAGGCGTAGGCCCGCGGCTCGTACCTGGCAACCTTGTCGATGCTGGCGTTGACGCCGCGGCCGAGAACGGCGGACAGCAGCCAGTTGCAGAAATCGTACGGGCCCGAACTCAGCCACGGCAGCAGGTAGGGGCTGATCAGGTCCGTCGTGCGGTACTTCGGCGCGGCATCCGGGTTGCTTTGCAACATCATGCGGAAGCGCTGCTCGTTGCCGACCTTGAGCAGCTTGCCGGTGAACAGCTTGGCCTCGTCGCGGGTGGTGCCGATGATCATCGGCACGCGCTGGAACTGCCCCTGGTCATAGGCCGCCGTCAGGTCCAGCGGCAGCACCACGCCGTCGCCGGGAGTAGGCGGCGGCTTGGCCAGCGCGGGGTTGCGGTGCATGGCATCGAGGATCTCGGCGCTGCTCCTGGACAACAGATAGTCCTTTATCCATGGCGCGCCTTTCGCGGCCAGCAGTTTCGCCGCCGCTTCCGGCGTCGCGGCCAGGCCATCGCGTCTCGCCAGTTCGGCGGCCAGATCGGTGGCATAGGAGTGCTGGTTGGGCTTGCCGCCCGAGCCGATCAGCCCGCTCAGTACGATCGCCTTGTGGAACAGGCCGCCGGCCAGTTTCGAGCCGATGATGGCGTAGATGTCGATGGCGCCGGCCGACTGCCCCATCAGCGTGACGTTGCCCGGATCGCCGCCGAAGGCGGCGATGTTGGCCTGCACGAAGCGCAGCGACTGGATGATGTCGAGAATGCCGAACTCGCCGGAATTGGCGAGCGGATCCGCACCTTGCAGCACCGGATCGGCGAACCAGCCGAAGATGCCGAGCCGGTAGTTGATGGTGACGACCACGGCCTTGGCCGCCACGGCCAGCCGGGCACCATCGTAGGTCGGATCGGCGGAGTAGCCGGCGACATTGGCGCCGCCGTGGACGAACACCAGCACCGGCAGCCCGTGCTCCTCGCTGTCGGGCCGCCAGACGTTGAGCGTCAGGCAGTCCTCGCTGCCGACGGACTTGCCGAAGGTCTCCACATTGTCGATGCCCCAGGCCTTGCCCGGCGGCGGCGGACCGTACATCGAGCCGGTCTGCGCGCAGGGGCTGCCGAAGGCGTCGGCGCGGCGCACTTCCTGCCAGGGCGGCATCGGCCACGGCGGCTGCCAGCGCAGCGCTCCGACCGGAGGCTGGGCATAGGGCAGGCCCAGCCAGACGCGCGCCGCGCCATCGGCCGAGTGGATGCCCTCGACCGGGCCGGCGGGAAGCTGCAGCGGCGGCAGGGCGGCGTCCGCCCGCGCGGTGGCCGCGCCGCCCAATAGCGTACCGGCCAGGACTGCTGCCGCCGCGAGGATGCGCTTCACGCTCTTGCTGCCCGCTGCCGATCGAGCAGCAGGGCCGGCCAGGCCACGCACAGGCCGCTGCCGATGATGCCCGCGATGGCCAGCCACAGCAGCCGCTCGTAGTGCGTTTCCGCCAGCACCAACCCGCCCAGGGCGGGCCCGGTGGCCATGCCGAGCTTGGAGAAGAAGCTGCTCCAGGCCGCCATCCGCCCGTAGCCGTCGAAGGACGAGCACATGCCGAACAGATAAGGCGCGACGAAGGCCCAGACCATCGCCGCGGTGATTTCCGCCACCGCGAACAGCGCGGGAATCCCGTTGCAGAACAGGAAGGCCAGGTAAGCGGCGACGGCGAGGACGATGGTGACGCTGAGGGGACGCAGCCTGCCGTAGCGCAGCCCCAGTGTCACCACCACCAGGGAACCCAGACTGCCCAGCCAGGCCGCGGCGCCGATCACGCCCGAGAGGAAGCCGGTGGACAGCTGCAGCGAGCGGCCGAAGCCGAGCAGATAGCTGTACAAGCTCATCTTGGTGGCTTGGAACAGGAACAGGCCGAGCAGGGCAAGCAGCAGCGGCGTATTCCAGCGGGCGCGAAGGCGCGGACCCAGCGGCGGCGCCGACTGCTCCGGGTAGTCCGGTATAAGGGGCAGCAGGATCAGGGCCAGCAGGGACAGGGCGGCCAAGGCCAGGAACACCACGGCCGCCCCCCGCTGCGCGACCAGCCGCGGCAACAGCATCAGCGCCAGGCCGGCCAGCCAGAACTGGACCAGCATCAGCACGCCGAAGCCGCGGTCCGGCGTCGGCGTGCGGGCGATGACGCTGAAGCCGATGCCGACCGATATGCCGCCGATCAGGCCGTGCACCAGCCGCAGCGGCAGCAGGGTGCCGAAGCCGCCCCACAGCGTCGACAGCGCGTCGACCAGGATCATTGCCGTCAGCATCACCGCGGCGGTGGCCCGCCAGGGCAGCTTGCGGATGAACAGGGCCGCCAGGGCGCAGCCGAAGGCGGCGCCGTAAACGTCGGCCGCGCCGATCAGGCCGGCGTCGCGGGCCGTATAACCCAGCCCCTCGCGCAAGGCGGACACCAGCACCGGCATGATATTGGCGGAGAACATGCCGGCGGTGGCGATGATGCCGAGCATGATCAGGGGCGCCACGCCGTTCAGCGTGATACGAGCCGGTACCGTTTCGATGGATGAATCCGCCACGTTGCCCTCCCGGGACTGTGATTGACCGGCGTTAAAGGACCGGCCGGCGATGGAACCAGGGCCGGGCGCGCTCGAGCTGCCCCGCCAGCTGCAGCAGCAGCGACTCTTCGCCCAGGCGTGCGGCGAATTGCACGCCGATCGGCAGGCCCTCCCCGTTCCAGTACAGAGGCAGGCTGATCGCGGGTTGGCCGGTCATGTTGTAGAGCGCACTGAACGGGCTATAAGGCATCACCGCCTGGACGAACTGCGGCAACGGCAGGTCCAGGGACAGGGTGCCCAGCGGTGCGGGCGGCGCGGCGAGCGAGGGACTCAGGATCACATCGTAATCCAGCAGGAAGCGGGCCATGGTTACGGCGGCGCGCATGAAGGCGGCGTCCGCCGCCGCCAGCTGCAGCCCGGTGACGCGGCGTCCCTGCTCGACAAAGGCGCGGGTGACGGTTTCCAGCTCGTCCGCGGCCAGCGCCCGGCCCAGCTCGGCGGACCTCTCGTCCACCGTCGCCGCAGTGTGGACGCTGATCACGTTGAGCAGGTGCGCGCCGAGATCCTCGAGTTGCGGCCCGGCCAACTCGACCCGGTGCCCCAGCTGCTCGCACAGCCTGGCCGCTTCCGCCGCCGCCGCGCGGCAATCGCGATGAATCGGCTGGCCGCTGGCCGGCTCGAGTTGCAGGGCGATGCGCAGCGGTCGCGGCTCGCGCTCCACCGCCGCGGCGAATGATCCATCCGGCGGCGGCGCCACGGAGCGCGCACCGAGCGGCGGACCGTGGGTGGCGTCGAGCAGCGCCGCTGTGTCGCGCACCGAGCGGGTCACTGCGTGGCTCACGCTCAGACCGTTCCAGCCTTCGGTGCGGGTCAGGCCGACCGGGGTGCGCCCACGCGAAACCTTGAGGCCGACCAGGCCGCAGCAGGAAGCGGGCGTGCGGATCGAGCCGCCGCCGTCGGTGGCATGCGCCGCCGGCACCACGCCCGCGGCGACCAGGGCGGCGGCGCCGCCGGAGGAGCCGCCGGAGGAGCGCTGCAAATCCCAGGGATTGCGGGTCGGCCCGTGCAGCGCCGACTCGGTGGTCACCGACAGGCCGAACTCCGGACTGGTCGAAGTGCACAGGATGATGAGACCGGCGGCGCGGAAACGGCCGACCAGCTCGGCATCGCCGGCCGCCAGGTGGTCCCGGTAGGCGCGGCTGCCGTGGGTCAGGCGCGCGCCGGCCACCGCGTGATACAGATCCTTGACCGCCCAGGGCACTCCGGCGAATGGCCCGGCGATGGGCGCGCTGGCCTGGCGGCGCGCCGATTCGTAGAGGCGCTCGACCACGGCGTTGATCCGCGGGTTGACCTGCTCCGCCCGCAGGATGGCGGTCTCTACCAGCTCGGCGGCGCTGACCTCACCCTTGCGTACCAGCGCGGCCAGGCCCACGGCATCCTGCGCGACGTAAGCCTCGAATCCGATTCCCGCTGACATGGATGCCGTCTCCGGATGGGCGCTCGGCCTACAACTTCAGGCTGATGCGCAGGTCGATGGTGCGGGGCCGCACGAAGGCGCCGAACTCGCCGTCGCTCGCATTGCCGATATGGTCGAGCTGCGCCCCGACCAGGGAGTGCGTATTGAGCAGGTTGGTCGCGTTGAGGGTCAGCGCCGGCGCCATGAACACATACGGGAAGCTCAGATTGTAGTTGAAGTCCAGGGTGTTGAAATGGAAGATGACCTTGTCGTGTTCGATGTCGTTGAAGGCTGCGCCTTCGTGGGTGAAAGTCACCCCGGCGCCGGTGCGGAGGGAACCGATCTTGGTGTTGTAGGACAGGGTCGTCGCGGTTTGCAGGCGCGGCGCGGCGGGCAGGTCGGTGCCGACCGGGACGAACTCGCCGCTGGACGTGGTGTAAGGCTCCGCCACCTTGGCGTGGATGTAGGAACCGACATTGACGAAGATCAGGCCCGGGATCGGCGTCAGATAGCGGATCGAAGTCTCGATGCCCTTGCTGCGCGCCGCGCCGACGTTCTCGGTGTAGGTGGTGACGCCGTCCGGCGTGGTCTGCTGCAGCTGCAGATTCTTCCAGTTGAGCAGGAACACGGTGCCGTCCAGCTGCAGCGTCTTGTGGAAGGCGTCGGTGCGCAGGCCGGTCTCGTAGCTCCAGATGGTGCTGGGCTTGTATTGCAGCGGGAAAGTGTTGTCGGTCGGCAGCGGCGCCGGCTCGTTGAAGCCGCCGAACTGGAAGCCGTGCGCGCCGGTGGCGTACCACAGGATGTTGTCGGTGGCCTGGAGCGTGATCGACGCCTTGGGATTGAAGCCGCCGGCCTGCAGCGTCTTGTCGCCGCCGTAGTTCTCGAGCGTGCCGAGGGGCGCGGTGACGCCGCCGAGCGTCACGTTGCCGCTCATGTGTTCGCGGTAGAGGCGGCCGCCGATATTGAGGTTCAGCTTGTCGTTGAACAGCTTGCGCGTCAGCTCGCCGAACACCGATTCCTCACGCGCGGTCAGCGGAGAATAGTGAATGTCCTCCACCGACAGGCCCTGCGGGGTCGGGAACAGCAGGTTCAGCAGATCGCCCGGCTGGCCGATCAGGCCCAGCGTGTTCAGGATCGAGCCCAGCACTCCGGTATTGGCGACATAGATGTTTTCCGTCAGATCGGCGGTGTACCGGTTGACGTACGCACCGAGCAGCCACACCCAGGGGCCGTTACCCGCGGACACCAGGCGCACTTCCTGGGCGTCCGACCGGCTGTTGATGAAGGAGTAAGTGCGCAAGCTCTGCACGCCTGCCACCGCCAGCGGCTCGAGCAGGGCGCTGGTGTCGTAATCGATGGTCTGCGTCTTGGTCGAATGCGAGCTCTCGGAGATCACGGTGAACCAGTCGAAGTTGTAGCGTATGTCCAGATTCTCCACCGAGAAGGCTTGCGACGAGGTGCTGGGCCCCGGCGTATTGGTGCGGATGAATTGACCGCCGGTGTTGTTGGCGATGCTCAGGTCGTTCTTGTGGCCTTGCTGTTGCAGGTAGAAGGCATTGACGCTGAGGCGGTCGAAGGGCTTCCATAGGCCCATGAAGCGATGCATGCGCTTGTAGCCGTTGTCCGCATCCTTGATGTTCTTGCCGTTGGCATTGACATCGTCGTACAGCCCGGGAGTCTCCTGCACCACGTCCACCGCGCGCAGGGCGATGGTGCTGCCGAGCGGGATGTTGACGGCGCCGCCGTAGGTCTCGCCGTGGCCGTCCGCCTCGGGGTGCAGCCAGTCGGCGAAGCCCTTGAAGGCCCAGTTGCCCAGCTCCGGCTTGTTCAGCACGTAGCGGATGGCGCCGTTCAGCGCCGAGGCGCCGAACAGGGTTCCCTGCGGGCCTTTCAGCACTTCCAGATCGTGCAGGTCGAAGGGATCGAGATCGGGCACCAGGTAGCTGGCATAGGGGTCGCCCATCGACACGTCGTCGATCAGCGTGCCGACGGTGGTGTTGGCGCCCGGCTGCGGACCGATGCCGCGGATCGAGATGGTGCGGCTGTTGTTGGTGTCGCCTTCCTGCAGGGTGATGCCCGGGATGTACTTGAGAAAGTCCTCCATCTCGCGCGCGCCGATGTCCTCCAGATCCTTGCCCTTGAGCACATCCACCGTGGCCGGAATCTTGCGCACCGATTCCTCGCGCTTGGTGGCAGTGACCATGACCTCACCGAGCTGGGCCGCGGGCTTCGCTTGTGCCGGCGCGGCGCCGCTGTCCTGCGCGACGATCTGGACCGGAGCTGGGGCAGGGGCGGCAGCAGGAGCCGGCGCTGCGGCTTCCTGCGGCGGCGCGGCCGGTGTGACTGGAGTGGCCGGTGCAGCCGGCGCGGCCGGCGCGGCCGGCGCGGCCGGCGGACTCTGCGCATCGTCGGCGCGCGCCGCCGCTCCGGTGGCGACGCCGGCGCACAAACCCAGCCGCAGCAGTGAACAACAGATGACGCGCCCACCTTGCATTGTGAATCGCATTCCCCACTCTCCTGATTTTTACATCCGGGACTGACGCCCGGTTTTATTGAAATCGCTTGCTACAAGTGCCTGGCTTGAAGCCAGGCGCTGAAGTCCTCCGTCCAATGTTCGCTGTCGGTGCCCTTCTTGAAGCCGTGGCCACCGTGCTGGTAGATGTGCAGCTCGACCGACGCGCCGCCGGCCTGCCAGGCCGCGACGATCGGGCGGGTGGCGATGGCGGTGAGCGGATCGTCCGCCGCCGCTGCCGCGAACAGCGGCGGCGCATTCGCCGGCACGTGGCCCACGTCGAGCGGGCCGCTGTACATCGCCGCGCTGAAGTCGGGACGGTCATGCACGTCCGCCGTCAGTGAAGTGCCGATGGTGACCATGCCGCCGGCCGAGAAGCCCATCATGCCGATGCGGTCCGGCGCCAGGTGCCATTGCGCCGCCCGGGCGCGGACGAAGCGCACAGACTGCACGCCGTCGGCGATGGCCGGAGTGGCGAGAGGCGCGATCTCCCCGATCTTGCTGCCGTCGAGCAGCGGCGGCAGCTCGTGCAGCATTTCCAGCAGGAACAGGAACTCGGAATGCGCCGTGGGCTTGAGCCGGTAATGCAGGATGAAGCCGGCGATGCCCCGGTCGTTGAGCCAGTGCGCGATGCGTTCGCCCTCGCCTTCCATGGTGAGGAAGCGGAAGGCGCCACCGGGGCAGATGATGATGCCGGTGCCGGTGGCCTTCGCCGCATCCGGCAGGTAGACGTCGATCGAAGCCTGCCGCACGTTGCGCACGTAGTGCTCATGCCAGCCCGCGGTCGAATCCTGCTCGCGCGGCTCGCCGCTGTCGGCTCCCGCCGGCGCGTCGGGCCAGATCGGCAGGTTGAGCGGCGCCGCCAAGGCAGCAGCCGCGCACAGCAAGCCGGCCGCAACAGCGCCGCACAGCGCGGCGGCGCCGCACAGCAGCGATGTCTTCATGGCGCGGCCCCTGGCGCGGCCGCCGGAGACGCCGGCACGGGATAGCTGAATTCGTACTGGCCGGAACCAAGATCGAGCGTCATCCCCGCGGCATCCGCGCGCAGGCCGAGCAGGCCCGGGTCTCCCACCAGGATGTCGCGGCCGCCCTCGCGCACCGCGTTCGCCGCGGTGCCCGGCAGGTGCAAGCTGGCGCGGCTGTTGGGCGGAATGCGCAGCTTGAGCGTACGGCTGCCGCCCTGGTCGCTCCAGGCGGACTCCAGTTCGCCGTAAGGCGTGTCGAGCCGCGCCGCGGCACTGCTCAGGCCGCCACCGGGCTGCGGCTGCAACAGAATATGCCGGTAGCCCGGCTGCGCCGGATCGAGCTGGATGCCGGCGATGTTCTGGTACATCCACTCGCCCACCGCGCCGTAGGCATAGTGGTTGAAGGAATTCATCTCGGCGGTCTGGAAGGAGCCATCCGGCTTGATGCCGTCCCAGCGCTCCCAGATGGTGGTGGCGCCGCGCGTGACCGGGTAGAGCCAGGAGGGGAAGTCGCGGCGCAGCAGCAGCTGGTAGGCGGTGTCCAGCTGGCCGTAGCGGCTGAGCACCTGCAACAGGTGTGGCGTGCCGAGGAAGCCGGTGGTCAGGTGGCCGGCCTGCTTCACGCTTTGCGCGAGGCGCTGTGCCGCCGGCGCGCGCAGCTCCTCCGGCAGCAGATCGAAGTCCAGCGCCAGCACATAGGCGGCCTGGGTGCCGGCGCCGACCTGCCCATCCGGCTTGACGAATTGCCGGCGGAACGCCAGCCGCACCTGCTCGAACAGCCGCGTGTAGCGCGCCGCCTCATCCTGCTTGCCGAGCACTGCCGCGGCCTGCGCCACGATGCTGGCCGAGTGGGCCAGGTAGGCGGTGGAGATCAAATCGGTGGCGGTGGCGCCCTGGCGGTGACGCTCCTCCGAGCCGAAGTCGAGCCAGTCGCCGAACTGGAAGCCGCCCGACCAGATCAGCCGCTCGCCGGCCTGCGCCCGCTCGTAGTCCACCCAGCGCGCCATGCTCGGATACTGCGCCGCCAGCATGCCGGTATCGCCGTAGGCCTGGTACAGCGTCCAGGGCACGATGGTGGTGGCGTCGCCCCAGCCGGCGGCGCCCATCACCGGCAGCTTCTTCGGCACCCGGGGGATGTCCGGTATGACCCAGGCCAGGCTGCCATCCGGGTGCTGGTCGACGGCGAGGTCGGCGAGCCAGGAGGCATAGAAGCGCGACACGTCGAGATTGAAAGCCGCGGTGGGCGCGAACACTTCGGCATCGCCGGTCCAGCCGAGGCGCTCGTCGCGCTGCGGGCAATCGGTCGGCACGGCGAGGAAGTTGCCTTTCTCGCTCCACAGGATGTTGTGCTGCAACTGGTTGAGCAGCGCGTCCGAGGTTTCGAAGCTGCCGGTCTGCTGCATGTCGGCGTAGAGCACCACACCGGTGAGACTGTCCGGCGTCAGCGTGCCGGGATAGCCATCGACCGCGACGTAGCGGAAGCCCTGGTAGGTGAAGTGCGGCTCGTAGGTTTCGACGCCCTGGCCGCTCAGGGTGTAGCGGATTTCCTGGGTGGCGCTGCGCAGGTTCTCGGTGTACAGGTTGCCGGCGGCGTCCAGCACCTCGGCATGGCGCAGCCGCACCACCGTACCGGCCGGTCCCTGCACGCGCAGGCGCACCCAGCCGACCATGTTCTGGCCCATGTCGGCCACGGTTTCGCCGGACGGGGTGCGGAAGATGCGCACCGGCTTGAGCTCCTCGTGACGGCGCACCGGCGCGCCGGCCTCGGCCACCAGGGTTTCGCCCGAGCCGGCCGCCACGCTGACGCCCGACCAGTCGCGGTCGTCGTAACCGGGGCTGCTCCAGCCGGCTTTTTCCAGACGCGCGTCGTAGGTCTCGCCCAGATAGATTTCCGACATGCGGATCGGCCCGGTCGAGGATTTCCAGCTGGCGTCGCTGACCACGGTTTCCTCGCTGCCGTCCTCGTACTGAAGATGCAGTTGCAGCAGCAGGCCCAGGGTGCTGCCGTAGTGGTTGCGCGAGTCCACCAGGCTGCCGCGGTACCAGCCGTCGGCAAGCACCGCGCCGGCCGCGTTGGCGCCTTCCGCCAGCAGGTCGGTGACGTCGTAGACCTGGTAGGACAGGCGCCGGTCGTAGCTGGTCCAGCCCGGCGTCAGCACGTCCTTGCCGACACGATGGCCGTTGAGGTACAGCTCGTACAGGCCATGGCTGGTGACGTAGGCGCGCGCGCTGCGCAGCCGGCCGTGCAGGCGGAACTCCTTGCGCAGCAGCGGCGGCGTGTAGTCCTTGCTCGAATCCGGCGCCGGGGCCGGCTCGATCCATTGCGCGGTCCAGTCGGCCGGGGCGAGCAGGCCCATCTCCCAGAACGCCGGCTCGCTCCAGGCCGAGGCCTGGCCCTGCTCGTCCCACACCCGCACCTGCCACCAGTAGCGCTGACCCGAGCGCAGGGCCGGACCGGCATAAGGCTGCAACACCGATTCCGTGGAAGCCTGCTTGCCGGAATCCCACAACAGCGTGCCGTTCCCGCCCAGGTTCTCGAGCGATCCGGCGACGCGGATCTGGTAGGCGCTCTGCATCACGCCGCGTCGCGACGAACGCAGCTGCCAGCTCAGGCGGGGGGTGGACGCGTCGATGCCCAGCGGATCGGTCCGATGCTCGGTGCTAAGGGCCGCCACGGTGACCGCGGACTGGGTATCGCCAGGACCGGACAACGGCGCACAGGCCGTACCCCAAAACAGCAGCAGCGCGGCGATGGCACAGCGCGACCACACCGCCGCGCCCCGGCCAGCCACGGCACCGGAGCGGAAAGCTCCAGCGTTCCGGCGCAGGCACAGGAAATGATTGATGCCCAAGCTGATGCTCCGATATGCACTGCCGCCAGGCTTCGGCGCGACTACGTTCGATAATTTACAATCATCTGCAATCATGTTTGTATATTTTCCAATCTTAGTCAAGCAATAGCCCGCGGTAAAATCACCTCCCGGGGCCAGCCGGATCAACACGGCCGGGCGGACCTCCAGGCCCTGAGAACAGCGCTCCGGCGGCCGGCGGGCAAGCTGGTTTCAGAGCGGCATTCCGGGCTGGCGTTTCAAGGCGGCAGCCGTCGCTCGCCGAGCTTCACCGTGGCCACCGGGCCCAGATCCCGCGCCGATTCGCCCAGCGCAAAGCGGTACTCTCCGGCCTTGATCAGCCAACCGTGCCGGTCCCAGTCGGCCAGCAGCCGCGGGTCGACCTCCAGGCTCAGCTTGCGGCTCTCGCCGGCTTGCAGATCCAGCTTGCCGAATGCGGCGAGACGCTCGACCGGCGTGCCCGCCGCATTGAGCAGATAGAGCTGCGCCACGTATTGGCCCTCGCGCTCGCCGGTGTTCCTGACGCTGAAGCTCGCCTTCACGGTGTCGCCGCCGTGCAGTGCAAGCGTGCCGTGCTCGAAGCGGGTGTAGCTGAGGCCGTGACCGAAGGGAAACAGCGGCTGATGATCGTGCGCGGCGAACCAGCGGTAGCCGGCATCGGCGCCTTCCGGATAGCGGACCATGTTCTCCTCGGCGCTCAACTGCGAACCGTCCTCCTGACCCAGCGCCGGCAGAGGGCCGCGCGAATTCTGATCCTCGCTCGCCGGGAAGGTGATCGGCAACCGCCCCGAAGGATTGATCGTACCGCTGAGGACGGCGGCGATCGCCTCACCACCCTTCTGGCCCGGATACCAGGCCTCGATCACCGCCTTGGCGCCGGCCAGCCAGGGCATCAGCACCGGGTTGCCGGTCTCCAGCACCACCACGGTGTTGGGATTGGCCTTGGTCACCGCCTGGATCAATTCGTCCTGGCCGCCGGGCAGCGACAGGTTGCCGGCGTCCAGTCCTTCCGTCTGCCACTTGGTGGCGAAGACGATGACGACATCGGCGCGCGCGGCATGGGCCGCCGCTTCGTCGGTATCGTAGCCGCTGTCGTAGCTGATTTTCGCCGCCGGCAGCGCCGCTTTCAGCGCCCGCACCGGCGCGGACGGCACGATCAGCTGGCCGACCGGCCGTTTCACCAGCCAGTGCACATCGTTGGGAATGATGGCGGCTTCGCCGCCGACCGGAGTGACCTGGCTGGAACCGCCGCCGGCCATCACCCCGGCGATGGCGTAGCCGCCGACCACCAGGATCGACTGCGGCTTGGCGGCGAGCGGCAGCACGCCCTCGTTCTTGAGCAGGACGATGCCCGCGGCTTCCTCCGCCTGCGCCACCTTGCTGTCGGCGTCGTAATCGATCGGCGTCTGCACCGGCGGGTGATCGGCGCCCACCGCGTAGAGCGAGCGCAGGATGCGGCGCACCGCATCGGACAGGCGCTCCTTGCTCACCCGTCCGGCGGCGTACTCGGCCTTGAGCGGCTCGTCGAACCAGACCTTTTTATCCAGCTCGGCGCCGGACTGCTGGTCGAGGCCAGCGTTGAAATAGCTGGCGTCGTGCACCGCCGCCCAGTCCGACATGACCCAGCCCTTGTAGCCCCAGTCGCCTTTCAATACCTGGTTGAGCAGGAAGTCGTTGTCGCAGGCGTAGAAACCGCCGACCTGGTTATAGGCGCACATCACCGCGCCGGGCTGGCCGCGCTCGATGGCGATCTCGAAGGCCAGCAGGTCGCTTTCGCGCAGGGCCGGCTCTTCCATGCGCGCGTCGAGGGTGCGCCGCAGGGTCTCCTGGTCGTTGAGCGCGAAGTGCTTGATGGACGAGACCACACCGGCGCTCTGGATGCCTCGGCTGGCCTCGCCGCCGAGGATGCCGGCCAGCAGCGGGTCTTCGCCCAGGTATTCGAAGTTGCGGCCGTTGCGCGGATCGCGGGTGAGGTTCACGCCCGGACCGAGCAGCACGTTGAAGCCCTTGGCGCGCGCCTCGCCGCCGATCATCGCGCCGGACGCGTAGGCCAGCGCCGGGTCGAAGCTCGCTGCCAGCGCGAGGCTCGACGGCAAGGCCGTGGCGACGTCGCCCTCGCGCAGCTGGAAAGGGTTGACCACGCCCAGGCTGGCATCGCTCTCGGCGATGACGGGAATGCCGAGACGCTCGATACCGGTGACCACGCCCGGGACGACCGGCAGCCCGGGGATCAGCCGCGCCGGCTTGCCGGGTTCGATGATGATGGGTAGATGGCTGTGCAGCAGGTGGAAGCGCTCCGCGTCCGTCATCTGCGCCTCGGTGGCGGCGGCGCGCCGGTCGGCATCGGCCGGATCGGGCAGCACGGCGGGGGCGGCCGCGGCCACACTGACGGTACCAATGAGTATCGCGGCGAACAACGGGACGAGCTTCATCGACTTCTCCATCAATGCGGTTGTTGCGAAGATTTGCGCCGCCTACTTCTGCGGGGCGCGCGGCTCGAAGCTGCGGTAGTCCTGCGGATCGCCGCTGCCCTTGTACTTGGCCCACAGCGGATACGGATACAGCGGCCGTGTGAATTTCACCCGGGCCGGATCCGCCGGCTCGCGCAGGAAGTCGGCGGCGCTGGTGACCGGCTCGACGTGCGAGGCCTTGATCAGATCCGGCGCGTGGCCCTGCTCCACCCAGGCCTCCAGGCTGCCCAGATAGTCGGCGCTACTCGCGCCCGCGCCGCCGCCGCAGTGGTCGCGCCCCGGCACCATGAACAGGCGCGCGAAGCGGCGCGTCGGCTCGGCGCCGCCCATCACCCGCTCGACCGTCTCGTAGTAGTCGATGGTGCGCAGCGGAAACGGCGTGCCGCTGTCGCTCCAGCCCTGCACCAGCAGCAGCTTGCCGCCCGCTTCCTGGAACGGGCGCAGGTCCGGATTGGTGGCGCTGTAGAGCGCCGCCATCACGCCTTCGCGCTGGTAGTCGGCGTCGAAGTCGAAGTCCGCCGCTTTCCACGCAGGTCCAGCATCCGACAGGAAGGCGAGGTAGCGGAAGAAGTCGACCACGGCCCTGGCCGCGACCGGCCTGGTCACGGCGAAGCCGAACACGCCTTGTTCCGCGCCCGGCATCGGATGGCCGCGAGCGATCTGCCGGCCCTGCGAAGTCATCGGACCGGCATAGACCTTGTGCGCCGCCGCCACCTGCACCGGCGTCAGGCAACTGCCCTGCTGACCGGCGCCGCAGGCGAGCTGCGCGGGATCGAAGCGGCAGGCCGGCGGATTGCCGATGATGCCGTCGCGCAGGCCGTCGTCGGCATCGCAGGCGGCGATCGCCGCGTTGTGCATCGACTCCAGGTCGGCAGGCGTGAACAGCGCTTTGCCGTCGGCGTCGGTGAGGGCGCGCAGGTCGTAGAGGAAGCTGGTGAAGGCGCCGCTCAGATCGAGCGCCGGCTCCATCGCCAGGATGCCGTCGAAGTCCGAGGGGAAACGCTGCGCCGCGATCAGCGCCTGGCGCCCGCCATTGGAGCAGCCGAGGAAATAGCTGTGGGTGGGCGCGGCCGCGTAATAGCGCTGCGCGATCGCCCGCTCCGCCAGCAGCACCACATGCAGCGAGCGGTAGGCATAGTCCAGCTCGGCTTGCAGGTTGTCGTAGGCCCACAGGGCGTCGAGTGTGGCAAGGGCGTGATCACCCGGGCCGGTGGTATGGCCCTGGTCGGAATGGACGCAGGCGTAGCCGCGCCGCACCGCGTCATCGCAGATCTGGCGATCCTCCGGCACCTGGGTCGAGCCGGCGAAGCCGCCGGAGCCGATCTCGAGCAGCTTGCCGTTCCAGTTCGCGGCCGGCAGCTTCATCTCGAAGCCCACCTGCGGCGCCACATAGCCCCGCACCAGGCAGGCCGCCGGCACTTCTCCCGCGGGATCCAGCGAGGTGGCTTCCATCACCCTGGTCGGCGCCTCGGGCAAGCCGGCGAAATCGATGGTCTTCAGCGCCTCGCAGGCAACCTGGGGCAATTGCGGCGATGCCTGCGGCAGCGTCTGCGGCGCGGCGTTCGGCGACACGACGCCAAGGCTCAGGCAGAGCAGCGTCAACGCCGGGAGTGCGAACTTGTTCATGTCGCTCCAGAATCCCGGGCAGGGGTTTCCGCGCGCTGCCGCGGGCAGCAGAATCCGGGCGCGGACGCACGGAATCGACGGTGTCTCAAGCGGGCTCCTCCTCTCCTGCTGATTTGTGGCTCTAAACAACCACAATCAATATATTATGATCAATTACAATCATACTCGTATATGATCCAATCTTAGTCAAGCACAGAACGAGAGGAGACAAGATGAGTCGCTGCCGTCACCCCTACCATCGCCCCGACCATCATCGCTACGCCTGGATCGCCCTTGCCGCCCTGGGCCTGGCTGCCGCCGCGGCGGCGGACCCGAATGGAGCGGCCGCGCCGAACCCTGCGACTGCCGCACCTGCTGCAACCCCCGCAGCTGTTCCCGAGCAGTCCCCACAACAACCCTATTACCTGCCGCCCTCGATTTCGCCCCAGGCGCGGGCGTTCTACGAGAAGGCGCTGCCCATGGTGCTCAAGGCGCAGGCCGCGCGGCCGGTGGCGCATACCGCCGCCGACTTCCAGGCGCGGCGCGCGGCCCTGCTGACCGGCGTGGACGAGCGCAATGCGGCGGCATTGAAGAAGTTCGGCGGCACGGCAACCGACCTCAGCATCGGCGGCGTGCCGGTGCTGGAGATCAAGCCGCCGGACTACCACGACGACGGCACCGTGCTGATCCACGTCCACGGCGGCGGCTTCGTGCTGGACTCGGCCCATTCCGCCATGC
>Ga0302311_10002822_pt1 | contig 19378 bp, 8 predicted proteins | sample III_Palsa_N1_3_FD_200449 | JGI IMG/M metagenome (GOLD analysis project Ga0302311, IMG submission 200449) | Peat permafrost microbial communities from Stordalen Mire near Abisko, Sweden - III_Palsa_N1_3 | ecosystem: Environmental > Terrestrial > Soil > Palsa > Peat permafrost | place: Sweden... | reverse complement strand
TGCCACCTGTGCCCTGCCCCGCAAGCCCACGGCGTCGCGGCCGAATTCCTGCTCCATCGCATCGATGCCGTTGTCGTCGGGCGAGAACAGGAACAGCGTGCGCACGCCCCGTTGTGCCAGTGCAGCCATGGCGAGCCTGCCCACGCTCTGCGGCGGGAGCCATCCTTGCCGTTCGGCCAGTCGCAGCATGCCCTCGCGCAGACGCTGCCAGATCCGCGCGGATTGCGCGACGATCACCTCACCGACGTGGAAGTCGCCCCGCGCGACACGCTTCCAATCGTCGATGTTACCAAGCCGCGTCAGATAGCGGCCGGGTTTCATGGTGCGGCGGTAGACGAAATCCACGGTGTCGCCGGCATGCCACTCGAAGACCGGCAGATTGACCAGCAGCAGCGTGCCGATACGCGGCTCGGCAAGCGCCCCGCGCAGGGTGTGATAGGCGCCGGCGCAGATGCCTTGCATCGCGATGCGGCGGTAGCCGATATCCGCCAGCATCGCCGCCGCAGCGCTAATATCGACATCGCGACTGGTCTCGAACATCGAGGTCAGCACGTCGGCCTTGCCAGGCGGCCCGATACTGTCGCCCAACCCTGCGAAATCGATGCGCAGCGAAGCGATGCCCAGCGCCGCCAGATGCCGTGCGAATTCCACACCGAAGCGGGCGACGCCGTAGTGCGGATCGCGCCCAGTGTTGCCAATGATGACGGCCATGTCGCCGTGCGGCCGATCTGGCCGGCAAAGCATGCCGAACAGCCCGTCTCCGGGGCCGAACCGCTGCGGCGTCTCGATCCAGCCCAGTTGCGCCAGCGACTCCTCGGGCCAAGCCAGCGGCAGGAGTGGAACAGGCTTCGCCGGCACCGTACGGCGGATCCAGGCCAACAGTTCGGAAAAATCCGGCGGTGTACCCTCAGTCTCCTCGTTGTGACGAAGCAAAGGCTCCAGCCCGGCGAAGCCGGCACTGAATACCTTAGCCCCCTGCCCGCTCCAGGCGTCTGCACAGTCGTTACCAAGCTTGGACGCGGCCTGCATGAACATCGCCACGTGCAGGCCTGGCGGCAGCTTCAGCTCCCTCAGATCCACCTCGGCGATCCGGTTGATCGTGGCCGCGTCGAACTGCACCTCGTGGAACTCAAGCCCCTCGCTGCGTGGCGCTGCCTCGCCGCGCTGCAGCCGCGCTTCCATCTGCAATTGCTGAATGTAGGAGCGCCCGCGCAGCGCCGGCGCCAGCAACGCCAGCGCCGCAACGTCATCGCGTTGTTCGACAGCCAGCGCCGCGAGAGTTGCACCCACCCGCAACCCGGCCAGGATCACCCGCGTTGCACCGGTCGTGGCGCGCAACCAGTCGACCGCGGCATGCGCACTGCGCTGCCAGTTTTGCCAGGGCTCGCCATCGGATTGGAGGTCGGCGGAATCACCGGTGCCCGGATAGTCGAACCGCATCGCCGGATAGCCGGCGTCGGCCAGCGCGTCGGCGAGCAATCGCAGCGAATGATGTGCATCCAGCCGATCCCGCGCCAGGCCCGGGCAAATCAGCGCTGCCACATCACCGCCCGTCGTCGCATCTTTTGTATGTAACCAGCCAAAACATGCCCCCACCCACACCGGCCGCATGAAGGGGCCGCCGGCGCCGGCCACCAGGCCAGGCACATGGCTGTCGACAAGATTCGAAGCCTGAGCCCCTGCGGCCTGTGCCGCGATGATGTCCCTTGCCACCGGCACGAATATCTCTCGCTCATCTTGTACTGACCGAGCCGGATCAGCCACAATGGTCACGCCAACGCTCCATGTCGGGGTTCAACAAGACGCGGAACGATATCGCTCTTGCAAAAAATGGTCAATGTTAACCACCATTCGCCTGAGGTAACGGTTTGGCTGGCGGCACGTCATCGTCCCCGGCCGTGGACTCTGGTGAGGCCCCTCCCTCGGTGGTCCACACCCCCGGCGTGGACCCTGGCGCGCTGGCCGTGGATTGTGGTGATGCATCCCCAGGCGTTTCCGCCACCCCGCCCGCTTATCCCGTGGACTCTGGTGAACAAGCTAATAGTAGCTTTGCTAATATTCTTCCCATTAGCTTGCTCACCACAGTCCACGCTGACAGCGAAGCACATTCTTGCCAACATGGAACTGTAAGGGGCAGAGAATTGCGGCAGATGGCGACCGTTCACAGCCTTCTCGAGGCGCATGGCAAGGCAGCGGCTTTGGAAGCCGGCCTCGACCGCAGCGTGGTCGAGGCGGCGTCCCTCTACATGGGCGACGAGGACGGGGCGTTCAGCTTCGTCTACTCCGGCTGGGCACAATGCGCGTTGCCGCATCGTAAACTTGCCGACGACGCTGCCTGGGAGATCTCCGCTGATCGCGTCAGGCTGGTCGTCGAACCGGGCCGGCGGCCATCGCGCGACGACGGGCCGCTCGAATGGGTGGGCGTGCCGTTCGGTAGCCATGCCCGGCTGATCCTGCTCTATCTGCAGACCCAGGCTCTGAAGACCGGATCGCGGGAGATCGAGCTCGGCAGCTCGCTGCGCGACTGGCTGCGACGCATCGGCGTCTCGATCGGCGGCCGCACCGGCCTGCTCGTGAAGGAACAGGCGGAGCGCATCAGCCGCTGCCGGCTGACCTTCCATCTGCACGGCAAGACCACCGGCCTGATCAACCAGTCGATCGTCGACCGGGCGCTGTTCATCGAGGACACCGAGGACGGCCAGGGCCGGTTCACGCTGGAAACGGCCAAACTCTCGGAAGGGTTCTACGAGCAGCTCTGCCGCCATCCGGTGCCGCTGGAGGAGGCGGCGATCCGGGCGATCAACAACAACCCGGCCGCACTCGACGCCTATCTGTGGCTTGCCTATCGGCTGCACAGCCTGTCGGCGCCGAAGCTGGTGACCTGGAAGGCGCTGAAGGGCCAGTTCGGCGTCGGCTTCAAGGAGCTGCACCATTTCAAGCACAAATGGCGCGACACGCTGAACCTTGCCCTTGCCGTCTATCCGGCGGCGAATGTCGACATCGTCGATGCCGGCGTACTGCTCAAGCCCAGCCGGCCGCCGGTCGCCCCCCGCCAGGTCGCCGTGCGCTGATCCGGCTTTCGCGTCGGGGCGAGCGCCTCACCACTGTCCACGCCCGCGCCTTTGCCTGTGGATTCTGGTGAGGCTGACACCGCCGCACCAGAGTCCACGGTCAGCAGCTACCGATGCCCGGCACTGTAGCGCCCGATCAGGAGCGGCAGATCCCTGGTGACCAGGGCGCCCAGCCCCGGCGCCTCGCGTTCGAACAGCGTGATCCGCACGCTGTCGGCGCTGCGGTCGATGCGCCCGACAATCACACCGCGCGCGTCGACCAGATTTTGCCCGCCGGACGGCTCAGGCGGCGCGTCGGCGCGAACGGCCTCGATCACCGCGGCGAATTTCTTGTCCGACGGCAAGGCCTGCATCGAAGGCTGCGTGAGCAACCCGGCGACGGTCTCGGCAATCCCCGGCCTGCTGAGATCCCGCGCCAATTCGAGCCAGCGGAATCGCCCGGCCTTCGGCGCCGGGCCGATCTGGCGCGCGATGTCCTCGGGGATCGCGGCCGCGACCGATAGCAGGCGGGTCATCTCCGCCGATTGCACGCCGAGTGCACTGTGCAGCGTCGGACGGTCGAAGCCGCGGCGCTGCAACCCAGCGGCGAACAGCGCACGCTCGATGAAGGAGAGGTTGCGTCGCTCGCCGTTCTCCTTGCCCTGGGCGATCACCAGCTCGGCATCGGTCAGCGGCCGGACGATCGCCCGGATCGTAACGCCCAACTCGGCGGCGGCGTCGCGCCGGCGATGGCCGTAGGCGATCTGGTAGCGGCCCTCGGTCTCCGGATGCGGCCGCACCAGGATCGGCACCTGCTGGCCCGACTCGCGAAAGCTTTCGACGAGGCGGCGGTAGTCCGGGTCGACCCCGCGCGCCAGCCGGTCGGAGACGAAGGACGGGTCGATGAGGTCGGGTGCCAGATCGACGACGACGGCGCCGCTCTCGATCTGTTGCCGCAGCGCGTCGGCTGCGCGGGCGCTGTCGGCAAGCCGGTCGATTTCGAGCCCCATCGCCCGTACGGCGCCGGAGGAGACGCGCGCCGGCTGTTCGATGGCATCTCCCGGCTCGGTCGGTTCTGGCGTCAGCAGTGCCTGCACCACATCGCGACGTTTCATGTCGGTCGCCCCCAGGATCGTCGGATCAGTTGTTCCAGTTCGTGGTTCACGCCGTTCAGCGCTTCGTGGGCGCGCGCATAGGTGCCGCGGCCGAGCGCCTGGCGGCCGACTTCGTAGAGCGTCTGCTTGGTCAGGCCGGCATCGGACACGGCGGTGCTCTTGACCATCGCATTGGTCAGCACGCGCTCGCCAAACAAATTGCGCAGGAAGGCCACAACCTGCGCCTGCGGCCCGTCCTGCGGCTCGAAACGGGTCACGAGATAGCGCAGGAAATCGAGTTGCAGGCGGCCGCCGGCCTTGCGCACGACTTCCAGCAGGTCGGCCGTCATCAGCAGGAACTGCGACATCGAGGCGACGTCGAGCATCTGCGGATGCACGGTCACGAGCACGCCGGTTGCGGCGCACAGCGCCGACAGCGTCAGGAAGCCCAGCTGCGGCGGGCAGTCGATCACGACGACGTCGTAGCGGTCGGCGACACTCGCCAGGGCGAGCGCGATGCGGGCGAAGAACAGGCTTTCGCTGCGTTTCGGGTCGGCCAGCGCCCGCGGCGTCTCGTGCTCGAATTCCTGCAATTCGAGGTTGCCCGGGACCAGGTCGAGGCCGGAAAAATACGTGGTTCGGATAACCTCGGCGAGCGGCCGGGCCGCTTCATCGTAGCGGACGGCGCCGTACAGCGTTTCGTCGGCGCCGATATCGGTCTCGGGCTGATAGCCGAACAGGGCCGACAGGCTCGCCTGCGGGTCGAGGTCGATCGCCAGCACCCGGAAGCCGCGCAGCGCGAGGAACTGCGATAGATGCGCGGCGGTCGTCGTCTTGCCGGAGCCACCCTTGAAGTTGGTCACCGCGATGACCTGCAGATGCTCGCCGCGCTGCCGGATCGGCAGGTAGTTTTTGCCTTTCGTCCGCGACAACGTGCGGCGCAGGTCGTTGATCTGGGCGAGCGTGTAGAGGCGCCGGCCGCTGGCGGTTTTCGGCGGCTCCGGGGCGTCGCCGGCCAGCGAGACCTGGCGCAGATAGGCGTCGCTGATGCCGATCCAGTCGGCGGCTTCGCCACTGGTGAAGGTGCGCAGCGTCTTCTGCGCCGCCGGCGGGAACAGGCGCTGGCGCAACGCGTGCAACTGGCCGCTGAGCAGGCGGGCGTCCTGCTCGATCAGGCGATCCGCGGTGAGGGCGGGGGCCTTGTCGGACGACAACGAATCGATCGGCATCTACGGATTTTCCCGCGACTACGCCGCAAAGCGTAGGTGTCCGTCCCGCGCCGACGCAAGCGGGATCCGCTGCCGCGAAAAATCTGCCGTTGACAGCTGTCAACGGGAGGGTCTGTCGGCCCTGGCGCTGGCAGCCGCAAACGCGCGATCATTGCCTTCCACCGCGGACCGAGAATTATTGCCCGATGACGGACATAAGACGTGCCTTTGTCTGGGCAACCGCCGGACGGTATCTCGTCATGGCCATCAACCTCGTCTCGGGCGTGGTCATGGCGCGCTTGCTGGCGCCTGGCGAGTATGGGGTCTCGGTGCTGGGTGCGGCCGTCGTGGCGATTGCCGAAGCAATCCGGGCGCTCGGCGGCGGGGCGTATATCATTCAAAAGAAAGATTTGACAACCGATAACATTCGGTCGAGTTTTACAGTAAACATGTCAGTAACGATCATCCTGACGACGGCACTGTTGCTGCTGTCCGGGCCAGCAACACGCTATTTCCTGATGCCCGATCTCGGACGGTATCTGCAGGTGACCGCGCTCGGCTATCTGACCGGTCCCTTCGTGTATCCGATGTCGGCGCTGATGAGCCGGCAGATGGCGTTCGGGACGATCGCACTGATCGGCTTCGTGACCGCGTCGGTCAACGCCGTGGCGAGCATTTTTCTGGCCATGCTGGGCTTCAGTTTCATGAGCTTCGCCTGGGCCGGCGCGGTCTCCGCGGTCGCGGGAATGCTGCTGTATTTTTACGTCTGGACCGACCGTTCGATCTTCCGGCTCAATCCGCGGGGATGGCGCAGCGTCATGGCGTTCGGTGCGCATGACAGCGCGACGGCGGTGCTGTCGCAGATCGCCGAATCGCTGCCGTATTTCATGTTCGGCCGGCTGCTGAACGCTGAAGCCGTGGGGCTGTGCCAGCGCGCCGTGATGCTGTGCCTGGTCCCCGAGCGCGTCATCCTGGCCGGTGTCGGCGCCGTCGCGCTGCCGGCCTTCTCGCGGCAGATACGGGAAGGCCGCAGCCTGAAGCATGACTACCTGCGCGCGATCGAGCTGATCACCGCCGCGCAATGGCCCGCGCTTCTCGTGCTGGTACTGCTGGCCGGCCCGGTCGTTGCCGTGCTGCTGGGGCCGCAATGGCGGGAGGTCGTTCCGCTCATCGAAATTCTTGGGACGGCGTTGCTGTTCTCGTTTCCCGTCAGCCTGCACTACCCGACGCTCGTGGCGAGCGGCTTCATTCGCTATATGCCGCCGCTCGTGGTGGTGCAGGCCGGCCTTTCGCTGAGCATTCTGTACGTCGCCGCCCGGCAGGGGCTTCACGCGGCGGCCCTCAGCATGCTCCTGATCGTGCCGTTGAACGCGCTGATCTCGATGACGCTGGTGCGGTTCGCCGTCGGCTTCCGCTGGGCCGAGGTGGCCGTGGCAACGTGGAAGAGCGCGGTCTGCGCCGCCATGAGTGCGGCAGGCCCGGCGGCGATCTTGATCGCCACGGGCCCCCACGCGGACATGCCGATCGTGGCGGCGATGCTGGCCGGGGTGCTCGCCGGCGGCGGCTGGATCGGCGGCCTGTGGATGACGAACCATCCGCTGCTGCACGAGGGGGTCCGGCTGGCCGGCGCGGTGCGGCGGCGGTTGGTTGCGGCAGATCTGGGCCGGATCGGCGCGCGGCTGCGTGGCAGATGACGACGAGTCACGGTTGCCCCGTGCTGTCGGCATGCGCGAGGCAGTCGGCCAGCGATGCTGGGGCCGGATCGAGCCGGACCGGCTCGGCGGCGGGGTGCCGGACCGCCAGCGCAAGCCGGTAGCGAGGCCCCGGCCAAAGCTCGGCGAACTGCCAGGCAGCCGGCTGGTCCGATCCGGGCAAAGCGAATTCGATCGACACGGGGTCGAGGGAGAAGGCGAAGCCATCGAGCGGACCGACGATCCCTTGGCCGGTCGCTTTGAGATACGCCTCCTTGAGCGTCCAGATCCGGTAGAACGTCGCGTTTCGCTGCGCGGGTGGCAGGCGGCCGAGCAATGCCACCTCGGCCGGGGCAAAGAACCGTTGCGCGACCTCCAGCGCCGGATACGACGGGTCGCAGGCCTCGACATCCACGCCCAGATCATGGCTGCGCCCGACGGCACATGCCACCATGCCGCGCGTATGGCTCAGACTGAACCGCAGGTCCGGCTGGCCGAGGGCCGGATCGATCTCGGGCTTGCCGCCATGCGCCGTCCGAAAGCGCCAGTCCGCGGCCGCTATTTCTGCTTCCTTGCTCAACGTGACCCGAAGCAGCGCATGCGCCGTGACATAGGCGTCCCGGTCGGCAGAAAACCGAAAGCGGTCGGCACGTGCCCGTTCCGGCCCGTCGAGCAAGGGCCAGAGCGTCGGCGCGGCGGCGGCAGCCGGCTCGGGAATGATCCAGCGTACAACGATGATCGTTCGATATCCCCAGCGGTTGCGCAGCAGCGGCAAACCGATGGGTGCCGCGTGTCAGCTGGCCCCAGCGCTTACCACGGATTGCCGTGTCGTCCCAAACGGCGGCCGGACCTGCAACCTTGGGTATGCTTCCTGGGAACTTGCACATCCGGTTGCGTCGGGGTGATGGCGCAAAGCTATTGAAATCTTGACGCTTATCTTCTCGGGATATACGAGCCGAAAAATCTGGAACGGTGCAGATTGCTCGCGCGTTTTCACCGCCGTGCCGGGTATAACTGCGTTTGCATCTGCAGGCGGCGGTCGGAGGATTTGGATGGCCAACCCTTTTGATGATCCGACTTCGGACTATAAGGTGCTCGTGAATCACGAGGGCCAGTACTCCTTGTGGCCAGCCTTCCGTGAGCCGCCGCAAGGCTGGACGGCCATCGGGCCGACGGGCGAGCGTCAGCACTGCCTCGACTGGATCGAGGCGCATTGGACGGACATGCGGCCCACATCGCTTGGCGTCGCCCCTGTCGATCTCGACCAATAACCAACCGGGTCCGGTTCGGCGTGCGGCTTCATCCGGGCCGGCCGCCACGCGCACGGGTTGGCATGCACGACGGCGTTTCATTATCAAATTCCAACGTGGCCTTTTTTGCAACCATCGCAAGAGCGTCACGGTGTATAGTGGCGCGATTATGCTATACCGAAACAAACTCTGCTCCCGACGCGAGATGGCACTTTTTGTCGGGCCTGTTGTCAGACCGGCCAAGCGGCGCTTTGATTGCGCCGAGCCCCGGCCGGCCCGAATCAGCGCCTCGCGGCGGTCGCAGTGGTCGGCCCGACGGAACGATCGGCAGCCGAGAGTGACGGCTGGCTTCAGATCACCTGTCCGAGCCTGCCTCCTTGAGTCGATCAAGATCCTCGAAATTTGTCCATCCGGTGGGCGCGAGGCGGGATGTGGTTTGTGGATAGGGTGGACCCACCTGCGTCCCTCGGGTCTCATGCCTGGAGACAGTCACCATGCGCGTTCAGCGAGGCCGGTTGATGGCGATCATGCGTGGCATTGATGGTGTCCTCGATGCCCGGTATGCCGATCGGGCATGAACGAGAGCGGCTAGCCGGAGAGAAGTCAGTAATGTACCTGAAGACACCAACGTCGGTAGATGTGACAATGCCAACGTTGCTCCCTCTTTCTGCCGCGCAAAGAGATATCTGGCTCTGGCAAAAACTGGACCCTGACAGCGCCTGTTATAATATCGGTCGATATGTCGAGATTTTCGGCTGCATCGATCCTGCTGTGTTCGAAAAAGCGCTTAGGCAAGCGATTAGCAATATAGATAGCTTGCGACTTGCCTTTGTGGACACCGGATTCGGGCCGAAACAGTTTTTCCAGGTTGATAACGACTTCGTGCTGCCGTTTTTTGACGTCAGCGGTGAGGATGACCCGCGTGTCGCCGCGGTGGCATGGATGCGGGACGACATGGGCCGGGCTTTTGACCTGACGCATGGCCCGCTCTTTCGATATGCCCTGTTCAAGATAGAGAATGATCGTTTCTTCTGGTACGAGGTAAATCACCACCTCATCAACGATGCATTTGGGTCATCTTTGGTCGAGCGACGGATCGCCGAGCTCTATCGTGGCCTTGCCGGCGGGGACATGCGGGAAACGGAAGAGGCGCCTTCCTGGCTCGAATTCCTGGATGACGACGAAGCCTACCGGGTATCGGGCCGGCGGGAGCGGGACCAATCCTTTTGGCGCGATCAGCTCACGGACCGGCCCGACGCGGTGACGCTTTCGGGTCGGCCGCCGGACTGGCAGGGGCGGCTTGTCGACAGCGCCGGCCTCATTCCGCGATCCGTCGTCCGGGAGTTGGAAAAGGTCGGCGCGGCGCATGGCGCGAGCCTGGCTGCGGTGATCACGGCCGTCACGGCGGTCTACCTGTCCAGGATGACAGGTGCTGACGACATCGTGCTGGGCATGCCGGTTGCAGCGCGTCCCAGCCCGAAGCTGCGCCGCATCGTTGGCTTGGCATCAAACGTTGTGCCGCTGCGGCTTTCCGTCGCGTTTTCCGCATCGTTCGGAGATTTGCTGCGGCAGGCAGGGCGGCGCGTGCGCGACGCCCTGCGTCATCAGCGGTACTGGGCCGGCGCCCTGCGTCAGGATCTCGGGCTGACCCCCGATCAGCCCGACGTCTACGGTACCCTGATCAATTTCATTCCCATCGATGAGGATTTCGATTTCGCCGGCCATCCGATCCGCAAGCATCATCTGGGGAATTGGCGGGTTGGAGACCTTCTGATCACGGTTCATGCCGGACGCGAGGATTCCGACCTCCGTGTCGAGCTGACCGCCAATCAGGCCCATTACGATGCGCCGACCCTGCATGAGCACCGGCAGCGTCTTCTGCACCTGATCGACGTCGTGGCCGCAGCGCCCGAGCAGCCGATCGGCAGCCTCGCGCTGCTGACCTCGGACGAGCGTGATCGCATCCTGAGGGAGTGGAACGCGACGGCGCGGGTGCCGGCGGCGGCGACATTGCCGGCGCTGTTCGAGGCGCAGGTTGCGCGAACGCCGGATGCCGTAGCCGTGGTGTCCGGTGAAGAACAGCTGAGCTATGCCGAGCTGAACCGGCGGGCCAACCGGCTGGCACACCGGCTGATCCGGCAGGGCATCGGCCCCGAGCGCCTGGTCGGGCTGTGCCTGGAGCGATCGCCTGAGATGATTGTCGGGCTTCTCGCGATCCTCAAGGCGGGCGGCGCCTATCTGCCGCTCGACCTCGCCTATCCGGCGGCGCGGCTGGACTTCATGCTGCAGGACGCGCGGCCAGCGCTGCTGCTGGCCAGCGCCGCGACCGCGGCCCGGCTGCCGGCGGGCATCCCGCATGCGATCCTCGACGCGACGGACACCCTGGCGGGTGACGGCGCCGACGCCGACCCAACCGATGCCGATCGGGGATGCGCCCTGGCGGTCGGTCATCCGGCCTATGTGATCTACACCTCCGGCTCGACGGGCACGCCGAAGGGCGTGGTGGTGACCCATGCGGGCATTTCGGCGCTGGCGGCGGCGCAGGTCGGCCGGCTGGACGTGACGGCACGCGCGCGCGTGCTGCAGTTCGCGTCGCTGAACTTCGATGCCTCGCTGTGGGAGGTGGCGATGGCGCTGACCAGCGGCGCTGCGCTGGTGCTGGCGCCGCCGGATGCGCTGAGCGGGCCGGCGCTGCGCGCGCTGCTGGTGGCGCAGCGCGTCACGCACGCGACGCTGCCGCCGGCCGTGCTGGCGACCCTGGAGCCCGGCGACGACCTTTCGCTCGACTGCCTGGTGGTGGCGGGGGAGGCATGTCCGGAGGCCCTGGTCGCCCAATGGTTGGGCGGCCGCCGCATGGTCAATGCTTACGGCCCGACGGAGGCCACGGTGTGCGCGACCATGCGCGCGCCACTGCACGGCGCGTCGGCGCCGATCGGCCGGCCGATCGAGGGGACGCGGGTCTATGTGCTGGATGCGGCGCTGGAGCCGGTGCCGGCGGGGGGGGCGGGCGAGCTGTATATTGCCGGTGCCGGTCTGGCGCGGGGGTATCTGCAGCGGCCGGGTCTGACGGCGGAGCGTTTTGTGGCCGATCCGCATGGCGCGCCGGGCAGCCGCATGTATCGCACCGGCGATCTGGCGCGCTGGCGGGCGGACGGGGTCCTCGAGTATCTGAGCCGTGCCGATCAGCAGGTGAAGCTGCGCGGCTTCCGCGTCGAGCTGGGCGAGATCGAGGCGGCGTTGTCGGCCGAGGCCGGGATTGCCCAGGCGGTGGTCGTGGCCCGCGACGACATGCCGGGCGGACCGTCCCTGGCGGCCTATCTGGTGGCCGAGGCGGGGGCGGTGCCTGATCCGGCGCAACTGCGCCGCCGCCTCGCCGAGCGCCTGCCGGCGCACATGATCCCGGCCGCCTTCGTGACCCTGCCGGCGCTGCCGCTGACCCCCAACGGCAAGCTCGACCGCCGCGCCCTGCCGGCGCCCGGCTCCGCGGACCGCGGAGCGGACGCCTATGCGCGCCCCGAGGGGCCGGTCGAGACCGCGATCGCCGTGATCTGGGCCGAGCTCCTGAACCTCAAGCGTATCAGCCGCCACGATAATTTCTTTGAGCTCGGCGGACACTCGCTGCTGGCCGTCAGCCTGATCGAACGGTTGCGGCGGCAGGGCTGGCATGTCGAAGCGCGGTCGGTGTTCACCCAGCCGACGCTGGCGGGCCTGGCCGCGAGCGTCGATGTCGACGGCGGTGATGCGGTCGAGGTTCCGCCCAACCTTATTGGCGCCGACTGCGCCCGCATTACGCCCGAGCTGCTGCCGCTGGTGGCACTCGGGCAATCCGGGATCGATGCGGTCGTGGCGACGGTGGCCGGCGGCAGCCGCAACGTCCAGGACATCTATCCGCTGGCGCCGCTGCAGGAAGGCATCCTGTTCCATCATCTGATGTCGACCGGCAGCGACGCCTATCTGTCGTCCGCGCTGCTGGCGCTCGACAGCCGCGCGAGTGTCGACCGGTTCCTCGCCGCCTTGCAGTCGGTCATCGACCGCCACGACATCCTGCGCACTGCGGTTCTGTGGGAAGGGTTGCCGGAGCCGGTGCAAGCGGTCTGGCGGAGGGCGACGCTGCCCGTCGAGGAGATCGCGCTCGCGGGCGATGACCCGGCCGGGGACCTGTGGAGCCGCGTCGACTTGCGCCATGCCCGCATCGACATTCGGCGGGCACCGCTGATGCGCGCGCTGGTCGCCCAGGACGCGGCGCGGGGCCGCTGGCTGCTGCTGCTGCGGTTCCACCATCTGGCGGTCGACCACACCACGCTGGAACTGGCCATCGCCGAGGTGCGCGCGCACCTTGCCGGTACGGCGGTGCACCTGCCTGCGCCGCTGCCATTCCGCAATTTCGTCGCCGAGGCGCGGCTGGGACTGGGGCAGGTGGACCACGCGGCGTACTTCCGCGAGATGCTCGGCGATGTCGACGAACCGACGGCGCCGTTCGGGCTGCTCGACGCACGGGGCGACGGCTCGGGGATCGGCGAGGCGCAACGCCCGGTGGACCCCGACCTGGCCGGGCGGCTGCGGGCGCAGGCCCGCCGCCTGGGCGTGACCGCCGCTAGCCTGTTCCACCTGGCCTGGGCGCTGGTGCTGGCGCGGACCACGGGCCGGTACGATGTCGTGTTCGGCACCGTGCTGTTCGGCCGCATGCATGGCGGCGCCGGCGCCGACCGCGCGCTCGGGCTGTTCATCAACACGCTGCCGCTGCGCCTGTCGGTGAACGACCGGAGCGTGGACGATGCGGTGCGCGACACCCACGCCCGGCTGGCGCAGCTGCTGCGCCACGAGCACGCCTCCCTGGCGCTGGCCCAGCGCTGCAGCGCCGTGCCGGCGGCCGTGCCGCTGTTCTCGGCGCTGTTGAACTACCGCTATGCCCAGAGCGCCATCGAGGCCGAGGCCGAGCTCGCGCCGGGCGTGTGGCTGCTGCGGGCGGAGGAGCGGACCAACTATCCGTTCACGCTCTCGGTGGATGACCGCGGCACAGGCTTCACGCTGGTGGCGCAGGCCCCCGACCGGATCGATCCGGCCCGGGTGTGCGGGTTCATGCACACGGCGCTGGAGCAGCTCGCACGGGCGCTCGAGACGGCCCCCGAAACCAAGATGCGCCGCCTCGATGTGCTTCCCGCCGCCGAGCGTCATCGCATCCTGACGGAATGGAACGCGACTGAGGCCCGGCTTCCCGCCGAGCGTTGCATCCACGAGCTGTTCGAGGCGCAGGTTGCGCGAACGCCGGATGCCGTGGCCGTGGTGTTCGGCGAGGAGCAGTTGAGCTACGCCGCGCTCGACGCACGCGCCAACCGGGTGGCGCGGCATCTCGCGGGGCAGGGTATCGGCCCGGAGAGCATCGTGGCACTGGCCTTGCCGCGCTCGCTCGACATGGTTGTGGCCATGCTCGGCGTATTCAAGGCCGGTGCCGCTTACTTGCCGCTCGATCCCGGCTACCCGTCACAACGCCTGGCCTTCATGCTGCGGGACAGTCGTGCAGCGCGTCTGCTCACCACCGGCGAAACCCTGGCCGCCCTCCGAGAGCTCGATGCCGCGTTGCCGCCGATGCTGCTGCTCGATGACCAGGAGTTGTGGCGGCGGCTCGACGCACTGCCCGGCCACCCTCTCACCGATGCCGAGCGCACCGCGCCGCCCGTCCCCGATAGCCTTGCTTACCTGATCTATACGTCGGGCACCACGGGAACACCCAAGGGCGTCGGCAACACGCATGCCGGGCTCGTCAACCGCCTAGCCTGGCAGTGGGAGACCGTGCCCTATGGCCCGGGCGAGGCGGCCTGCGCCAAGACGTCGCCAAATTTCGTCGACAGCGTGACCGAGATCCTGGCGCCGCTGCTGCAGGGCGTCTTGCTCCTCGTCGCCACCGGCGAGCAGCGCCGTGACCCTGCGCGCTTGGCCGCATTGCTGGCGGAGTGGCAGGTCACACGGCTGACCCTCGTGCCGAGCCTGCTCAGCGTGTTGCTGGAAACGCCGGCGTGTCTGGCCAGCCTGCGGGTGTGTGTTTGCAGTGGCGAAACACTGCCAAGCGCGCTGGCGAACCGCTTTTACGATGTTCTGCCTCAGGCAGTTTTGTGGAATTACTACGGCTTGTCCGAGGCCAGCGGCGACAGCGTTGCCGCCCGCGTTGACCGCAACGATTTGCCGGTCAGCATCGGCCGTCCCGTGTGGAACACACGGATCTACCTTCTCGACGCGGCGCTGGAGCCGGTGCCGGCGGGGGTTGCGGGCGAGCTGTATATTGCCGGGGTCGGCCTGGCGCGGGGGTATCTGCGGCGGGCGGGTCTGACGGCCGAGCGGTTTGTCGCCGATCCGCATGGCGCGCCGGGCAGCCGCATGTATCGCACCGGCGATCTGGCGCGCTGGCGGGCGGACGGGGTGATCGAGTATCTGGGCCGGGCCGATCAGCAGGTGAAGATCCGCGGCTTCCGGGTCGAACTGGGCGAGATCGAGGCGGCGTTGTCCGCCGAGGCCGGGATTGCGCAGGCGGTGGTCGTGGCCCGCGACGACATGCCGGGCGGCCCGTCCCTGGCGGCCTATCTGGTGGCCGAGGCGGGGGCGGTGCCCGATCCGGCGCAGCTGCGCCGCCGCCTCGCCGAGCGCCTGCCGGCGCACATGATCCCGGCGGCCTTCGTGACCCTGCCGGCGCTGCCGCTGACCCCCAACGGCAAGCTCGACCGCCGCGCCCTGCCGACGCCGGCAGCCGCGCCGGCCATGCGCGTGCGCGACCCGCTGGCTGCGCCGCGCACGCCGACCGAGCAGGCGCTCGGCAGGATATGGGCCAATATCCTGCGGCTGGAGTGGATCGACAGGTCCGACAGCTTCTTCGAGCTTGGCGGCCATTCGCTGACGGCGCTGCAGGTCGTCGCGCAGGTGCGCGACGCCTTCGGGCTCGACCTTCCGCTCAAGACCGTATTCGACGCCCGCACGCTGGAGGCGTTGGCGGGCCAGATCGATCTGGCCTTGGCGGAGAAGCGATATGCGCCGCGCATGCCGGCAATCGCCGCCGCCGCCCACGACGGCCCGATCCCGCTGTCGTATTCGCAGGAACGGATGTGGCTGATCCAATCGCTCGACCCCGGCAACACGGCCTACAACATGGTCGTCGCCCTGCGGATCAGCGGGCATCTCGATGCCGAAGCACTGTCGGGGGCGCTGGACGACCTGCGCCGGCGGCACGAGATCCTGCGGTCCACGGTGCGCCTGGTGGACGGTCAGCCGCTGCAGGAGATCGAACCCTGGGCCGCCCGGCCGCTCGCCGTCGAGGATCTGTGCGGCCGGGGCACCGACGCGGTGGTCGAAGCCGTGCGGCTGGCCGAGACGGAGGCGCGGACGCCGTTCGACCTGGCGCGGGGGCCGGTGATCCGCACGCGGGTGTTCCGGACGGACCACGACGAGCACTGGTTGGTGCTGGTGCTGCATCACATCGCGGGCGACCAGTGGTCGTTCGGCGTGCTGGGTCGGGAATTGGCCGCTCTCTACAACGGCACCCGCCGGGGGGTCCCGGCGCGGCTCGATCCGCTGCCGATCGGCTACCGGGACTACGCGGCATGGCAGCGGAACGGGCTGCTCGGGAGCGAATTCGAACGGCAGCTGTCATTCTGGCGCCAGCGGCTGGCCGACCTGCCGCCGCTGGAGCTGCCCACGGATCGGCCGCGGCCGCGTCTGCCGAGCCTGAACGGCGCGTTCTGCCAGGTGCCGATCCCGGTCGCCCTGATCGATGTTCTTGAGCAACTCGGCCGCCGCGCCGGCGGCACGCTGTTCATGACGATGCTCGCCGCGTTCGCGACGCTGCTGCACCGGATCACCGGCCAGGAGGACATCGCGATCGGCGTGCCGGTGGCGAACCGCAGCCAGAGCGCGACCGAGGGCCTGGTCGGGACCTTCGTGAACACGCTGGTGCTGCGGGTCGATGCGTCGGGCAGCCCGGACTTCAGCCAGTTCTTGCAGCGGGTGCGCGCGACCGCGCTCGATGCCTTTGCCCATCAGGACATCCCCTTCGACTGGCTGGTGCAGGATCTCGGGCAACGCCGCGACACCAGCCGGGCGCCGCTTGCGCAGGTGCTGTTCAACGTCACCAACGCCCCCATGCACGGCATCGAATTCGATGGGCTCGACTGGGCGCCGATGATGCTGGATCGCGGCGGGGCGCAGTTCGAACTGAGCGTCTCGGTCGATCCCCAGGTCACTCGCACGCTGAGCGTCGAGTACAACACGGACCTGTTCGACCGCTCTACGATCGAGCGGCTGGTCGGGCAGTATTTCACGATCCTCGAGGCGGCCGGGGCCGCGCCGGACACGCGCCTCGGCGCGCTGCCGCTGCTGCCGGCGGCGCAGCTCGCGATGCTGCGGGACTGGAACGCGACGTCGGCGCCGTTCCCTCGCGACCGGATTTTCGCGCGCGTCTTCGAGGATCAGGCGACGCGAACCCCCGGCGCCCCCGCGGTCTCGTTCGCGGGCGTCACGACGGACTACGCGCAGCTCGACGCGCGGGCGAACGGCGTCGCGCACCGGCTGCGCGCGCTCGGCGTGGGCCCGGGCGTGCTGGTCGGCCTCTGCGCCAGCCGCTCGCCGATGCTGCTCGTTGCCCTGCTCGGCATTCAGAAATCGGGCGGCGCCTATGTGCCGCTGGACCCCGAGTTCCCGGCGCAGCGGCTGGAATACATGCTCGCCGACAGCGGCGCCAAGGTGCTGGTGACCGCCGGCAACGCTGCCGATCGGCTGGACGTGCCGGCCACCGTCCAAATTCTCGACCTCGATGCCGGGCCCGACAGGCCCGAGGCCATGGCGGCGGCGCCTCCCGCCGGCGGCGCCACGCCGCAGGACACCGCCTATGTCATCTATACGTCGGGATCGACCGGGCGCCCCAAGGGTGTGGCGGTGCCGCATGGCGCGTTGCTCAATCTGCTCTGGTCCATGCAGCAACGACCGGGCCTGGCCGCAGCAGACGTGCTGGCGGCGGTGACCACGATATCGTTCGATATCGCAGCACTGGAACTCTATCTGCCGTTGCTGGTCGGGGCGCGGATCGAGCTGGTGCCGCGCGCGACGGCGGCCGACGGACCGGCGCTGGCGCGGCTGCTCGCGTCCAGCGGGGCATCGGTGCTGCAGGCGACGCCGGCCACATGGCGCATGCTGATCGAGGCCGGGTGGGCGGGACGCGAGGGGTTTCGGGCGCTGAGCGGCGGCGAGCCGCTGCCACGGGATCTCGCTGATGCCGTGCTGGCCCGCGTGGGCGAGCTCTGGAACGTGTACGGCCCGACCGAGACCACCATCTGGTCGACGGTCGAGCGGGTGGAGCGCGACGGTGCCGCGATCAGCATCGGCCGGCCGATCGCGAATACGCAGGTGCATGTTCTCGACCCGGCCGGGGAGCTGGTGCCGATCGGCATCGCCGGTGAAATCTGCATCGCCGGCGCGGGGGTGGCGACCGGCTATCACGCGCGGGCGGCGCTGACCGCCGAGCGCTTCAGTCCGGACCGGTTTTCGGCGCAGGCCGGCACGCGCCTGTATCGAACCGGCGACCTCGGGCGCTGGAGCGCGGATGGCAAGCTCTATCATCTCGGCAGGCTGGATCATCAGGTGAAGATCCGCGGCTTCCGGATCGAGCTCGGCGAGATCGAGACGGCCCTGCGCGGCCACCGGGCGGTGCGTCAGGCCGTCGTGGCGGCACGCGAGGCGCAGCCTGGCGACCAGCGGCTCGTGGCCTACATCGTCTACCGCAACGGGGAGGATCTGACGGCGAGCGAGTTGCGGCGGTATCTTCGTCTGCAGCTTCCGGACTTCATGATCCCGTCGATCGTCGTGGCACTCGAGTCGGTGCCGCTGACGCCGAACGGCAAGGTGGATCGCAACGCCCTGCCGGACCCGTTCAGGGCGGCGTTGCGTGCCGTCGCACGTCACGATGATCCCCCGGCACCGGGCATGGAGCGGATGATGGCGGAGATCTGGCAATCGGTGCTGGCCGTCGACCGGGCCGCTGCCGACGATAATTTTTTTGAGCTTGGCGGGCACTCGCTGCTGTCGCTGCGCGTGGCCCAGGCGGTCGAACAACGGACCGGCTACCGCATGGACCCGCGTACCCTGTTTTTTCACACGCTGCGCCAGGTCGCGGCGCTGGTGGGACCCGACGCGGGGCGCGCCGACACGCGCGGTCGATGACCCCTTTCTATTTCGGCACGGGCGCGCGCCGCCTGTTTGGGATCTACGAGCCGGCGGCTTCGGCAGGTGCCACCAAGCGGGCAGCGGTTCTTTGCCATCCGTGGGGCTCCGAATACCTGTATGCCCACAGGACCATGCGCCAGCTCGCAGTCAGGCTGGCCGCCGCGGGATTTCATACCCTGCGTTTCGATTTCTTCGGCACGGGCGATTCGGCGGGCGAGATGACCGATGCCGATCTCGGGGGATGGGAGACCGATACCGAACTGGCGATGGAGGAAATCGGGGACATCGTCGGCACGACGCGCGTCACGCTGATCGGCTTGCGGCTGGGCGCCACCGTCGCAGCCACCGTCGCGGCGAGACGCTCCGGCGCGGTCGATGCGGTGGTCCTGTGGGACCCTGTCGTGTCGGGCCCGGAGTATCTTCGCCACCTTGAAAGCCTCGGCGCGGCATCCCGGCCGCGCCCGGATCGGCGACCAGCCCCGGTTCCTACGGCGGAGTCTCCCGCAGGACAGGCCCTCGAAGTACGGGGGTTCCCGTTGACCGCGTCGATGACGCGTGATTTGCAGTCCATCGCGCTTGGCCCCTTGCTTGCAGCACCGGTCACCCGCACCCTCATGTTGGTGAGCGAACGATCGCCGTCCCACGAATCCTTGCCCGCGGCGCCAGCCGGGCATGGCGCAGGATCGCTCGCGGTCGAATTCGTGACGGCTGTGTGTCCCTGGATCGAGGATCCCGGTAGCATGGGGGTGGTGCCGGTCGAGGCCATCCAACGGATCGTTAAATGGCTGGAATGACCCTGAGGATCAGTGAGCAGGCGGTTCTGCTGGGCCAGCGCCAGTCGTTGGTCGGCGTGCTCACGCGGGCGGTGGCGGAGACGCCGGCAGA
>Ga0302311_10002821_pt1 | contig 19380 bp, 17 predicted proteins | sample III_Palsa_N1_3_FD_200449 | JGI IMG/M metagenome (GOLD analysis project Ga0302311, IMG submission 200449) | Peat permafrost microbial communities from Stordalen Mire near Abisko, Sweden - III_Palsa_N1_3 | ecosystem: Environmental > Terrestrial > Soil > Palsa > Peat permafrost | place: Sweden... | reverse complement strand
CTTGCGAAAGCGACGTGGCGCGGCTCTCCTCGTCGTCGATGCACGGCAGCATCACACTCTTCGAAGCGCCGGAGGACGCCAGCCCCGCCGCCTTCTCCGAGGACCGCGCCAGCTTCATCTCGCTCGATCCGCCCCGCCACGACGCCCAGCGCAAGGCCGTCGCGCCGATGTTCTCGACGCCGTCGCTGGCCGAGCTGGAGCCGCTGATCCGCTCCCGCGCCGCCAAGATCCTCGACGAGCTGCCGATCGGCGAGACCTTCGATTTCGTCGACAAGGTCGCCGTCGAGCTCACCAGCCAGATGCTGGCGACCCTGTTCGACTTCCCGTTCGAGGAGCGGCGGCTGCTGCCCAAGGTCTCCGACATGATCCTCTCGGGGCCGGCCGAGAGCCACGAGGCGGAGATCGCGCGTCAGGGCGAGATGTACATGATCCTGACCAAGATGGTGGAGCTCTGGAACGACCGCGCCCGCAATCAGGCCGGACGCGACCTGATCTCGCTGCTGGCCCACGATCCCGCCACCAAGGCCGGCGACGCGCCCGAGAACTACATGGGCAACATCATCCTGCTGATCGTCGCCGGCAGCGACACTACCCGCCACTCGATCACCGGCGGCCTGCACGCGCTCAATCAGCACCCAGCCGAGTACGCCAAGCTGCGCGCCAATCCGGAGCTGATCCCTTCCATGGTGCCCGAGATCATCCGTTGGCAGAGCCCCGTGGCCTATATGCGCCGCACCGCCCTCGCCGACCTCGAGGTCGGTGGCAAGACCATCAAGAAGGGCGAGAAGATCGCCATGTGGTACGTCTCCGGCAACCGCGACGAGACCGCGATCGAGCAGGCAAACGAGTTCATCATCGACCGCGCCCGCCCCCGCCAGCACGCGGCGTTCGGCTTCGGCATCCACCGCTGCCTTGGCCAACGCCTGGCGGAGATGCAGCTGCGCGTGGTCTGGGAAGAGATGCTGGCGCGCTTCCCGCTGATCGAGGTGGTGGGCGAGCCGCGCCGGCTGCGCTCCAACTTTGTCAAGGGCTACGAATACCTGCCGGTGCGCATCCCCGCATGACGGACGCCCCTGGCGAGCGCCAAGCTGAACCACTAGATTCCCGCTGTCGCCAGTTGCGAGTCGGAGAGTGCGGTGCGCCGCGCCACTAGGAAGGCCAGGGACACATTCGTTCTCTGGACAATCGTCAAGATCGTCGCCGCGCTGATCGTGCTGTTCGTTCTGGTCGGGATCGCCATCCCCGACCTCGTCGACGCGCACGACACCGCGCTCCTCGTCGTGGCGATCGTCGCCGGCTGCGTTGCGATCGGCATCGCCGTCGTCACGATCGTCTCGGTCCGGCGCAGCTACCGGCGCCTGCAACGCGGCGTCATCCATCTCATCGAGGCAGACAAATGAAGCGCGCGTTGATCGTACTTTTCGCCCTGGCGCTGGCCGCCTGCGGGCAGGTGCGGCCCGGCCACGTCGGCATCAAGGTCAACCAGTACGGCTCCGGCGCCGGGGTCGAGAACCAGTCGCTGGGCGTCGGCACCTATTTCACCCCGTTCGGCACCCAGATCATCGAGTACCCGGTCTACACCCAGACCTACACCTACAGCCAAAGCACCACCGAGGGCTCGGGCAACAACGAGGAGTTCACCTTCCAGGACAAGAACGGCCTCAACATCGAAAGCGACATCGCCGTCAGCTATTCGGTGAATCCCGACCTGGCGCCGAGGCTCTATTCCAAGTTCCGCACCGACGCCACGGGCCTGGTCAGCGGCCAGATCCGCAACGCCATCCGCGACTCGCTGAACAACCGCGCCTCCTCGCTCGGCGTCGAGGAGATCTACGGGCCGAAGAAGCAGGAGCTGCTGATGTCGGTGCAGAACGACGTCGCCAGCTACTTCAAGCCCTACGGCCTCAACATCGAGAAGCTGTTCTACGCCGGCACCATTCGCATGCCCGAGCAGGTGCGCGACCAGATCAACCAGCGCATCGCCAACGAACAGGCGGCGCTGGCGGCCCAGGCCAACGTCGCCACGGCCACCGCCAACGCCCAGGCCAAGGTCGAGGCCGCCAAGGGCGACGCCGAGGCCAACAAGCTGATCGCCGACTCGATCCACGCCAATCCCGAGATCGTGCAGCTGCGCGCCATCGAGAAGTGGAACGGGGTGCTGCCGGTCTATACGGGCGGCTCGGGGCCGATGCCCTTCATCAATGTGGGCAAGTAGCGAGGTCGCGCCGTGCCGATCACCATCTACCATAACCCCAAGTGCGGGACCTCGCGCACCGTGCTCGAGGCGCTGATCGTCGCCGGCCACGCGCCACAAGTGGTTGAGTACCTGAAGGTCGGCTGGACCGAGCCGCAGCTTGCCGACCTCTTCAAGCGGATGGGCGTGAGGCCGCGCGAAATCCTGCGCGCCAAGGGCGCACCCGCCGAAGAGCTCGGCCTGACCGCCCCTGGCGTCGACGACGCCGAGATCCTGCGCGCGATGGTCCAGCACCCGATCCTGGTCGAGCGCCCGATCGTGGTCACCCCGAAAGGCGTCTTCCTCTGCCGCCCCGCGAGCCGACTGGACGAGGCGTTGTAGGCAGGCCTACCGCGGGGGCCCGCCTGACGCCCCGCCGATCAGTACCGCATGATGCGGATCGCCTCCTTGGTGGCGTCGGCCGCGTCGAGAATCTGCCGCTTCGCGCGATCCCTCAGGCCGCGCGCATCGGAGTCGAACTCGGCGGCGTCCAGCTGTTCACGGGCGTCGCGCAGCAGGTCGACCGCGCGATAGAGCCGGCCGCGCTGGTCGTAGGTGCTGTCGTCGGGCGGCGGCAGGTCGTCGATGTTCCTGCGGTCGATGGCCGCCGCGTTCTGCAAGGTCTGGTAGGCCTCTTCGATCGCCGCCATGGCTTGCTCTTCCGCCGGCCTGGCGGGCGGATCGCCGTGCGCGCGCCGCAGTAGCTGATAGGCCATGCTCACGTCGGACATGGCTTGAACGTAGTGCGGATGATGATGGCGCCAGTCGTCCTGGGCCCGCGCGGCCAGCGGCAGCGCGAGCGCCAGGGCGGTGGCCATCATCGAGATTTTCAGGCGTCTATGCATCGTCTTGCTCCCCCCCGAGCCTCTGGCGGTAATCGACCGCGGCTCGACTATATATCAAGAGCGAAACAATTCTAGACCCCGACATCGGCGTCGCGCGGACCGTGCGTGATTTCGCGCCCCGCCGCTGACCCGCGGACGTCAATACTGCGCGTTGCTTAGGCGCCCGTAGCTCGGCCGTGGTCCGGAAGTTAAGACATCCTTGCGCCCGCCAGGGATCGGCGAATAGTCGGCGTCGCATCTCAGCGAAGGGACGGCGAGTTCAGCGGCCGCCACGAGATAATCCGAGGAGACTTCAGTGACCGACACCGATGAACGCAAAGCCGTGATGGGCCGCCGCTCCTTCATGTGGGCCACCGCCCTCATGGCCGCCGCCCCGATCGTCAGCGAGGCGACGATGGCCAGGGCCGCGCGGGCCAGCCGGCTGGGCGACGTGCCGCCCGACGCCGTGCTGATCAACGCCAACGAAAATCCGCTCGGCCCGTCCAAGGCGGCCTGCGACGCGATCGCCGAGATCGCTCCGATGGGCGGCCGCTACGACCGCTTCGACGAGAACGACAAGTTCGTCGAGAAATACGCCGAGCTGCACGGCCTGAAGCCGGAGAACATCGCCGTCTACGCCGGCTCCTCCGAGCCGCTGCACTATACGGTGCTGGCCTTCACCTCGCCGGCGCACGGCCTGGTGATCGCCGATCCCTCCTATGAATCGCCGATGGCCGCCGCGGCCGTCGCCGGCGCGCCGATCCGCAAGGTGGCGCTCAACGGCGACTTCGCCCACGACATCAAGGCGATGGTCACCGCCGATCCGGCCGCCGGCCTGATCTACATCTGCAACCCCAACAACCCCACCGGCACGATCACGCCGCGCGAAGACATCCTGTGGGCGCTGGCCAACAAGCCGGCGGGCTCGATCCTGATGGTGGACGAAGCCTACATCCACCTCTCCGACGAGCAGAGCGTCGTCGACCAGGTGGCGGCGGGCAAGGACCTGATCGTGCTGCGCACCTTCTCCAAGGTCTACGGCATGGCCGGCATCCGCTGCGGCATGGCCATCGGCCGGCCCGACCTGCTCGCCAAGCTGCAGCCCTATCTTCAGAACTCGATGCCGATCACCGCCCTGGTGGCGGCGCACGCCTCGATCGACGACGTCGACCTGGTGCCGAAGCGCAAGGGGATCATCGGCGGCAACCGCCTCGAAACGATCAGCTGGCTGCGGAGCAGCGGCTACAAGCCGATCGGCGTGTCGCACAGCAACTGCTTCATGATCGACACCGGCCGCGACGCCCACAGCGTCATCGCCGGCCTGCGCGAACAGAAGGTCTACATCGGCCGCGTCTGGCCGGTGTGGCCGAAGGCCGTCCGCGTCTCCGTCGGCACGGCGGACGACATGGCGAAGTTTCGCGTCGCCTTCAAGTCGGTGATGGACAAGCCCGCGCTGGCCTTCGCCAAGCCGCTGGCGCGCCCGGAACTCCGCGGCATGGGCGGCACGACCTTCCTGTCGTAGGGCCCCGTCGGCCCTTCGGGCCACTTCCCCCACGAGGGAAGAGAATCGGTGTTTGTTCTCCTCCCCCACTGGGGGAGGGGGACCGCGAAGCGGTGGAGGGCCCCTCCACCGCTTCGTTCGTTTCAGGCCCGGCGCACAGATGCTCGAAACCTACATCGTCTCGACCCTGCTGGTCGCGCTCGCCGAGATGGGCGATCGCACCCAGCTGCTGGCGATCATGCTGGCCAGCCGCTACCGCAAGCCGCTGCCGATCCTGGCCGGCGTGCTCGTCGCCACCCTGGCCAACCACGCCCTGGCCGCGCTGGCGGGCTTCTATCTCTCCGGCCTGCTGAACGCCGTCTGGTTCAAATACCTGGTCGCCGTCTCGTTCATCGCCATGGCGATCTGGGCGCTGATCCCGGACAAGGCCGACGACGACGAAAAGCCCAGCCGCCTGCATCTGGGCGTCTTCCTCACCACCGCGGTGACCTTCTTCCTGGTCGAGATCGGCGACAAGACCGAGATCGCCACCGCCGCCCTCGCCGCCCGCTTCCACGATGTGCTGACGGTCGCGGCAGGAACCACGACGGGCATGATGCTGGCCAACATCCCCGCCGTCTTCCTCGGCCACGCCGTCACCCGCGTGCTGCCGATCGCCGCCCTCCGCATCGCCGCGGCGCTGCTGTACCTGGGGCTGGGGATCTGGGGGATCGCGACGACGGCGGGGTGGGTGCGGTAGCTAAGGGCCCGCCGTCACCCCGTCCGCCAGCGCCGTCAGGGTCGCCAGGACGACCTCCTCGGTGATCTCGTCTGGGGTGATGAACGACTGCACCAGCAACCCCAGCGCCGTCGCCTGCAGCGCCACGGCCAGGTGGCGGGGCGCGAGGCCCGGCTTCAGATCCTTGAACCGGGCGAAGTAGGCGGCGCTCTCGGTGAAGAGGCTGGCGTAGGTGGCGGCCATGCCGGCCCGCAGCTCGGCGTCGCCCATCGCATAGAGCTCGAACTCGATCGCGAACTTGGCCTCGCCCTGCGCCCGCCGGATCATGGCCGCGAGCTCGCTCGCCAGCCCCTTGAGGCCATCGCGCAGCACCGTCCCCCACGCCTGGGTCGGCGACAGGCTGAAGCCCCTGGAGCCCATCGCCGCCATCATCAGCTCGGCCTTGCCGGAGAAGTTCGAATAGATCGCGCCCTTGGTCATGCCGGCCTTGGCGGCGATGGCGTCGAGACTGGCGCCGGCGAATCCTCGCTCCTCCACCACCGCCAGCGTCGCCGCGATCAGGGCGACGCGGGTGCGCTCGCGCTTGCCGCCGGCCGCCGCCACGGGATCTTCCGCTGTTGACATGCCGCAAAAATATACTATCGGTACGATATACCAACGGTATATTCCTGACAAGGAGCCTCGCCGTGTCCGACCTCGCCGCCCTTCCCCCGCTTGCCGGTACAGCCCCGCCGCCGGCCAAACCGCTGTCGTTCCTCAAGAGCCTGCGCGCCTCGAAGGGCAATTCCTTCGAGACCGTGCCGCTGGCCGCCTACGAACAGCCGATCTACGAGCGGAAGTCGGTGTTCGGCCGCATGCTGATGATCAGCGACCCCGAGGGCGTGCGGCGGGTGCTGGTCGACAATGTCGCCAACTATCCGAAGAACGAGATGTCGGACCGGTTCTTCTCGGCCATGTTCGGCGAGGGGCTGCTGAGCACCGACGGGGCCAAGTGGCGCACGCATCGCAAGGTGATGGCGCCGTCGTTCGATCCGCGCAGCGTCGCCGCCTACGCCCCGGCCATGGCCGAGGCCGCGGCCGCCTTCGCCGGACGCTGGGCGACGCTGAACGACGACGCGCCGGTCGACATCGCCGAGGAGATGAAGACCCTCACCCTGGAGATCATCTGCCGGACCATGTTCTCGTCCGACGCGGAGGAACTGGTCGCCGTCGCCGGCAATGCCTTCGAGCGCACCCATAACGCGCTCGAATTCAGCCTGCTCGACATCCTGCCAGTCATCGGCCCGCGCCGGATCAAGGCCAAGCAGGACGCCATTCGGGCCGAGTTCAGCGTCATGGACGCGGCCATCTACCGGATGATCGCCGCCCGCGAGCAGAACCCCGCCGCGTCGAAGGACCTGCTCGGGCGGCTGATTGCGGCCAAGGATCCCGACAACGGCGCCGGGCTCAGCGCCAGCGAGGTGCGCGATGAGGTGATCACCATCTTCGTCGCCGGCCACGAGACCACCGCCGTGACCATGACCTGGGTCTGGTACGTGCTCTCCCAGCGCCCGGACGAGGAGGCGAAGCTGCACGCCGAGCTGGACGCCGTGCTCGGGGGCCGCGCGCCCACGGCCGACGACCTGCCGCGCCTGCCCTACGCCCGCATGGTGGTCGAGGAGGCGATGCGCCTCTATCCGCCAGCGCCGGCGGTCTCGCTGCGGATGGCGCGCGGCGCGGACGAGATCTGCGGGGTAAAGGTGCGCAGGGGCGACCAGATTTTCGTCTCGCCCTGGCTGCTGCACCGCCATCGCCGGCTCTGGGACGAGCCGATGCGCTTCGATCCCGAGCGGTTCACGCCAGAGCGCAGCGCCGGGCGGCCGCGGTTCGCCTACCTGCCGTTCGGCGGCGGCCCCAGGGTCTGCATCGGCGCCTCGCTGGCGATGACCGAGGCGACCCTGATTCTCGCCGCGCTCGCCCAGCGCTTCCGCCCGCGCCTTGCCGAAGGCGAGGAGGTGCGGCTGCAAAGCCGCATCACGCTGCGGCCGGCCGGCGGCCTGAAGATGACGCTCGAACGGCGCTGACGTCACACCTGGCATTGACATGACACTACTATGATGTCATTCAGACGCCATGGACATCACGCACCTTGTCGAGTCCCTGCGCGAGGATCTGCTGCGCGCCGCCGAGGTGGGTGGCGAGGAGGCGCGCGCGGCGGCCGAGCGGCTGCTGCTGGCGCTGGATCCGGCGCTGCGGCTCACCCTGATGGACGCGCTCTCCCAGGCCGCCGCCGAGATCAGCGAGGCCCTGCCGGGCGTCGGCATCGACGTGCGCCTCAGGGGCCGCGAGCCGGTGTTCGTGGTCGAGGGCGCGCCGCGCGCCGCGCCGGCCGAGGACGCTTTCGAGGCCGACGATGATGAGGCCCTCGCCCGCATCACCCTGCGCCTGCCCGAGGCGCTGAAGAGCCGTGCCGAGGCGCTCGCCGCCGGACGCGGGCAGTCGCTGAACACCTGGCTGGTGGCCGCCGCGCGCGCCGCCGCCTCTGAAGCACCCCAGCAAGCCGGTTCGGGCCGCCATGGCCCGGGCGGCCGCCACCTCAAAGGATGGGCGCGATGAACCCCGACAGCCGCACGATGACCTTCGAGACCCCTGGGCCAGCCAGGCTGCGCATTTCCGTCCCGTCCGGCCGGATTTCGGTCATCGCCGAGGACACCGCCGTCACCCGGGTCGAACTGGTCGCCGTCAGGGGCGGCGCGGCGCGCGACTGGGTCGCCGAGGCAGAGATCGCCCAGGTCGGCGACGAGATCGTGGTGCGCGGCCGCCGGCTGGGTTTCGGCCTGTTCGGCGGCTTCGGGTCGGTGGAGGCCATCATCCATGCGCCGCGCGCCTCCGACGCCGACCTCTCCGTCGGGTCCGGCCGCATCGAGACCACCGGCCCGATGGGGAAGGTGAACGCCGGCGCCGGCTCCGGCGACATCCATGTCGCCGACTGCGCCGAGGCCAGCGCCCACACCGGCTCGGGCGACATCGAGATCGATCTCGCGAGCGGATCGGTGGAGGCCAAGACCGGCTCCGGCGAGGTGAAGCTCGGCAAGATCGGCGTCGACGCCCGTGTCACCACCGCCTCCGGCAACGCCCGCGTCGGCGGCGTCGCGCGCGCCGCCAAACTGACCACCGCGAACGGAAACATCGAGATCGGGGAAGCCGGCGACAGCCTCGAGGCTTTCAGCGCCTCGGGCGACGTGCGGGTGCGCCGCGCCGACCACGGCTATGTGCGGGCGCGCACCGTCTCCGGCGAAGTCTCGGTGGGCGTGGCCAGCGGCGTCGCCGCCCTCTTGGACCTCAGCACGGTCAGCGGCCGCGTGCGCTCGGATCTCGCCGCCAGCGGCCCGCCGGACGCATCCGAGGCCCACGTCGAGCTTGTCCTATCAACCGTCAGCGGCGACGTTGACGTCGCGCGGGCCTGAGCCCCCTTTCGAAATCGGAGACGACCATGACCCCAGCCGATGACGCCCGCCCCGCGCCGACGCACATCCCGACCGCCTTCCCTGGCGCGGTCGAGTTCGACGTAACTTCGAAGACCAACGGCCGCACCTACCGCATCTTCGTCTACCAGCCGCTGATGCCGCCGCCGGAGACGGGCTATCCGGTGGTGACCCTGTCGGACGGCAACATGAACTTCCCGATCGCCGCCGCGATGGGGGCGATGTTCGCCTTCCAGGGCGGCGCGGCGCTGATCGTCGGGGTCGGCTACCCCACCACCAATCCGCTGGAACTGATGGTCATGCGGACGCGAGACCTGACGCCGCCGACGCCAATCGAGGCGATCCGGCCACAGCCCGGCATGCCGGCGCCCGCCCCCGAGAACTTTGGCGGCGACGCCGAGTTCCTCGGCTTCCTCATCGACGAGCTGCGGCCGCTGATCGCCGCGCAGTGGCCGACCGATCCCGCGCGCCAGGTCCTCTACGGCTTCTCGCTGGGCGGCCTCTTCACCCTGAACGCGCTCTTCGCGCGGCCGTCCGCCTTCAGCGTTTTCGTCGCCTCCAGCCCGTCGATCTGGTGGCACGAGCGCGCGCTGTTGGCCGGCGAGGCGGATTTCGCGCGGCGCATCGAGGCCAAGGAAGCCACGCCTCGGGTGTTGGTCACCATCGGCGGCCAGGAGCAGAGCCTGCCGAGGACGCTGCCGGCCGGCTACACCGAGGAGAGTCTCCACGAGCTGATGACCAGCGCCCGCATGGTCGACAACGCCCGCGAACTTGGCGAGCGTCTCGCGGCGCTGAAGGGCGCCGACGGCTATGTCGCCCGCTTCCACCAGTTCGACGGCGAGGACCACCTCACCGCCATGGCCGGCTCGATCGCCCGCGCGCTGGATTTCGCGCTGCGGCCGTAGCCGCGCCGGCGGGCGCGGGCTATCACCCGCCGATGATGGCGCTGGAGGGCGCGCGGGCCCATATCCGCGAGATTCCGCTGGAGAACATCTCCTCGCTGGCCAAGGACCGGTTCGGCGATGCCTCGATCATCCCGCTCTGGTTCGGCGAGGGCGACCTGCCGGCGCCGGCCTTCATCGGCGAGGCGATGGCCAGAGCCGTCGCCGCTGGCCACGTCTTCTACACCCACCAGAACGGCATCCCGGAGCTGCGCGGGGCGCTGGCCGATTATCTGACCGGGCTCGGCGAACAGCCGGTGAGCGCGGATCGGATCACCGTCACCTTCAGCGGCATGAACGCGATCATGCTGGCGATCCAGCTCGCCTGCGAGCCGGGCGACAACGTCATCGCCGTCGATCCGGTGTGGCCCAATGCCGGCGGCATGGCCCGGCTGGTGGGCGCGCAGGTGCGCTCGGCGCGGATGGACAACGGCCAGGGCGGCTGGACGCTCGATGTGGAGAAGGTCGCCGCAGCGATGGACGACCGCACCCGCGCCGTCTTCTTCGCCTCGCCCGGCAATCCCACCGGCGCCATGGTCCCGATGCAGACCCAGGCCGAGCTGCTGGCGCTCTGCCGCGCCCGCGGCGTCTGGCTGATCGCCGACGAGGTCTATAACCGCCTGGCGTTCGGCGCCCACAGCGCGCCGACCATCCTCGACATCGCCGATCCGGAAGACCGGCTGATCGTGGTCAACAGCTTCTCCAAGTCGTGGGCGATGACCGGCTGGCGGCTGGGCTGGATGGTCCACCCGCCCTCGGTCGGACCGACCCTGGCGATGATGACCCAGTATACGACGAGCGGCGTCACCACCTTCCTGCAGCACGCCGGCGTGGCGGCGATCCGCGAGGGCGAGCCGTTCGTGGCCCAGATGCGCACCTATTGCGAGGCCGGCATGGGCATCGTCTGCGACGCGCTGGAACGGCTGCCGCGGGTGCGCCTCGGCCCGCGGCCGCGCGCCGGCATGTACGCCTTCTTCGAGATCGACGGCATGCCCGACAGCCGCCAGGCCTGCCTCGACATCCTGGCCAGGACCAGCGTCGGCCTGGCGCCGGGCGTCTTCTTCGGCCCCGGCTCGGCGACGTTCCTGCGCGCCTGCGTCTGCCGCGCCCCCGCCGTGCTCCACGAGGCGATGGGGCGGCTGTCGGAGGCGCTGAGGTAGCAGCCACGGTGCGACACGCCCCATTAACCCTGATCCGCCAGGGTGCTGGGCAGAGATTCCCATGCGTCGCCCCCTGCCCCGCCGTCGTCCGTTTCCATGGCTGCGCCTCGCCATCGCCGGCGCGGGCTTCGTCGTGCTGGGCGTCGGCTGGAAGCTGACCAACGCCGAGCCGGCCGAAGCGACGGCGATGGCCGTCGTGGACGCGGCGCCGGCCGACTATGTGCCCGAAAACAGCGACCCCGAACCCGTCCCCGCCACCATCGACCCGCTGGCCGCGGCCGACGACCCGGCGGTCGATCCGTCGCGGCCCGGCGCGCCGCTCGACTTCCTGCGGGTGACCTCGAACTACGGCATGCGCCGCCATCCGATCCTCGGCTTCACCCGCATGCACCAGGGCGTCGACTTCGGCGCCCGCGAAGGCGCGCCGGTGCTGGCCGCCGCCGATGGGATCGTCACCGACGCGGGGCCGGCCGGCGGCTACGGCAACATGATGCACATCCGCCATGCCGGCGGCTGGGCCACCGGCTACGCCCACCTCTCCGCCTTCGCGCCGGGCGTCGGCGCCGGGATGCGGGTGACGCGCGGCGAGGTGATCGCCTTCGTCGGCCACACCGGCCTCGCCACCGGCCCGCACCTGCACTTCGAGGTCAGCCACAATGGCGAGAAGCTCGATCCGATGACGACGCCGTTCGGCGGCGCCCCGGCGCCCGCCGACCGCCACGAGGGCGCCTACGCCCGCCTGCGCCCGGCGCTGAACGCCGACCTGCCGGCGGCCTGAGCCGAGCCTCGAAAAGGCCGCTTGCGCCCGCCGCGCGGCGGTGGCGGAATGCCGCGAGCTTTCATTCAAGCCATTTCCGAGCCGCCCATAGACGGCGGCCACGCCAGGGAGAATTGCCATGACCGATGTTCAGGCTGACGTGCGCGATCACGAGCGCACCGAGATCGTCACCACCTCGAACGGCCCGGTGCGCGGCTATCGGGGCGCAGGGCTCGAGATCTTCAAGGGCCTGCGCTATGGCGCGCCGCCTCAGGGCGCCCTGCGCTTCGCCCCGCCGCAGCCGCCCGCGCCCTGGACGGCGCCAGCGGACGCGCTCGCCCTCGCCGCGCCCGCCATCCAAGTCGGCGTGCCGCCAGGCGAGACCACCGGCGGGCGCAGCGCCGGCGATCCGCCCGCGCCTGACCAACCTGGCACGGACGAGGACTGCCTCTTCCTCAATGTCTGGACGCCGGGCCTCACTGGCCGCCGCCCGGTGATGGTCTGGCTGCACGGCGGTGGCTTCGCCGCCGGCTCTGGCGGCGCGGCGATGTACGACGGCGCGGCCCTGGCGCGGCGCGGCGACGCGGTGATCGTCACCGTCAACCACCGGCTCAACGTCTTCGGCTACCTGAACCTCGCCGACCTCGGCGGCCATGCCTCCTCCGGCGAGGCCGGCATGCTCGACATCGTCCAGGCGCTGGCCTGGGTGGCGGCCAATATCGCGGCCTTCGGCGGCGATCCGGCCAACGTCACCATCTTCGGCGAGAGCGGCGGCGGCATGAAGGTCTCGCTGCTGCTGGCGATGCCGGCGGCCAAGGGCCTGTTCCACCGCGCCATCATCCAGAGCGGGCCGTGGCTGAAGGCGGTCCCCCGCGAAACCGCGACCAGGTTCGCCCGCGCCTTCCTGGACCATCTCGGCGTCGAGCCCGGCAAGCTGGACAAGTTGCAGAGTCTGTCAGCCGCCGATATCCAGGCCGCCGCCGCGGCGGTGACGCCGGGCAACGTGATCGGCGGCTTCAGTCCCTCGGTCGACGGCATCGCCCTGCCCGGCGGCCCGTTCGATCCCGAAGCGCCGGCGATCTCCAGGGACGTGCCGGTGATGATCGGCACCAACAAGGACGAGGCCACCCTGTTCCTGATCGGCGATCCGCACTTTGGTTCGTACACGGAGGAAGATCTGATCGGACGCGCCAAACAGGCGGCCGGCGACCGGGCCGAGGCGCTCGTCGCCGCGGCGCGCGAGACCTTCCCGGACTATTCGCCCAGCCACCTCACCGCCGCCGTGCAGACAGCGACCATGTTCTGGGGCGACTCGATCAAGCTCGCCGAACGCAAGGCCGCGGCCGGCGGCGCGCCGGTCTACATGTACCTGCTGGCCTGGGAGACCCCGCGCGGCCGCGGCCGGCTGCGCACGCCGCACGCGCTGGAGATCCCGCTGATGTTCGACAACGTCGAGACCGCCCGCAACTTCGTCGGCGCGGGCGACGAGCCGCAGATCCTGGCCGACCAGATGTCCGAAGCCTGGCTCGCCTTCGCCCGCACCGGCCATCCCGCCACCTCGGCCCTGCCCGACTGGCCGGCGTACGATCCCGAGCGTCGGGCCACGATGGTGTTCGACCTGGAAAGCCGGCTCGTCGAGGATCCCTATCCGGCGATGCGGCGTGCGGTGAACGGGTAGGGCATCGCCCCCAAAGACCGCTCTATTCCCGCACCAGAGGACCGAGGCGTTTTCCGGAGCGCCAGGCGCGCCACCGTTATCCGTGATGTCCCGCGCCGGTCTGTGCGAACGGTGTCTGGCCAAGGCTCCCGGTGCTCGAGACGAGCGCCGTCTTGGCCGCGTCGGTCGGCGCGAAGGCCGCGGCGGCCTGGCTGAAGCGGGCGACGGCGGGATCGGCTGCGGCGGCGGTGATCTGCGTGCCGCCCCGGCCGTCGCTGGTCACCGTGTAGCCGGCGGCCGCCTTTCCTGCGACGTCGAAGTCAAAGGTCTTGCCACCGTCGCTCAGCACCAGCGTCGAGCCCGTCAGCGTCGCTGAGGCCCCGGAAACGAACGCGAGGCCCGCGAGGTCGATCTGCTCGTTCGCGCCACTGAAATTGGAGAGCGCGTTGGCGAACGTCCCACCGGCCTTGGGCGCGTCGGCGGCGTCGAGCCGCAGCACCGCCGAGCCAGTTGCCGGCTCCACGAATTCCACGCCGCCGCTCCCGATCGCGCCGGCCTTCGCGAGTTCGGCCGCGCCGCCCTCGATCGCCAGCTGGCCGCCGAACGCGGTCCCTGCGCCGGCGAGCAGCAGAACGCCGCTCCCCGCTTCGACCACAATGCCCGAGCCGGACAGTGTCCCAGCCAACGTTCCCGAACTCGTATTCCTAAGCTCGCCATTGTCGATCAACAGGCCGCCGGACGCCAAGGAGGCGCCGTTCACGATGCCGCCGGCGGAAATCGTGGCGCTTCCCGCGCTGGAGACGACGAGCCGGATCGCCTCGCCGCCGGAAGTCACAGATTCCGATCCGCCGGAGAGTACCGTGGTCGCGCTGGCGACGCCGCCGGATTTGATCACCTCGAGGCCGCGGAAGCTCACCGTGTCGGCGACCACAACACCACCCGCCTCGACGGCGAGTTCGCTTGGAGGGGCGCTCCCGTCGGGGTCGCTGACGTCTAGCGCGCTTCCCCTTCCGCCGGACGCAATCTCGACGTCCGCGCCGGCCGTCAGCGCCACGCCGCTCGCGAGCCCGGCGATCCGGTCCACACCCCATAGGTCGCCGCCGCCCGAGACCACGCCGCCGGCCAGCACGGTCAGGGATGTCGCCGTGCCCAAGAAACCCACGTCGATTACGCCGCCGCTCCTGATGGTTGCGGCTATGTCACTCCCAAGTTCGTCCACGAATTCGAGGCCGCCGCTCAGCACCGCCGTGCCGGAGGCGACGCCGCCAACGTCCATGTTGCCGCGGAGCGTCGTGGCCGACGCGACGGCGCCGCTGCCGACTGAGAGATCGCTTCCCAAGTCGACGGACACGTCGCTGACGCGGCCGCCGGCGAACACGCCGGCGCCGCCGCCGACCCCATCCAGGGTCGCGCCGCTGATAACGCCCGAATCGTAGGTTTCGCCTTGCAGGTCGCCAGGGCCGACGACGGACCCGCCGGCATCTATGACCAAGCCGCTCACGACCGCCTTGGCGCCAAAGCTCACGGTGGCGCCTTTGGTCACTTCCGCGTTGTCGAGTGTCACGACGGCGCCGCTGGACAGCGTCAAGCCCGCGAGTTCGGTCGTGGCCGTCACGGTCCCCGCGATGACGGTTCCGCTGACTCTGTCCGCGATCTCCAGTTGGCCGCCACTCTCGACCCGCGTCCCGCTGGCGGCGCCGCCGGCGAGACGAAGCAGGCCGCCGCTTTGCACGATGGCGCTCAGAGCCGTCCCGCCCGAACTCACGTCGACTTCGACCGAGCTTCCGATCGCGAGGCCGGTCGTTGAGCCGGAGACGTCGATGAGGGCGCCGGACTGCGCCGTCAGTCCGAAGAGCTGCGCACCCGCGGCGACCGTGACCTGGGCCGACGCGCCAACTTTCAGCGCCGACCCGATCGCGCCCTTCGCAAGTTCGAGGAAGCCCGCGATCGTCAGGCCGCTGACGACCCCCGAAACGTCGGTCTCACCCGCCAGCTCGCCCGCGCCGACGACCTCCGCGCCCTTGGAGACCGTCAGGTTCTCGCCCAGCGCCCCTGAGAGCAGGGTCAGGGTAGCGCCGCTTCGCACCGCGGCGCTCACCACTTCCACGATGGCGCCTTTCGACGCGGTAACGCCGCTGATCACGGTTGTGCTCGTCACCGCGCCCGCCGTGAGGTCGCTGGTGACGGTCGCGCCCAGGCCCAGCACGCCACCGCTCGCCACCGTCGCGCCGCTCGCCCTGCCGTCCGCAAGCAACAGAAGGCCGCCGCTCTCGACGATCGCCGACGCAACGAGCCCGCCACTGCTCACGGTCAACCGCGCCCCGGCCTCGACCGTGGCGTTGGAGCCGACGCCGCCGGAATCGATCTCTTCCCCGCCGCCGCTGAGCAGGGTCGCGCCGCTCACGACACCGCCGGCGTAGATGAAGGCGGAACCTCCCTCGATCGTTATGGCGTCGATTGCGCCGCCCGAACTGACCCACTCAAAACCGCTGGAGACGAGTCTGTCACCCGAGGTGACCCCGCCCGACTCTACCACGACCGCTCCGCCGCTGAAGACGACCGATTTGTGCGCGATCCCCTGCGCGCCGACGTAGATCCCACCGTTCGCCGAGACGATCGAGTCGACCGCGATCCCGCCGGACGAAACGTACGCCGTACCGCCGCTCAGGATGCTCCGGTCGCTTACACCCTCGACATATTCTGCACCGCTAACCAGCACGGTCGCGCTGGCGAGCGCTCCGGCGCCGACGGATTCCGCGGCCCCAGCGCCCACGGTCGTGCCCGTCGCCGATGCGCCGCTGTCGATTTGCAACTCCGCCAGTTCGACGTCGTCGGGATTGTAGATGGCGAGGCCGCTGGCCGTTCCTCCCGACAGCAATTCGATCGAAACGCCACCAGCCGTCACCCCGTCGATCGAACCGGCGACCACAGCGGCGTCCTCTTCCGCGGCCCCGAAGGCGCTCTCATAGAGATAGCCGTCTCCCGTCACGGCGCCCCCTTTGGAGATCACGAGGGACTCCAGACCGGCGTCAGCCGCCAGATTGAGCGTGACGCCGCTCAGCACCGTCGCCTCCGCGAACTGGATCGCGCCGCCGCTGGACACGGTCACGCCGCTGACCACAGTCGTGGTGGTAACCGTGCCGATCGCGACGCTTTGCGACAGGACGCCGCCGTCGGAGTAGAAATTCCCGCCGCTCTGCACCCTGTCGCCGCTGGCGGTTCCGCCAGCGACGAGGTCGAGGAAGCCTCCACTTCTCACGACGTCGCCCGCAGCCACGGCTCCTGAGGACACGACCTCGTCGCCGTCACTCTCGACAATCGCGCCACTTTCCGAACCCGCGACACTGAGGGCGCCGCCCGAGACGAGAGTCGCCTCAGCGCTTGCCTGGGCGCTGACGACGAGCGTCGCGCCTTCGTCAACCTTCACGCCGCTGGCGACCGCGCCGGAATGAAGCGTCATCGTGCCGCTATCCGTGAGCGCCACGCCGCTCACGGCGCCATTGACGTCGGCGCTTTCGACGTTCCCCGCGCCGAGCAAGGTCCCGCCCTTCGAGATCGTGAGGCCAAGCGCGAGTGCGCCGGACGAGAGCGTGGCCGAGCCGCCGCTGAGCACCGCGCTGTCCTCGACCGTGCCGCCCGATAGCACCAGCAGCGGATCGCCACTCGAGATCTTCAATCCGCTGTCGGTGACGCCGGCGGAGACGGTGATCGTCATGGTCGGAAACTCCGGAAGCCTCGGCTGTGGACCACCGGCCGCCAAGCGCGCGTCAGGGTAAGTGTTTCAGGGACCGCGCTCAACTCTCGCGTAACGACACCTGCATCCGAAGCCCGCGCCCTACCCCGCCGCCGGCTTGCCGAGCCGCGCGTACATCGCCGCCACGCGCTTCACCGCCTCGAGCGCCTCGGCGCGGTCCGGGGTCTCGTTGTCGTCGCCGTAGCCGCGCATGTCGCCGCCTTCCAGCATCTGCAGCACGATGCCGTCGCGGCGCGGGACGACGTTGACGCCATCGGAGACGACGCCGTAGGTCACCTCCGGCTGCGGGATCAGCCAGCCGATCTGGCCGCGCACCGGGACGATCGACTCGTCCTTCCACAGCGCCCGCGCCGCGTAGCCGGGGCAGTTGATCACCACCTTCTCTTTCAGCGTCGCCAGTTCCGACGGTGAATGGAACTCGCGCCGCTCCACTCGGCCCCCGGCCAGCAGGAAGTCGGTCATCAGGGTGTGGCCGTAGTCGGCGATGTTGAAGGTCATCGACGAGAACCGGCGCACGTACTTGGCCGGAAACGGCGTGGCGCCGGCAGGCAGCATCACCGGCGCGGGGTTGATGTCGCGAACCCGGTCGCCGTAGGTGGCGAAGGTGAGCGCGCCCGGTGCGTCGCCCTCACCGTGCGGCTGCGGCGTGGTGTCGGAGAGATAGTAGCGGTCCTGCCATTCGACCGGCGTGCCCGGCAGGCCGAGATAGCTGCGGTAGGTCTTGTAGGAGATGCGCGCCATCTCCTCCCAGCGCTCGGCGAAGCCCGGCGCGGCCTGGTCGGCCAGGGCGATGCGCGAGTCGGGGGTCCAAGTGCCGGTGGCGCGCGAGGAGCGGGTGTCCGGCAAGAGATCGCGGGCGTAGATGGTCACCTTGGCCCCGGCCCGCTGCGCCAGGATCGCCGAGGTCAGCCCGAGCGCGCCGCAGCCCAGCACCGCGACCTCGGCGGGGCTGTTCGCCATCGCCATCCGCACCGCCAGCGTGCCCGAGCCCCAGGACAGCGACCAGCCGCTGCCGCCGTGGCCGTAGTTGTGCACCACCAGCGTATCGCCGACCTGCTCGGTCTCGATCCGAGGCCCCGCGGCGCGGAACGGGCGCAGGCAGACGGTGATGTCGAACAGCCGGTCCTCGCTGGCGCGGATCGGGGCGAAGCCGCCGTTCCCCGCCGCCGCGCCGGCGCTCGCCTGCACATTGGACATGAACAGGACCGATCCTCCGCGGCCGGTCGCGCAGGCGGCGAGCAGGCCAGCGCCGCCCAGCAGGGCGGCTCCCTGCAACAGACGGCGACGGTCGATCGGCGAGACGGTGTCGGTCATGGCGGCCAATCTAGCCGCCTACTCGTCGAGCGCCAGCAGGGCGAAGCTCGCGAGCCAATGTTCGCCCATATAGTGCTCAGCCAGGTGCGGCAGGGCGGCGGCGAGATGGCGCTCGGCGGCGTCCAGCAACGGCGGACGCATATCTGTCGGCGCGGCCTCGGCGAGATGGCGCCAACACCAGGCGCGGCTCAGGTTCAGGCCGTCGAGGTGGGCGATCTGGCCGTCGCTGCGGTCGCTGACCGCGGCGGGCTCGAACAGCGTCGCCGGCTCGCCCTCGGCCAGGCGCGGCAGGAAGGCGGCGAACCAGGCCGTAAAATCGTCCGCCGGCATGAGCCGCCGCAGGCACTCGGCCTCCATCACTGTCGGCGAGAGGAAATCGACGCCGCTGGGCTCGAACGGCCGCGCGTCGGCGTCCGCGCCGAACCAGCGGCGCGCCGTCGCGCTCAGCAGGCCCGTGAACGCCGGTTCCTCGGCGTGTGGCGCGTAGCGATGCGCCAGGGCCAGGGCGAAGGCGGAGCTGCCGTGCGTGCCGACCCGGGTCGGATAGGTCGCCTTCGGCAGCCAGCCCACGAACCGCGCCTCGAACGCCCGCGCCAGCGGCCGCAACGCCGCGGCCCAGCCACGGCCCTCAGCCGTCTCGTGCGCCTCCAGTTCGGCCTGCAGCATCAGCAGCCACGCCCAGCCATAGGGCCGCTCGAACCCGCCCGCCGAGGGCCGCGCCAGATAGGCGAGCTCGCCGGCCACCTTGTCCGCCGTGAACGCCCCCGCCAGCCAGGCGCGGATATCGCCAGCGCCCGCCGCGTCCGGAAACCGCCGCAGCAGCCGCGCCAGCAGCCAGTGGCTGTGTACGGCCGAGTGCCAGTCGAAGCTGCCGTAGAAGATCGGATGCAGGGCGCGCGGGGTCGCGAGGTCGGCCGGCCCGGTCAGCACCTGATCGAGCTTGTTGGGAAACTCGCGGCCGACATGGCCCAGCGCGATCGAGGCGAACCGCTGCGCCACATCCGATGTCAAAGTCTGCATCGGAACGATTCTCCCCTTCGCCACTCGCCGAATGGAG
>Ga0302311_10002816_pt1 | contig 19393 bp, 22 predicted proteins | sample III_Palsa_N1_3_FD_200449 | JGI IMG/M metagenome (GOLD analysis project Ga0302311, IMG submission 200449) | Peat permafrost microbial communities from Stordalen Mire near Abisko, Sweden - III_Palsa_N1_3 | ecosystem: Environmental > Terrestrial > Soil > Palsa > Peat permafrost | place: Sweden... | reverse complement strand
CTCGCCAAGTCGGATTCTGAGATCGCTGCCGGCGTAGTGGCGCCAGCGCGGCCGCCCACGGCAAAACCGCGAAAAACTGGCTTCCCAGCGTCCTTTTTCGAGAAGCCCGCCCACGGCCCTGATTTTTCGGGGTCGGGAGCGAAAATGGGGTTTTTCAACAGTATCGGCGCAAAGCGGCCGATCCTGTTCAAATCAGAAGCTCGATCAGAAACGGTCCGGGTCGGCCGAGCGAGCCAGCCAGAAGGTCTGCGAAGCCATCGGCGGTGTCTGTGCGTGCGGCCTCGACGCCCATCGCCTCCGCCATCTTCTGCCAGTTCAGATCGGGGTTGCCGATGTCCATCATCTCCAGCGCCGTCCGCCCCGGGTTGGCCCCGACGTTGGCGAGCTCTCCTAGCAGGATCTGATACTTGCGGTTGGAGAGGATCACCGTCGTTACATCCAGCCGCTCGCGGCTCTGCGTCCAGAGCGCCTGCACCGTATACATCGCCGAGCCGTCAGCCTGCAGGTTGATGACCCGCCGCCCTGGCGAGCCCACCGCCGCGCCGACCGCCAGCGGCATGCCTCCGCCGATCGCACCGCCCGTAGGATTCATCCAGTCGTGCGGCGCAGAGGCCTTCGTGAAGGCGCCAAGCCCCCGACCGTAGGTGATCGACTCGTCCACGACGACCGCGCCATCGGGCAGCAGCGCGCCGACGGTTGCCGCGAAGCTCTCGGGCGTCAGCGGCCCGCGTCCGACCTCGGGCCGTTCGCCATTGTCAGGCGCTGGGCCGGGCGGCGCTTTGAGCGCGTCTGCCAGCCGGCTCAGGGCCTCGATCGGGTCTTGCTCCTTGCGGGCGAGCACGTGGGTCTGCGTCGCCTCGGGCATCCCGCTTTGCGGCTTGCCCGGATAGGCGAAGAACGTCACCGGCTTTCGCGCTGCGCAGAGGATCAGGTGCTCCGTGCCGGCCATGGCGGCGACGGCGGCGTCGACCACGTAGGGCACTCGCTCCACCATCAGCCGCCCCTGCCCACGCGGAGTCTTTCCGGAGGTGTCGGCAAGCACCCGGCAGCCGGTGGCGAGGCTGATCCGATGGGCGAGGTCGAGACCCTGTTCGGTCAGGCCGCCGTAGCCGATCATCAGCGCCACCTTCCGGCCGCCGCCGCGGCGCAGGATCGCCGCTGCCTCTTCGACCTGGCCTGGCGCGGCCAGCGGCGTCGGCAATCTGGGCAGCGGCTCGGCGACCACGCCGCCGTCGTTCCACGACGTATCCGACGGCAGGATCAGCGTGGCGATCTGGCCGGGGGCGACGTTGGCCGCCTGCACCGCAGCCGCGGCGTCCGCGCCGACGCTGGCGACGTCGCTGGCCGTGCGCACCCAGCCGGAGACGCCCCGCGCCCAGCCCTCGGTGTCGGCGGTGAGCGGCGGGTCGAGCGGGCGATGATAGGTCGCCTGGTCGCCGACGATATTGACGATCGGCGTCGAGGCTCTGCGGGCGTTGTGCAGGTTGGCGAGACCATTCGCGAGACCAGGGCCGCAGTGCAGCAGCGTCGCGGCCGGCTTGCCGGCGGCACGCGCGTAGCCGTCGGCGGCGCCGGTGACGACGCCTTCGAACAGGCCAAGCACGCAACGCATGCCCGCGATTCGATCGAGCGCAGCCACGAAGTGCATCTCCGAGGTGCCGGGATTGCAGAAGCATGTGTCGACGCCGCTCCTCAGCAGCGTATGCACCAGGCTCTCAGCGCCGTTCATGCGGTGGTCCCTCCGACGGACTAGCAGGGCCCGTTCGCCTTTCTATCGCCGCTTGCCCCCGGGCGAGAAACGCCAATCCGCCCGCGCCGCCATTGACCGCGCGCCGCGGTGTCACGAGGGTCAGGGCCGGAGCCGCGTGTGGAGGTCTGCGCCATGATTATCGCCGCTGCGCGGCTGACGGATCTGCTCATCTCCATACTCGAACACGCGGGCGCCGAGCCGGAGCGCGCGCGGGTTTGCGCCGAGCATCTGGTCGCCGCGAACCTGAAGGGCCACGACTCCCACGGCGTCGGCATGGCGCCGGCCTACGTGAACTGGATCAAGGCCGGCAAGCTCTTCCCCAACGCCCGGCTGAAGGTGATCCAGGATCGCGGCGCGGTGATAGTGGTGGACGGCCAGTTCGGTCTGGGCCAAGCGGTGGCGCGCGAGACGATCCAGATGGCCATCGAACGGGCCAAGCAGATCGGCATCGCTTGCGTGGCGCTGCGCAACTCCTGCCACATCGGCCGGATCGGGACCTACGGCGAGCAGTGCGCCGACGCCAGTCTGATCTCCATGCATCATGTCAATGTGGTCGGCGGCCCGCCAACCGTGGCGCCGTATGGCGGGCGCGAGGCACGCACGCTGACCAATCCTTACTGCTGCGCCGTGCCGCGCAAGAGCGGCGAGCACATCGTGCTCGACTTCGCCACCAGCGCCGTCGCCATGGGCAAGCTGCGCGTCGCTTACCTGAACGGCGATGCTGCACCCGCCGGCGTGCTGGTCGACGCCGAGGGCCGGCCAACCACCGACCTCAGCACCTTCTACCGCGCCGAGGCGCGTTCGCTGCTGCTGCCGTTCGGCCTACACAAGGGCGGCGGCATGCAGATCCTGTGCGAGATATTGGGCGGAGCGCTGGCAGGCCAGTGGACGATGCAGCCGGAGTCGAACCGGACCTACGGCGCGGCGATCAACAACATGCTCTCGGTGGTGATCGACCCCGACGCCTTCGGCGGACGCGAGGCCTATGAGGCCGAGGCCGAGGCGATGCTGGACTACATCCGCGGGACGGCCCCGGCCGAGGGCGTCGACCACGTCCGCCTGCCCGGCGACGCCGAACGGGAGAGCATGGCCAAGCGCCTGGCCGAGGGCATCCCGGTCGACGACGGCACCTGGGGCCAGATCCGCGAGGCGGCGCGAAGCGTAGGGTTGGCCGACGACGCCCTGGCGGCCGACTGACCGAGCCGAACCTCGCGGGAATGTGAACGCGGCGAGTTTACCGTTCTAGACGCCGTTCTAGTCCCCGGCCCCAGAACGGCGAAGGCTACCACCGCGTTCTAGTAGATTGATTCTACTTGGACATTTGGTGGGTGCAGCAGGGCTCGAACCTGCGACCCGCTGATTAAGAGTCAGCTGCTCTACCTACTGAGCTATGCACCCGCCGTCACACGACGGCCGGGGAGGGCCCAGCCGCGAGGGCGCGGAACATACTCAAATATCTCGGCCGCGCAAGGCGAGCCGCTCAGGTGCGCCGCCCATCTCGTCTCGCCTCGCGATCCGGGTTCGTCTAAGCATGGGCGTCGTAGGTCACTGCAAGGAAACCTCTTTGGCGCGGCGCGACATCAAGGGCGTAGTGGATTTCGCCTATCTTGAAGCGTTCGCCGCGGGCGACGACGACCTGATCGACGAGGTGCTGGCCTTGTTCCGCGAACAATCCGCGATCTGGGGCGCAATGCTCGAGCCGGACCACGAAGGGTGGCGCGATGCGGTTCACACCTTGAAAGGCGCCTCGCGCGGGATCGGCGCCTTCCAGGTCGGCGATGCTTGCGAGGTGTGCGAGGCGGCGGGCGTCGGCGCCCTGCCCAAGGTTCGCGACGCCCTTGATGCGGCGCTGGCCGACATCGCCGCCTACGCCCACGAGCGGGCGTTGAATTCGTTGAAATCGCCGGGCCCGAACGCGCCGGGGCGAGGCGGTTGACGCGCGTCCTGCTGATCAAGTCCTCGTCGCTCGGCGACGTGATCCATTGTCTACCCGCGGTCTCCGACCTCAGCCGGCAGATCCCGAACCTCTCGCTCGACTGGGTGATCGAGGACTCGCTGGCGGACATCGCCCGGCTGCACCCGGCCGTCACCCGGGCGATCCCCGTGCGGCTGCGATACTGGCGCCGCCATTTGCTGGCGCCTGACACTTGGCGCGAGTTCGGCGCATTCCACGCGTGCGTCTCCGGCGCGCCCTACGACCGCGTCATCGACGCCCAAGGGCTGATCCGCAGCGCGATGCTGGCGCGTCTCGCGAAGGGCGTGCACTGCGGCTACGACGCCCGGAGCGTCCGCGAACCGCCGGCCAGCCTGTTCTACGATCGCAAATACGCCGCCGGCGTCACCCTGCACGCGGTCGAGCGCATGCGCCGGCTCGTGGCGCAGGCGATGGGCTACGACGTCCCGGCGGAGCTCGACTACGGCTTGCGCACGGCGGCCAGGCAGCCCGCGTGGCTTACTCACGGGCCCTACCTCGTCGGCCTGCACGCCACGGCTCGCGAAGACAAGACCTGGGCCGAGGCGCGGTGGATCGATCTGGCGCGGCGCGCGGCGGACGGCGGGCTCCAGGTCGTGCTGCCGTGGGGCAGCGAAGCCGAACGCCAGCGCGCGCTGAGAATCGCCGAGGCGTCTGCCTCGGTGGTGGTCTCGCCGGCGCTAGGCTTCATCGACCTGGCCGCGCTGCTGGCCGGCGCGGCGGCGGTGGTCGGGGTCGACACCGGCCTCACCCACCTCGCATCCGCCGTTGGCGCGCCCGTGGTGGCGATCTACGCGGCGAGCTGGTCGGAGTTCAATGGCGTGATGGGGCCGGGGTTCGTCGCCAATCTCGGCGGACCGGGCGCGCCGCCCGACGTGGACGAAGTGTGGGCGCAGACCCTGGCGGCGATCAAAAGCGGGCGCAAGGACGGCGCCTGGCGCGCGGAGGCGGCTGAACCCTCGCCCGAGTTGGCTGGGCGGCGGCGCTTTCGGCCGTCAAATGCCCGCGCCGTTGTCCATCGCCGCTAGCGCCGCTTCGTGCGCCGCCGCCTCGGCGCTGATCCAGGCGACGAATGCCTTCACCTGCGGCAGCCGCCCCTTTGCCTTCGGATGGACGAGGTAGTAGGCGAAATCGACCGCGGTCGCGATCTGCAGCGGTGACACCAGGCGGCCCGCGTCGAGGTCGTCCTGGGCCAGGGTGCGTTTGGCCAGCGCGATGCCGCGGCCACCCATCGCCGCCTCGATCACCAGGCTCGACTGGTTGAAGCGCGGACCGCGGGTGCCGTCGACGCCGCGCACCCCTCGCGCCGCGAGCCACATGGACCAGTCGGGGCAACTCTCGTCGGCGTCGGGCGAGCCGTCGTGAAGCAATATGTGGTTGGCGAGGTCGTCGGGACTGTCGAGCGGCGTCTCGGCCATCAGCCCAGGACTGGCGACCGGGATGACGGTCTCGGACATCAGCCGCTGCAGCTCCAGGGCCGGATAGCGTCCGGCGCCGTAGCGGATGGCCAGGTCGATCTCGCCGGCGGTGAAGTCGACGATCTCCATGTCGGCCGAAAGCCAGACGTCGACCTGCGGATAGGCCTCCTCGAAGCTCTTCAGCCGCGGCACCAGCCACTTGGCGGCGAACGACGGCGGCGCGGTCAGCGTCAGGCGCCGGCCGTCCACGGCGGCGGTGAGCAGGGAGGCCGCTTCGGCCAGCCGGTCGAACGCTTCGCGCAGGGCGGGGAGGGCGGTTTGGGCCGCGTCAGTCAGCAGCAGGCCCTTCGGCGTGCGCTTGAAGAGTGAAACCCCCACATAGTCTTCCAGGTTCTGGATCTGCTGGGAGACGGCGCCGGGCGTCACCGACAACTCGTCGGCCGCCCGGCTGAAATTCAGGTGTCGCGCTGCAGCCTCGAAGGCGCGCAGAGCGTTCAACGGAGGAAGGCGCCGCCTTGTTTCCATGAGATTTACTGATGACCCCGGCAGAAGACTTCGGTTGCGAAATGGGCGCCCCCTCGCCACTTTGCAATCACCCGAAAGCGCATCGGCCCTTTCGCTAACGGGTGTCAGCGGGGCGGACCCACAAGGTTCGCCCCGCTATGCCGTTTCCTGAGGCTATTAGAACAGCTAACAAGGTCGCCTGAAGGTACGATGGCCAAGTCACCAGCATCCAAGCGGCGCAGCGCCCTCGTCGCGCTCGGCGGACAGCGGTCCGGCCGGGCGGCGGGCGAGGTGTGGCTGGTCGGCGCGGGGCCTGGCGATCCGGAACTGCTGACGATCAAGGCGCTGAAGGCGATGCAAGGCGCGGACGTCGTGGTGCACGACGGTCTGGTCAGCGAGGCGATCCTGGATCTGGCGCCGGCGAAAGCTCGCCGGCTGTCGGTCGCCAAGCGCAAGTCGCGCCATTCCTACGCCCAGGACGAGATCAACCGCATGCTGGTCGCCTTCGCCCGCGACGGGCTGACGGTGGTGCGGCTGAAGGGCGGCGATCCGTTCATCTTCGGCCGCGGCGGCGAGGAGCTGGAAGCGTGCCGCGCGGCTGGGATCGTCTGCCACGTCGTGCCGGGCGTCACCGCGGCGCTGGCGGCCGGCGCGTCGGCCGGCGCGCCGCTGACCCATCGCGGCGCGGCGCAAGCCGTGACCTTCGTCACCGGTCACGCCGCCGCCGACGGCGAACCCGACCTGGACTGGCCGAGCCTGGCCAGGGCCAACCAGACGGTGGTGATCTACATGGGCGTTTCGACCGCGGCCCGCGTCGCCGCCCGGATGATCGAAGCGGGCAGGGTGGCGTCGACGCCGGCGCTGATCGTCGAAGACGCCAGCCTGCCGACCGAGCGCCGCATCGTCACCACGCTGGCGGGAATCCCCGAGGTCGCGGCCGCAGTGACCGGGCCGGCTCTCCTGATCGTCGGCGAGGCGATGGCGCTCGCCCAGGCGTCCTCCCAGCCTGTTGAAATCCCGATGTCCGGCGAGCGGATCTGGGGCGCGTCATGAAAGCCCTGACCGGAAATCTGCTGGATGACGGCGAGGCGGTGTTCCTGGGCCACGACGGCCAGTGGGCGGCGCGGTTCGCGGACGCCGAGCTGTTCGGGGATGATGACGCGGCGCTGGCGGCCGAGGCGCACGCCAAGACCCAGATCACCGTCGTGGTCGATCCCTATCTGATCGACGTCATCCCGTCCGAGCAGGGCTTTGCCCCGCTCAGCTACCGCGAACGAGTGCGGGCGCTGGGTCCGACCAACAAGCCGGAGCACGGCAAGAAGACCGAGGGCGGCGAAGCGATCGAGGCCCTGTTGCATGCCCACGGCGCGGCCCGCTCGACGGGCCGGCTCGATAAGATCAAGCGTTAGAGGAGGCGCCGCGATGTACCAGTACGACGCCATCGACAAGGAAATCCTCGCCGACCGCGTGGCCGAGTTCCGTGAGCAGTGCGAACGCCGCCTCTCGGGCGAGCTGACCGAGGACCAGTTCAAGCGGCTGCGGTTGATGAACGGCCTCTATCTGCAACTGCACGCCTACATGCTGCGGGTGGCGATCCCCTATGGCGCGCTGACCTCCAGGCAACTGCGCAAGCTCGCCTTCATCGCCGCGACCTACGACAAGGGCTACGGCCACTTCACCACCCGCACCAACCTGCAGCTGCACTGGATCAAGCTGAAGGACGCGCCGGACATCCTCGAGCACCTGGCCGAGGTCGGGATGAACGCGATCCAGACCAGCGGCAACGACATCCGCAACATCACCGCCGATCCGCACGCCGGCGCCACCGCCGACGAGGTGGACGATCCGCGCATCTGGGTCGAGGCGATCCGGCAATGGTCGACCTTCCACCCCGAATTCTCGTTCCTGCCGCGCAAGTTCAAGATCGCGGTGACCGCCTCGCCGGCCGACCGCGCCGCGACCAAGGTCTACGACATTGGCCTGCGGCTGCACCGCAACGACGCTGGCGAACTCGGTTTCGAGGTGCTGGTCGGCGGCGGGCTGGGGCGCACGCCGTACCTTGGTCCGGTGATCCGCCAGCACCTGCCGGCGCGGCACCTGCTGAGTTACCTGCAGGCGATCCTGCGGGTCTACAATCGCCACGGCCGGCGCGACAACATCTGGAAGGCGCGCATCAAGGTGCTGGTCGCCAGCCTGGGCGCCGAGGGCTTCGGCAACGAGGTCGAGGCCGAGTGGGAAAGCGCCGACAAGGCGCAGGTCGACCTGCCGGACCTGGAGCTGGCCCGCATCCGCGCCGCGTTCACCCCGCGCAACTTCGAGAAGCTGCCGGCGACGTCAGCCACGTTCGAGGCGGCCAAGGCCGATCCGGCGTTCGCCCGGTTCGCTCGCAACAACATCAAGCCGCACAAGATCCCCGGGTACGCCATCGTCGACATCTCGCTGAAGAAGCCCGGCGAGACGCCCGGCGACTGCTCGGCCGAGCAGATGGAGCTGCTGGCCGATCTCGGCGAGCGCTATTCGCAGGACGAGATCCGGGTCCACTACGAGCAGAACCTGATCCTGCCGCACGTGAAGCTGGACGACCTGCCGGCGCTTTGGAAGGCGCTCGGCGCGTTGGATCTCGATACGCCCAACCGCGGCCTGGTCACCGACATCATCGCCTGCCCCGGCCTCGACTACTGCGCCCTGGCCAACGCCCGGGCCATCCCGATAGCCCAGCAGATCGCGCTGAAGTTCGCCGATCCGGCGCTGGCCGAGAAGGTGGGCGAGCTCGGCATCAAGATCAGCGGCTGCATCAACGCCTGCGGCCACCACCACATCGGCGCCATCGGCATCCTCGGCGTCGATAAGAAGGGCGAGGAGTTCTACCAGATCACCCTCGGCGGCTCGGCCGAGGCGGAGGCCAGCCTCGGCCAGGCGCTAGGTCCGGCGGTGCCGGCAAACAAGGTCGCCGACGCGGTCGACGCCCTGGTCGAGGTCTATTTGCGCGAACGCCAGGACGGCGAACGCTTCCTCGACACCTTCCGCCGCACCGGCCTCGCCCCGTTCAAGGAGGCGGTCTATGCCAGCGCTCATTAGGTGGACCGGCCAGAGCGCCGAGGCGGCGGAGGATCCCTTCACCGCCGTCGGCGACGAGGAGCCGATTCCGCGCGGCGATGTGATCGTCTCGCTGCAGCGTTTCCACAATGAAGGCCAGCGTCTGCTGAGCGAGGGCCGCAAGGTCGGCGTACGCATCGAGGCGAACGAGGCGGTGGAGGACATCGCCGCCGACCTGCGGCGGATCGCTGTCGTGGCCCTGGTGTTCCCGAAGTTCTTAACCGGGCAGGCCTACTCTTCCGCTCGTATCCTCCGGGAGCGCTATCGCTATGAAGGCGAGCTGAGGGCGGTGGGCGACGTGCTGCGCGAGCAGGCCGGCTTCATGGTCCGCTGCGGCGTCGATGCGTTCGAGCCGGCCGACGGGTCCTCGCCTGAGGCCTGGAGCCATGTCGTGGGCCGTTATCGTCACGTCTATCAGCGCGCCGCCGACGGCCGTGCCCCAGCCTTCGTGGAGCGTCAGGCATGAGCCTCGCCATGGACGACATCGACCGCGCCGAGTCGCTGGCGCAGCGGCTGGACGCCCAGCTGCGCCACGCCCCTCCCAGCGAGATCATCAAGGCCGCCTACGAGCTCTACGGCGACGAGCTGGCGCTGGTGTCCTCGTTCGGCGCCGAGTCGGCGGTGCTGCTGCACCTGGCCGCGCAGGTCAGCGCGACTATTCCGGTGCTGTTCCTCGATACCGGCATGCTGTTCGGCCAGACCCTGGACTATCGCCAGCAGCTGGCCGCCAAGCTCGGCCTGACCGACGTTCGCGACCTGCGGCCCCGCTTCGAGGATCTCGCCACGGTCGACCCCAACGCGGACCTTTGGAAGACCGACACCGACGCCTGCTGCCACATCCGCAAGGTGATCCCGCTGGACGCCGCGCTGTCGGGCTTCTCGGCCTGGCTTACCGGCCGCAAACGCTTCCACGGCGGCGACCGCATGCGGCTGCCGGTGGTCGAGGAGTCCGAGGGCAAGCTGAAGTTCAATCCCCTGGCCAACTGGAACAAGACCGACCTCGACGCCTACATCACCGAGCACGACCTGCCCGAGCACCCGCTGGTGTCGTTCGGCTATCCCTCGATCGGCTGCTGGCCCTGCACCAGCCCGGTGGAGGAGGGGGGCGACATTAGGTCCGGCCGCTGGGCGGGTTCGCAAAAGACCGAATGCGGCATACATACCGCCCGCGCCCCCGGCGCCGCCCCGTTCGTCGGCGGCGATATCTGATCTTGGCCGACAGTTTCCCCAGCCACCAATTCCCCAGTCACCAAGGATGACGATGACCGACACCACCGTCGCCACCGCCCCGAAGAAGGCGTCCGGCGCCTTCTATGTGGAGCGCGTGACCCACGTCGAGCACTGGACCGACGAGCTGTTCACCCTGCGCACCACCCGGGACCCGGCGCTGCGCTTCGCCAGCGGCCAGTTCGTGATGCTGGGGCTGATGCTCGACGGCAAGCCGCTGGTGCGGGCCTACAGCGTCGTCAGCCCCTACTATTCCGACGAGCTCGAGTTCTTCTCGATCAAGGTGCAGGACGGGCCGCTGACCAGCCGCCTGCAGCACGTCAAGGTCGGCGACGAGGTGCTGGTGGGCCGCAAGCCGACCGGCACCCTGGTGCTCGATGGCCTCAAGCCCGGCAAGAACCTCTACATGCTCGGCACCGGCACCGGCCTGGCGCCCTTCCTGTCCCTGGCCCGCGACCCCGAGACCTACGAGCGCTACGAGAAGGTGGTCGTCACCCACACCGTGCGCCGCACCGTCGACCTGGCCTACCGCCACTTCCTCGAGCACGGCCTGCCGACCGATCCGGACCTGGGCGAGATCGTCGCCCCCAAGCTGATCTACTACCCCTCGGTCACCCGCGACCCGTTCAAGCACCAGGGCCGCATCACCGACCTGATCACCAGCGGTCAGCTCTTCACAGACATCGGCCTGCCCACCTTCGACAAGGACCGCGACCGCGTGATGCTCTGCGGCGGGCCTAGCGTGCTCGCCGACCTGAAGCAGCTGTTGCTGGACCGCGGCTACGAAGAGGGCTCGATCGCGACCCCCGGCGATTTCGTGCTGGAACGCGCCTTCGTGGAAAGCTGACCCCCGGCCCTGGCATGCCCTTTCCCGGACTCTGGACGGGCCCCACAGTCCGCCGGCCGAGTTGCAAGCTTTTTTAGGGTACTAGTAACGATACCAATTCGCTCCACGGGCGCCGCAGGGGGCGTAACGTCGATTGGGCTCTCGTCAGCGATTTGCCGCTTCGACGCGGGCTTCCCTCGCGGCATCACTCCGACGAATCGCTCTCACCCGGCCCGCTCAGGTTGCCGCCGACGCGGATGGTGTCGGGGTGGATCGGGGCGAAGTCGCGGGAGGCGACGTCGTCGAGGTTGTCGCCGGTGTTGAACTTGGCGGCGAGCACATAGTCCTGGCCGTACCTGGCCGCCAGCTTCTGGCCCCAGTCCATGTAGGCGCTTAAGCCCGGCTCGCCGGCGATCGAGAGCGAGGCTTCCAGGTTGTTGAAGTTGTCGGCGTGGCTGCCCTGGTACGACAGGTAGACCACCGGGTCGGCGGCGTTGCCGCACGACATGAGGCAGTCGGCGCCGTAGCTGCCGCCGAAGCCGCGCTTGATGTCGCCGAAGGTCGGGTTGTTCGGCGCCGGATACTGGTAGCCGCCGGCGAAATACTGGGCGATCGGGAAGCTGCAGCGCTCGGAATAACCGACGATGCCGATGTTATCGATCTTGCCGGCGGTGGCGCCGACGATGATCTCGCAGCCGTCGACCTTGTAGGTGCGGTCCGAGCCGTCGGTGCGGAACGCCGGCCCGGTGATGGTCTCCAGGAAGGCCACGTTCGAGCCGATCACGTCGGGAGTGAAGATCTGCGCTAGCCTGGCGCTGGGCGCGGCAGGTGCGATGGCGGCCGCGCTGGTCGGCGCGGCGGCGTTGACCGCGGCATTGCTCGCCCGCGCGCCTCGCTTAGAGCAGGCGGCGAGCGCCAGCAGTCCCACAAGCCAGATCCTTCGCATCGCCGCGCCCTCCAATGTCAGTAGAGCTTACGGGGCAGGCGCTGCTGACACCAAATCGTCAAGCCGGGCGCTAAGCTGATGCGCAAGCAACGGTATTGGAGCGTCGCGATGAAGAAGCTCGACCTCGCCGCCATCCCCACCGAGAGCGGCTGCAACTATCCGGCGCCGTACGACCGGCCCTGCCTCGGCTCGACCTGGAAACGGCTCGGCAACGCGGTGGGCCTCACCCAGTTGGGGGTCAATCTCTCGCGGTTGCCGCCCGGCGTCTGGTCCAGCCAGCGGCACTGGCACAGTCACGAGGACGAGCTGGTCTATGTGCTGGAGGGCGAGCTGGTCTCGATCACCGACGACGGCGAGGAGGTGCTGCGCGCCGGCGACTGCATCGCCTTCAAGGCCGGCGATCCGGACGGCCATCACCTGGTCAACCGATCCAGCCGCGAAGCGGTGGTGCTGGAGATCGGCTCGCGCGTTCCGGAGCGCGACCGCTGTGTCTATCCGGATATCGACATGGTCGCGGAGCCGAAGGTCGAGCCCTATCTGCACCGCAACGGTGAGGCCTATCCGGTCAACAAGCCCAGCACCTGGCTGGTGGGCCAGGCGCCGTAGTTTTTAACTCCCTCCGGGAGAGGTGTTTAGTTGTGCGGGCAGCCCTGGAACACGCCTGCCTTCATCACCGTCAGCGTCGCCAGGTTCAGCGGCATCAGCGGGGACATCGATCCGGAGCCGCTGCCAGTGAAGAGGTCGATGCGGCCCTTGTGGATCGCGCCGCCGACGTCCGAGGCGTACCAGAAGCCGTCGTGCCGCGAGCCGTCCGGCATCGGCAGGCCCACTGTTTCCTTGATGAACAGGATGGTGTGGCGGGGCAGGTCGATGCCGTCGACGGCGGCGGTGCGCATCGCCACCACCTTGCAGCCCAGCGAGTCGAGGGCGCGCAGGCCGCGTTCGCCGGCGTGATAGAGGGTCGCCTTCAGGTAGTAGTCGGCCGACCCCGGCAGCGAGCCGGTGATGGCCGCGGTGACCATGTCGCCGAGCGGATCGGCGGGAATCTGAGTCTGGGCTGGGGTCAGGGTCTGGTCGGATTTGACCGGGATCGACGGTGACGCCGGCTCGGCATATGCCCCAGATGACGCGGCCAGGGCGCACGCCAGCGTGGCGAGGCATGCCAGGAAGTGCTTCATCAGCTCTTGCCCTGTTGTTTCTCGTCGCGTTGTGACAGCAATCGTACAGTCGTCACAAACCTCAGGCAACCAGAAACAAGGTCGCAGGCATGATCACGATCTACGGCGATCCCATCTCGGGCAATTGTCTGAAGGTCAAATGGACCGCCGAAAGGGTCGGGATTCCATTCACTTGGATCGATGTGAACGTTGTTAAGCGCGAGACCCGCACCGACACGTTCTTAGCCATCAATCCAGCGGGCCAAGTCCCCACTATTGTGCTGGAAGACGGGCGGCCGCTGGCGCAATCGGGCGCCATCATCCTGCATCTGGCCGAAGGCTCGGCGCTGATTCCCGCCGATCCCTATCAGCGGGCCAAGATGCTCGAGTGGATGTTCTGGGAGCAGTACAACCACGAGCCGACCGTCGCCGTCGTGCGCTTCCAGATGAAGTACCTCAGCCGGCCGCGCGGCGATGTGGATCCCGCGCTGATCGCCAAGGCCGAGGCGGCGCTGACGCTGATGGATCGGACCCTCGCGGCCGCGGCGTTGGCAGGACGCGATTTCCTGGTCGGCGAGACTCTGACGCTGGCCGACATCGCCCTGGTCGCCTACACCCGCTTCGCCGCCGACGGCGGCTTCGACCTGGCCGATTATCCGGCCGTCGAGGCCTGGGTGCGGCGCGTCGAGCAAGAGCTTCCGATTAGGGATCCCAGATGAGAGCAGGTGTCGGCGCGGCGCTGACGGTAGGGCTGGCCCTCGGCGCGAGCGGCCAGGCGCTGGCCTGGGGTTCGAGCGGTCACCGGATGATCGGCGAGGCGGCGGTCGAAGCGCTGCCGGCCGAACTACCGCCATTCCTGCGTAGCGCGGCGTCGGCGACGGCGGTCGGCGAACTCAGCCGCGAGCCGGACCGCTCGCGCAACTCGGGCCGGACCCACGATGCGGACCGCGACCCCGGCCACTTCGTCGACGGCGGCGACGACGGCAAGATCGCCGGCGTGCTGCCGCTCGCGGCCTTGCCGCCGACCCGCGAGGAGTATGAGACGGCGCTGCGCGGCGCCGGCGTCACCAGCTGGAAGATGGGGTATCTGCCCTATTCGATCATCGCCGACTGGCAGCAGCTGGCGAAGGACTTCGCCTACTGGCGGGTCGACGACGCCGGCGCGCGCCTCACGACAAACCCCGACCACAGGGCCTGGCTGGAAACCGATCGCTCGCGCCGTGAGGGCCAGATCCTGGTCGACATCGGCCTGCTCTCGCACTTCGTCGGCGATGGCAGCATGCCGCTGCACGTCTCGATCCACTACAACGGCTGGGGACCCTTCCCCAATCCGAACGGGTACACGCTGGAGAAGGTGCACGTGCCCTGGGAAGGTCTCTACGTGCGCCAAGTCGTCACGCTCGATGCGCTGAAGGCGGCGATGACGCCGTTCCATGATTGCAGCTGTCCGATCGAACAACGCGTCGGCGCCTATCTGAGCGACGACCTGGCTGCGGTGACCCCGTTTTACGAGCTGGAAAAGGCCGGCGCGTTCAAGCCGGGCGTCGGCAGCGGCGTCGCTTTCACCACAGGCCGAGTCGCCGCCGGCGCATCTGAGCTCCGCGACGAGATCGTGCTTGCCTGGCGGGCCAGCACCGCCGAGAAGATCGGCTACCAACCGGAACTGGACGTCGGCGACGTCGAATCGGGTAAAGTTGATCCGTACGAGAGCCTATACGGCGACGACTGAACTTTAGTCGTGTATAGGCCGGATGCTCGGAATGCGGAGCATCGTCCAGTGTCTGCACGGGCACACGACGATGCAGGAGCGCAAGCAAAGCCACTTGCCGCAGGGAGTGCGGGTTGACGCCGCCCAATAAGCCTTTCAGATTTCGCAAAGACTCGACAGCGGGGGTGGTAGCCCCGCTGGCGTCGGGGGGGCGCATGGACGACACGGGCATGTTTCTCCATAGCGTCGAGGCATTGCGCCTCCACGTCGATCGGCGCCTTGCCGAATTGATACCATCGCCAGGCGAAGAGCCGGGCCGCCTCGGCGAAGCCGCGCACTATGCGCTGCTGGCGCCGGGCAAGCGTTTCCGGCCGCTGCTGACCTTGCTGACCGCCGAGGCGTTCGGCTCGCCGATCGCCCGGGCGCTCGATGTCGCTTGTTCGATGGAGATGGTGCACGCCGCCTCGCTGGTGCTCGATGACCTGCCATCGATGGACGATGCGCGCCTGCGCCGAGGCCGGCCGACCACGCACCGGGTCTACGGCGAGGCCGACGCGATCCTGGCCTCGGTGGGCCTGCTCACGCGAGCCTTCGGGGTGATCGCCGCGGCCGATTGCCTGCCGGCCGACCATCGCAGCGAACTAGTGATGTCACTGGCCGAAGCTGTCGGCTTCCATGGCCTGGTCGCCGGACAGGCGCTGGATCTGGCCGAGCGCAACAGGGCGCGCACCGTCGCCGAACTCGATGCCCTCAATCATCGCAAGACCGGCGTCTTGATGATGGCCGCGGCCGAGGCCGGCGCGCTGATCGGCGGCGCCGATCCGGCGGCGCGGCGTGAACTCGGCGAATTCGCTCGCCGCATCGGCCTGGCCTTCCAGATCCGCGACGACCTGATCGACGTCGACGGCGGCGACCACGTCGGCAAGGACATTGGCAAGGACGCCGGTATGACCACGGTGGTCTCGGCGCTCGGACCCAGAGCCGCGGTCGCGGCGATCGAGGCCCACCTCGACGCCGCCGACGCCGCCCTGGCCAGGGCCGGCTGCGATGGCCGGCTCGGCGTGTTCGCCCGCAGCCTGTTCTCGGGGCGCAAGGCGGCCGCGTGAACGCTGGCCGACCCGGCCCGATCCTCCCAGGCCCGATCCTAGAAGTCCAAGCTGTCCGTCACGCCTTCGGCGCGCGTCAGGTGCTGAGGGGCGTCAGCCTGGAGGTGCGGCCGGGCGAGATCTACGCCCTGCTAGGCCCGAACGGCGCCGGCAAGACCACCTTGGTGCGGGCGATCTGCGGGCGGCTGAAGCCGGACAGCGGCGAGGTGCGACTGGTCGGCCGCGATCCGTTCAGCGACGGCGAGGCCCGAGCGGCGCTCGGCCTGGCGCCCCAGGCCGTGGCGCTTTATCCGCAGCTGACGGTGGCGGAGAACCTGCAGACCTTCGCCAGCCTGGCCGGCCTGAAGGGCAAGGCGGTCGGCGCGGCGGTGGCGCGGGCGATGGCCGTCACCAGCACCACCGAGCGCGCCGGCGAACTGGTGCGCCGCCTCTCCGGCGGTTTCCAGCGCCGCGTGAACATCGCCGCGGCGATCCTGGCCGACCCGAAGTTGCTGGTGCTCGACGAGCCGACCGTTGGCGTCGATCAGACGGCCAAGCTGGCGATCGGCGAGGCGCTGACGCACCTGAAGTCCGAGGGGGTCGGCATTCTGCTCGTCACCCACGACCTCGACCAGGCCGGCTGCCTCGCCGATCGGGTTGGCTTTCTGCGCGAAGGCGAGAAGGTCCTCGAAGGCGCGCCCGAAGCGCTGATCGCCGACGCGTTTGGCGACCAGGTGGAAGTCGAGGTCGACGTCGGCGAGGCCAACGCCGCCGACGCGGGCCATCTTGCCGACGAAGGGCTCAGCCGCGACGAGAACGGCGTCTGGCGCCGTCTCGCGCCGGACGGCTACGCGCTCGCAGGGCAACTGGGCCAGCGGCTGAAGGCCCAGGGCCTGACGCCGCGGGAGATTCGGGTGCGCCGCCCGTCGCTCGAGCAACTGTTCGCCCGCGTCGCCGAGGCAAGGCGGGCCGCGTGAGCTTCGCGATGTTCCGGGTGATGGTGCTGGACCTGTGGCGGGATCGGCCCGCGCTGGTGATGACTTTCGTCCTGCCATCGGTGGTGTTCTTGATTTTCTCGGCCGTGTTTTCCGGCGCCACCGGCACGGACGTGAAGCTGAAGCTGGCGGTCGTCGACCTGGTCCACACCCCGGCCTCGACCCGACTGACGACGGCAATCCTGGCCGATCCGGACCTGCGCGCCGAGCCGGCCAATCCTGCCAGCCTCGACGGCGTCCGCGCCGCCGTCCACGCCGGGCGCGACGACGCCGGCCTGGTGATCCGCGCCGATCCCTCCAGCGTCGGCGCGCCGATGGTGATCCTGGCCGACCCCAGCCGCGCGGTCGCCGCGCCGCTGACCGAAGCTAGGGTGCGCGAGGTGCTGCCGAAGGCGGCGCCCGACGCCCTCATCACCCGCACCCTGCGCGACCTGGCCCCCGCGATCGGCGATCTGACCGCCGACCAGAAGCAGAACATCGCCATCGCCACCGACCAGGCGGTGCAGGACCCCAAGTCAGTGCCCAAGAGCGACGAACTGTTCGAGCGTGTGAACGTGATCTCGAAGAAGGGCGGCGCCTCGATCGCCTACTACGCCGGCGCCGTGATGGTGCTGTTCTCGCTATTTGCCGCCATCCACGGCGCGCTGACCCTGGTCGACGAGCGCCGGGCCGGCATCTCCGACCGCATCCTTGCCGGCCGCGCCGGCATCGGGCCGGTGGTGACCGGCAAACTGCTGTTCCTGATCGTCCAGGGCGCGGCGCAGGCGGCGGTGATCTTCGCCACCGCCCAGATCGTCTACGGCGTCGCGGTAACCGAGCACTTCGGGCTCTGGCTAGTGACGACCGCCGCAGCGGCGACCGCTTCGGGCGGCCTGGCGCTCGGCCTCGTCGCCTTATGTCGCACCCGGGAGCAGGCGCAGATGCTCTCTACCTTCGTCATCCTGATCCTGGCGGCCGTCGGCGGCAGCATGGTGCCGCGTTTTCTAATGCCGCCGTGGTTGCAGAGCGTCGGCTGGTTCACGCCGCACGCGTGGGTGATCGAAGCCTACCAGGGCCTGCTCTGGCGCGACGCTGGCGCAGCTGTCCTTTTTAAGCCATGGATCGTACTCACCTTGATCGGGGCGGTGGGGTTTGCCGTGGCGCAGATCGCCGCCCGCCGGATCCGGACCTAACGGTAAATGGCCGCCTTCGCCCTCGACCTGATCATTTTCGCCGGCGCCTTCCTGTTCATGGAAGGGTTCGCCTGGTTCACCCACAAGTACGTCATGCACGGTTTCGGGTGGGTCTGGCACCGCTCGCACCACACGCCGCGGACCGGCCGGTTCGAGCTGAACGACCTGTTCGCGGTGGTGTTCGCCACCCCGGCGATCGTGTCGATCTACTTCGGCGTCCACGGCTATCCGCTGTTGCTGCCGCTGGGGATCGGGATCACCGCCTATGGCGCCGTCTACGCCATGTTCCACGACGGCCTGGTGCACCGCCGCTATCCGACGCCGCTCAACGGCAAGTCGCGGTTCTGGAAGACGCTGATCCAGGCCCACCGCATCCACCACGCGGTGAGCACCAAGGAGGACTGCGTCTCCTACGGCTTCCTGCTGGCCCAACCGGTCAGAAAGCTAAAGGCCCAGCTGGCGGAGATCCAATCAGCGCGGGCCGGCCAGGAGCCCGGTGCGATGGAGCGCGAACCGCTCGGCTGAGGTCCCTGCTAGCTCAGATCTTCGACCAGAGCTGCGGCCGGGGAGCGGACTTCGCGCCCCGGCTGGTCAGCGCGGTCCAGCCACCGCCCAGCGCCAGCGCCGCCTTCATGGGGCTGCTAGCTGAGGCGCGGGTGTCCCAGGCCTTGGACTCGCGTTGCAGGACGATGATCCCGATCTGACGGTAGACGCCGCGCGCCGCGGCGATGGCCCAGGCGGAGCGGAACGGAAGCTCCGAGAGGCCGGCGATGGCCGAGGCGTAATAGGGCTCGGCCTGCGCCAACAGTCGTTTCACCACACCGAAGACGGCCGCCCGATGCTTCTTGAGGCCGATCTCGGCTTCCGGCACGCCGGCTTCTGCCAGCCAAGCCGCGGGCAGGTAGATGCGGCCGTTGGCGGCGTCCTCGACCACGTCGCGGGAGATGTTGGTCAGTTGGAAGGCGAGACCCAGGTCCTGCGCCCGGCGCAAGGTCGGCAGGTCGTCGGGCTTCACGCCCATCACCAGCGCCATCATCACCCCGACCACCCCGGCGACGTGCCAGCAGTAGTCGAGCGTGTCCTCCAGCGTCTCGTAACGGCGGGCCGAGACGTCCATGGCGAAGCCGTCGAGTAGCTCGATGGCGTAGCGCTCGGGGATGTGGCGGCGCAGGGCGACCCGCTGGAACGCGGCGAAGTCGGGATCGTCGGTCGGCTGGCCGGCGAGGGCGGCTCGGGTCTTCTCGTAGAGGCCAGTCAGCCGCTGGTTGGCGCTCGCTTCATCCGGCGTCGCCATCCCGTGGCCCAGCTCCTGGCCGTCGATCACGTCGTCGCAGTGCCGGCACCAGGCGTAGAGCATCTCGGCGTCGGCGCGGGTTTCGGCGTCGAAGAAGGCGGCGGCGGCGGCGAAGCTCTTGGAGCCCTTCTGGATCGTCTCGCGGCTGCTCTGGACGAGGTCTGCGGTGGTCAAGCCTGGCCTCCCCAAGCCTTGCTTGCCACGTCCGCGATCATCAGCCCAGCCGTCGCCTTGGCCGAGCCA
>Ga0302311_10002813_pt1 | contig 19400 bp, 17 predicted proteins | sample III_Palsa_N1_3_FD_200449 | JGI IMG/M metagenome (GOLD analysis project Ga0302311, IMG submission 200449) | Peat permafrost microbial communities from Stordalen Mire near Abisko, Sweden - III_Palsa_N1_3 | ecosystem: Environmental > Terrestrial > Soil > Palsa > Peat permafrost | place: Sweden... | reverse complement strand
CCTGGCGACTGAAGGGAACGATCGGGACTTTTCAGCTTTGCGAAACACGCCCAGCAAGGTGGAGCGAGTGTTTTAGGCTGCTAGGCCGGACCTTCTGCTCAACCGGAATGCTGGAAAACCGTGTTAAAAGCCGTTTTAATCATGCCTTTTCAAACGGCGATTTCGCCTAACTCGTTGAAAAGGTGGCGCGCTCGGAGCGATTCGAACGCCCGACCCTCAGATTCGTAGTCTGATGCTCTATCCAGCTGAGCTACGAGCGCGCATGGCCTTGTCGCAAGGGCGCGGAACCTAGACTCGCGCCGGGCCGAACGCAAGGCGCCGGCGTGAGAGGATATCGATTAATTCCAGGCTTAGCGTCGCGTGGCGATCTGCTCGATGATGTCGAGCTGCTCCTTGCGGAACTGGTCGTGCACCTGAACGCCGTCGGCGCCGAACTCGATCGCCGCGTCGTTGGCCGGGGTGTAGGCCGGCCATTCCGGGCCGCCGGCGCTATCCGGATTGCCGGTCTTGGCGAAGGCCACCCAATAGGCGTGGATGTGGGCCGACAGGGCGTGATCCTCGCCGTTGGCGGCGGGGATGGTCATGCCGCCACGCTTCGAGGCCGTGGCGGGCAGGGTCCCGAACACGTAGCCGATCTCGCCCCCGTGCGGTGTTCCGGGGACGAAGGCGCGCAGCGCCGTGGGCATATAGGAGAAGTAGTAGACGTAGGCTTTCACGCCCGCCTTGGCCTCCTGGCGCGCCAGGTAGCGGTCGGGCTCCTCGATGGCGGTCTCGGTCCACATCAGCGAGGCGGCGTCGGCCGCATTGCCGTTGCCGAACAGCTTGACCATGGCGTCCTTCTTGTCGCCCAGGGGATCGAGCGTGGCCTCTGGATGCTGGCGCACGCGTCCGAACAGGCTGGCCTCATAGCTGTTGCCGCCGAGCATGAAGGGCACATGCGCCTGCTTGCCTTCGGCGAAGGCCTTGGCCACGGTGGTGGGGACCAGCACGCCGTCGATGATCGGGCCAGGCGCGTCCGGAGCGTCGAGGCCGGCGGCGGCCTTCATCAGCGTCGCGGCCGGCAGGGCGCGCAGGGCGGCGACCTGGGCCGCGTCGTCGCCCGTCGCGCCATTGGCGGCGGCGAAGTCGGCGCCCAGTTTCTCGGCGGCGGCCAGCGGCCGTCCGGGCGTGCGGCCGAAGCCGGACTCCGAGATGGCCTTCTGGAACAGGCCCCGCGCCTCAGGTGAGATCAGCAGATAGTTCACCGACATGGCGCCGGCAGACTCGCCGAAGACGGTGACGTTCTTCGGATCGCCGCCAAACGCGCCGATATTCGCCTTGACCCACTTCAGAGCGGCGATCTGGTCCATCAGGCCGTAGTCGCCGGTGGGGCCGCCGTCGGCCTCCTTGGTCAGGCCGGGGTGGGCGAACCAGCCCAGGCGGCCGAGGCGGTAGTTGACGGTCACCAGCACCACGCCGTCCTCGGCGAAGTGGGTTCCGTTGTAATAGCTGGCCGCGCCGCCGATGAAGCCGCCGCCGTAGATCCAGACCATCACCGGCAGCGTCTTGTGGGCGTGGTTCACCGGCTCATAGATATTGAGCTGCAGGCAGTCCTCGCTGGCCTGTCCGCCGGGGCGGCCGAAGGCGCCGGCGACCTGCATGCAGGTAGGGCCGAAGGCGGTGGCGTCGCGTACGCCGGTCCAGGCCGCTTCCTTCTGCGGCGGCTTCCAGCGCAGCGGACCCACGGGCGGGGCGGCGAAGGGGATGTTCTTGAAGCTCACCACCTGGCCGTCGACGGCGCCCTTCAGCGCGCCGTCCTTGATGGCGACCATGTCCGGCGCCGGCGCGGCGGCGATCGCCGCATTGGCCAACAGGCTGAAACCGGCGACCAGCGCCGCAAATCTTCCCCGCATCTCCATCCCCTTTTTAGTCCATGCTGGCCCGCGCGGGCCGATTCCGGATAAGGTGTAGTTTGCACGCGCACATTTCGCGGATGTTTCGGCGATAGGTGCAGGCGGCCGCCGAAATAGGCGACGGGCGTAGACCGTCACCGCCTATTTGTTTTCACCGCTAAGGCGCGAAGGACGCAAAGGCCGGCCGCAGGCCCGTGCGATAACCGCATACAACTGTGTGCCAGGATGACCGCGCTTCGCGCTTCTTTGCGCCTTGGCGTCTTTGCGGTGAATTCTTTCAACTGCACCGCATGCCGCCGGACTCGGCAAAGCGGCGCTGGAACGATAGAACCCGGCCGTCCGTTGGAGCCTCGTCGTGACCGGATGGGAGGCGCGGGCTTAGTCAGGCAGGAAGAGTCCCATGCACAAGGTCGTCGCCGAGGTCACCACGCGCATCAAGGATCGCAGCCGCGACCGGCGCGCCGACTATGTGGCGCGCATGCAAGCGGCTCAGGAGTCCGCTCCCGGCCGCGCCAAGCTGTCCTGCGCCAACTGGGCCCACGCCTTCGCCGGCCAGCCGGGAGAGGACAAGCGGCGGATGATGGACCCGTCGGCGCCCAACATCGCCATCGTCTCGTCCTATAACGACATGCTCTCGGCGCATCAGCCGTTCGAGCGGTTCCCGCCGCTGATCCGCGTCGCCGCGCGCGAGGTCGGCGCCACCGCCCAGTTCGCCGGCGGCGTGCCCGCCATGTGCGATGGCGTGACGCAAGGCATGCCGGGCATGGAGCTGTCGCTGTTTTCCCGCGACGTGATCGCCATGTCGACGGCGGTGGCCCTGACCCATGACGCCTTCGACGGGGCGCTTTGCCTGGGCGTCTGCGACAAGATCGTGCCCGGCCTTGTCATGGGCGCGCTCAGCTTCGGCCACCTGCCGATGATCATGGTTCCCGGCGGGCCGATGCCGTCGGGGATCTCCAACGCCGAGAAGGCGCGGGTGCGCGCGGCCTACGCCGAGGGCAAGGCCAGCCGCGAGGAACTGTTGCAGAGCGAGATGGCCTCCTACCATTCGCCCGGCACCTGCACCTTCTACGGCACCGCCAACTCCAACCAGATGCTGATGGAGATGATGGGCCTGCACCTGCCCGGCAGCGCCTTCGTGCATCCCGACACGCCCCTGCGCGACGCTCTTACCGCCGCGGCGACGCATCGCGCGGTGGAGATCGGCGCGGGCAAGCAGGACTACACCCCGCTGTGGCGGGTGATCGACGAGAAGGCGATCGTCAACGGGGTGGTGGGCCTGCTCGCCACCGGCGGGTCGACCAACCACACCCTGCATCTTGTGGCCATCGCCCGCGCGGCGGGAATCGAGATCGACTGGGACGATTTCGCGGACCTGAGCCATGTGACGCCGCTACTGGCGCGGGTCTATCCCAACGGCGCCAAGGACGTGAACCACCTGCACGCCGCCGGCGGGATGGCGTTCGTGGTGCGGGAACTGCTCGACGCGGGCCTCGCCCACGACGACGTCATGACCGTGGCCGGCCCGGGCCTGCGCCACTATCAGACCGAGCCGTTCCTGGACGACGGCAAGCTGGTTTGGCGCGAGGGCCGCGCGACCAGCCTGGACGACACCGTGCTTCGCCCGGTCTCCAACGCGTTCGATCCGCACGGCGGCATCAACCGGGTGGCGGGCAACCTGGGCCGGGCGGTGATCAAGGTCTCGGCGGTCAAGCCGGAGCACCATGTGATCGAAGCGCCGGCCAGGGTGTTCGACGACCAGGAGGACCTGCAGGCGGCGTTCAAGGCCGGCGAGCTGACCGGCGACTTCATTGCCGTGGTCCGCTTCCAGGGTCCCAGGGCCAACGGCATGCCGGAGCTGCACAATCTCAGCCCGACGCTGGGCGTGCTGCTGGATCGCGGCCAGAAGGTCGCCCTGGTCACCGACGGCCGCATGTCTGGCGCTTCCGGCAAGACGCCCGCCGCGCTGCATGTCACCCCCGAAGCCATGGACGGCGGCGCGCTGGCCTATCTCCGCGACGGCGACGTCATCCGCCTGGACGCCGACGCCGGCGTGCTGGAGGTCAAGGTCGATCCCGCAGAGCTGATGCGCCGGCCGCCCGCCACCAAGTCGCCCGATGGCTTCGGCTTCGGCCGCGAGCTGTTCGCCCACATGCGCCGCGCCGTCGGCCCCGCCGAGGCCGGCGCCTCGGTGCTGTTCTGAGGCCTGCATGACCAAATCGGAACCGGAGATCGTCGGCCTGGTCGGCGACGTGGGCGGCACTAACGCGCGCTTCGCCATCGCCGAGGTGCGGGGTGGGAAGATCCGGCTGCGCGACGCCAAGGTGCTGGCGGCGGCCGACTACAAGACCAGCAAGGCCGCGCTGAGCGCCTATCTGGCCGGTCTCAAGGACGACGGAGCCCGGCCGGACTACGCCGTGGTCGCCGCCGCCGGCCCGGTGCGACGCGGGACGGTGACCTTCACCAACAACACCGCCTGGAAGGTCTCGGAGACCGAATTGGTCAAGGCCGGCGGGCTGAAGGGCGCGCGGGTGATCAACGACTTCACCGCCCAGGCGCTGGCGCTGGAGCATCTGGGCCCCGCGTCCCTGAAGCGGATCGGGCCGAAGGGCGTGGTCGCCAAGACCGGCGCGGCGGTGATCATCGGACCCGGCACCGGCTTCGGCGGCGGCGCGCGCGTGTTCGACGGCGCCGGCTGGGCCACCGTCACCGGCGAGGGCGGTCATTCCAGCTGGGCGGCGGCTGAACCGGTGGAGATCGAGATCCTCAAGTGGATCACGGCCAAGTATGGCCGCGCCTCGGTGGAGCGGGTGCTGTCCGGACCAGGGCTGCTCAACCTCTACCAGGCGCTTGGCGAGATCGAGGGCGCGTCCGCGCCGCTGGCGGAGCCGACGGCGGTGACCAAGGCGGCGCTGGCGGGCGATGCGCTGGCGCGGAGGGCGCTGGACCGCTTCTGCGCCATCCTGGGCGCCACAGCCGGCGATTTCGCCCTTTGCTTCGGGGCGGTGCGAGGCGTCTATATCTCCGGCGGGATCGCGCCAGACATCTTCGACGTTCTGGCCGCCAGCGATTTCCGCAAGCGTTTCGAGAGCAAGGGCCGCATGTCAGATTATCTGAAGCCGATCCCAACCCATGTGGTGGTCGCGCCGCATGCGGCCCTGATCGGCTCGGCCAGCGTGCTCAAGGATCTGGCCGGATGATCCGCGCCCGCCGCGCCCGCATCGTCGCCACCCTCGGCCCCGCGAGCCACACGCCTGAGATGGTGCTGGCGCTGGCCAAGGCAGGGGCGGACGTGTTCCGGCTGAACTTCAGCCACGGCAGCCACCAGGACCACGCGGAATCGCTCAAGATGATCCGCGCGGCGGAGATCGCCATCGACCGGCCCATCGGCGTCCTGGCCGACCTGCAGGGGCCGAAGTTCCGTCTCGGCGTGTTCAAGAACGGTCCGATCGAAATCAAGCCCGGCGACCGGATCCGGCTCGACCTCGACCCCACGCCGGGTGACGCCAAACGGGTGTGCCTGCCGCATCCGGAGCTGTTCGGCGCCATGTCGCCCGGCGCGCTGCTGCTGCTCGACGATGGCAAGGTGCGATTGAAGGTGCTGGAAGCCGGCGCCGATCACGCCGAGGTCGAGGTGGTCCAGGGCCTGCGCCTGTCCGACCACAAGGGCGTCGCCCTGCCGGGCGCGGTGATCAGCCTGTCGCCGCTGACGCCGAAGGACCGCGACGACCTGGCCTATGCCCTTCGCCTCGGCGTCGACTGGGTGGCGCTGTCGTTCGTGCAACGGGCGGCGGACATGGCCGAGCTGCGCCGGCTGGTGGGCGGCAAGGCCGCGGTGCTGGCCAAGATCGAAAAGCCGGCGGCCCTGACCGACCTCGGCGCCATCCTCGACCAGTGCGACGGGGTGATGGTGGCGCGCGGCGACCTGGGCGTGGAGCTGGAGCCGGAGGAGGTTCCGGTGGCGCAGAAGAACATCATCCGCGCGGCCCGCCATCGCGGCATCCCGGTGATCGTCGCAACCCAGATGCTGGAATCGATGATCACCGCGGCGACCCCCACCCGGGCCGAGGCCAGCGACGTAGCCAACGCGGTCTACGAAGGCGCCGACGGCTTGATGCTCTCCGCCGAAAGCGCCGCCGGCGGCTTTCCGCTGGAGGCGGTGACGATGATGAACCGCATCATCGAACGGGTGGAGCGCGACCCCTCCTGGCCCGGGCTGATGGACGCCGAACAGCACGCCCTGCTTGAAGAGCACGATGTGGACGCCCTGGTCGCGGCGGCGCGGCGGGCGGCGGACGCCGGCTCGACCGCCTGCCTGGTGGCCTTCACCACCACCGGCGGGACCGCCCTGCGCCTCGCGCGCGAGCGGCCGCTGCAGCCGGTGTTGGCCCTCACCGCCGACATCCGCGTGGCGCGCAAGCTGTGCCTGGCCTGGGGCCTGGAGCCGCGCAAGGGCGAGCAGCCCAAGGGGCTGGACCACCTGACCAAGGGCGCGACCCTGCTGGCGGTGGAGCTGGGCCTGGCCGAACCCAACGGCCGGGTGCTGATCCTGGCCGGCACGCCGTTCGGCTCGCCCGGGGCGGCCAACCTGCTGCGGTTGGCGCATGCGCCGCCGAAGCGGGGGGATTAGGGCAGGCATCCCGTTGAATTCGGCGGCGTTTCTCAAACCGCCGCCCTCAGACAATGTTCGCGGGATCCTGGCCGAATCGGTTTGGTCCCGCCGTGCCTTTCAGATACCGGCATTCGACAAGGCCCCAGACCCACCCGACGATGGGCGTGCAACTTAGCAGCCACCACCAAGCCGATTTGTCGCGGTCGTGCCACCGCTTGATGCGGGTAGCCGTCAAAATCCAAAGATAAATGATCGAGACGGGCATTCCCCAGACGGCGGCTGAGCGAAGCGGCAGCGAGAGCTGAATGGTCCACACGATGGCCAGGTAGACGAGCGTCGCGGCCAGGGTCTGGATCTTATAGTCTCGCCGGCTGATCCGACCGTCCGTGCTGAACAGCCTGGTGAAAAGCAGCGCGACGCCGCTTTGAGCGTCGTCGGAATCGGATCTGGCGGCTGGCCGGTCGGCCGGCGGCGAATAGGCGTAGGCCTGTATCGGCGCTGTCGCGGCCAGCCCTCGTCGCCCAAATACCACGCGTTCTTGCAAGAGCCCGCCTCCCATTTCCTGCAACCGCGAGGGTCGCCAAAACGAAACAGGTTTCCCTGCCTGGCGGCTGGCAGCGCAAAGCTCATTCCCAAGCCGACTGCGGCGGCCACGGCCCTTAAGGCCGGCCCTGGACTTCGCGGCCCCACGCGCGACTATGCCGCCATGCTGCTGGCGCGCGCCTTTGTGGGGTTTGGGTTCCTGTTCGCGGTCGTCGCGGGAATGTTCTTCACCTGGGCGGGGACGCCGGACGACGGGCGCGCGTGGCTGATGCTGGGGACCTTCTTTGGCTGCGCCGGGGTCATCACTGTCTGGCTCTGGTTCCACGACAAGGCGCTGCTGGAGCGGCGGGTGAAGGCGGGGCCGGGCTCCGAGGCGGACCCGATGCAGAACCTCGTCCAGGCGCTGGCGGGGCTGGTCTTCATGGCGATGTTCGCCGTTCCGGGACTCGACCGGCGCTTCGGCTGGTCCGACGTGTCCCTCGCCGTCTCGCTCGCCGGCGACGGGATGATCGTCCTCGGCTTCCTGGTCGTCTTCCTCACCTTCCGCGCCAACAGCTTCACCGCCGGCACCATCGAGATCGCCGAGGGCCAGCACCTGGTCGATACCGGCCCCTACGCCGTCGTGCGCCACCCCATGTACGCCGGCGCGCTGATCCTGATCGCCGGAATACCCTTGGGCCTGGGCTCATGGTGGGGGCTTGTCCCGGCCGCCCTGCTGGTTCCGCTCCTCGCCTGGCGGTTGACGCGCGAGGAGACGTTCCTGATCGCCAACCTCGCCGGCTACGCCGACTATCGCGGCCGCGTGCGCTGGCGGCTGGCGCCGAGGGTCTGGTAGTCGGGGCCTATCAGCGAGATTGCGGGCCTGCCGTCTAATCCAGCGCGGCCACGATCTTGGCGGCGGAGACGCCCTTTCGCTGGAGGTCGAAGGCGGCCTGGACGTGCTGAAGACCGACGCCGACGACCTGGGCCGGTGGCGCGGGGCGGAAGCGCCTGAGGCCAGCGCCGCGCCGAGATAGTCCTGGTAGATGGCTGGGCCGATCGCGTTGTCGACGACGCTGCTGGCGTCGAAGAACTTTTCGGTGACGCCATGTGGCGCGACAACGATATCCCGACCGGCCACGCCGACGGTGTCAAACACCTCCGCGACCCAGTGCTCGGCCCGATCGCCGTGGAATATTCGGCGTTCGCGGTGGACGGCCGAACCGACCTGATCCTGGCGGTCTACAATCCGACGACGGCGGAGGGCGCCGAACGAATCGCGTCGCTGATAGCGCGGTTAGGCGCCGCACCGCCGGGATTGAAGGTCTCCCGCCGACGGGCGTACCACCATGGCCTGCGCGCGTTGAGTCGCGGGGGAGACGACCATGGACGTCAGGGGCCTGCCGCAGCCGAGCCGCTATACGGCCTTCATTCTCTGTGTCGTGGGGTGGGCGCTGGCCAGCCTGGCCGGCTATCTCGGCATGCGATGGCATTGGCATTGGCTGTGGATCTTCGCGGCCCTGTTCGCGGGCCTTGTCATCCTGGGCCTGCTCGATCTGCTGCAGTCCCAGCACTCCATCCGGCGCAACTATCCGGTGATTGGCCACATCCGCTGGCTGGCCGAGATGGTGCGGCCGGAAATCCGGCAATATCTGATCGAGTCCGACGAGGACGCGGCGCCCTTTTCGCGCAGCCAGCGCTCCCTGGTCTACCAGCGCGCCAAGGGCGAGCCGGGGGAACACCCGTTCGGCACCCTGCTCGACGTCTACCGCGACGGCTATGAATTCATCGGCCATTCCACGGCGCCGGTGAGGGCGGCCGATCCGGAGAGCTTCCGCATCAGCATCGGCGGCCCGCAGTGCGCCAGGCCATACAGCGCGTCGGTATTCAACATCTCGGCCATGAGCTTCGGCTCGCTCAGCGCCAACGCCATCCGCGCGCTCAACAGCGGCGCCAAGAAGGGCGGCTTCAGCCACGACACCGGCGAGGGCTCGATCTCGCCCTATCACCGCGAGGCCGGCGGCGACATCGTCTGGGAGGTGGCCAGCGGCTATTTCGGCTGCCGGGGCGCCGACGGCCGGTTCGACCCGGACCGCTTCGCCGAGCAGGCATGCGCCGATCAGGTCAAGATGATCGAGATCAAGCTCAGCCAGGGGGCCAAGCCCGGCCACGGCGGCGTGCTGCCGGCGGCAAAGGTCACGCCGGAGATCGCCAGAACCCGCGGCGTGCCCTTGGGCCAGGACTGCGTTTCGCCGTCGCGCCACTCGGCCTTCTCGACTCCGCTGGAGATGATGGGCTTCATCACCCAGCTTCGCACCCTGTCCGGCGGCAAGCCGGTTGGGTTCAAGCTCTGCCTCGGTCATCCCTGGGAGTTCATGGCCATCGTCAAGGCCATGCTGCAGACCGGGGTGACGCCAGACTTCATCGTGGTCGACGGCGCCGAGGGCGGCACCGGCGCGGCGCCTACCGAGTTCAGCGACCACATCGGCGCGCCGATGCGCGAAGGCCTGCTGTTTGTGCACAACACCCTGGTGGGCGCGGGGCTCAGGGACAGGATCAGGATCGGCGCGGCGGGCAAGGTCGTCAGCGCCTTTGATATCGCCAGCGTCTTGGCCATCGGCGCCGACTGGGCCAACGCCGCGCGCGGTTTCATGTTCGCCATCGGCTGCGTCCAGTCGGTGAGTTGCAACACCAACCACTGTCCCACGGGAGTCGCCACCCAGGACCCGCTGCGCCAGGCCGCCCTGGTGGTCACGGACAAGGCCGAGCGGGTCTATAATTTCCACCGGCTGACCCTGAAGGCCCTGGCCGACATGCTGGGCGCGGCGGGCCTGTCCCATCCCGACGAGTTGAAGGCCCACCACCTGGTGCGCCGGGTCAGCGCCACCGAGATCAAGCAGTTCAGCGAACTGCATGTCTTCCTGGAGCCTGGTGAGTTGCTCGACGGCCGCTGCCCGCACGCCCTTTACGCGCAGAACTGGGCGATCGCCTCGGCCGAGACGTTTGGGGGGTAGAGGGCGGCTCGCCCGGGGCCTTTCCGATCTTCACTAAGGTCCTCATCCTGATGTGCGAGGCGAAGCCGAGCCTCGAAGGACGCCCTTGCGCCGCCGCTGCCTCCTTCGAGGCCCGCTGCGCGGGCGCCTCAGGATGAGGACCTTTGGTGAAGGCCGCACTTCATGACCCCTCCGCCCCATCCAGCCGCCACTTCAGGACCAGGATGGTCGCCGACAGCACAAGGTTCACAACGTTGGACACGGCCACCGGCCAGCTGCCGATCAGGACGCCGTAGGCGATCCAGAAGACGAAGCCGGTGACGGTGACCAGATACATCCGCAGCGAAACGCCCGAGGCGTCGTGCTCGCGGACGATCTTGGCGATCTGCGGCGTGAAGCTGGCCATGGAGAAGACCGCCGCGCCTACGCCGACCAGATTGACCCAGTTCGCCGCCATGTTTCGCGCTCCAGTCACCGCCTGATGGCGCCGGAGCTTTAGCGCTGATGGAGGGCGCCGGTTCCGGCGCGCATCTCGCTTCGTTGCCGAAGCGGGGACCAGCGCCAAGCGTCAGAACGACATTCCCATAGCCGCACGCGCAAGACAGCGCCGATCCAGTGGAGTAGTAGGGGCCAGCCGCGGCAAGCCCCATCCACGAGGCCTCGCTATGTCTTCCGCTTCCTCACCTATTGCGGGCCTCGCGGAGGCCGAGCTGGAGCGCCCGGCCTTTGGCGCCATTGTGGAAAGTCTGCCCGACCCGGTGCTGGTGATCGCCGCGCACGAGGCGGAGAACCTGGCCGATCGCCGGGTGATCTACGCCAACCCGGCCGCGCGCGAGCTGCTGCGGATCCAGGGCGAGGGCGCGACCCTGGTCTCGGCCATCCGCCACCCTCGTGTGCTGGAGGCGGTGGACGAGAGTCTGTTCGGCGAGGTCAACGGCGAGTCGGCGTTCGAGACCGGCGGCGCGCAGGACCGGTTCTGGCGGGTCCGGACCCGGCCGCTGGAGCGGGCGCGGGACGGAGCGCATCTGGCGCTGATGGTGCTGAAGGACGAGACCGACTCCCGCCGCAACGAACGGATGCGGGCCGACTTCCTGGCCAACGCCAGCCATGAGCTGCGCACGCCGCTGGCCTCGCTCACCGGCTTCATCGAGACCCTGCGCGGTCACGCCAAGGACGACGCGGTGGCCCGCGAACGCTTCCTGGGCGTCATGGCGGCCCAGGCCGGCCGCATGGCGCGGCTGATCGACGATCTGATGTCCTTAAGCCGGATCGAACTGAACGAGCATATCGCGCCGGAGGGCCGGGTGGACGTGGTGCTGGCGGTGCTCGACGTGATCGACGCCCTGACGCCCCTGGCCGCCGAGCGCGGCGTGAAGCTGTCCACCCGGCTGGCGGCGCGCGGATCGGCGCTGATCGTCGGCGATCGCGACCAGATGCTGCAGGTGGCGCAGAACCTGATCGACAACGCCGTCAAATACTCCCCCGACGGCGGGACCGTGGAGATCGAAGTCCTGGAAGGTCTGACGGCCGATGAGGCGATCACGCCCACGCGGCAGGGCGGCGCGCGCCTGTCGCTGCTCAACCCCGACCTGGTGGGCGGCGAGCGGTTCGTGGTGTTGCGCTGCGCCGATTGCGGGCCCGGCATCGCCCGCGAGTATCTGCCGCGCCTGTCCGAGCGGTTCTATCGCGTGGAGGGCCAGAAAAGCGGCGAGCGGCTCGGAACGGGCCTGGGCCTGGCGATCGTCAAGCACATCACCAATCGCCATCGCGGCGGCCTGGCGATCGAGAGCGTGGAAGGTCAGGGGACGACCTTCACGGCCTACTTCCCGAGACTGTTGTAAACCCTGTCATAAAACTGTCATCTAACCGTCGCATGGGGACAGCAAACCGTCGGCATTGCTTGTCAGCGGGGCGTTTGGGCTGATTCGGCTTATCGTGCGTCGGACGTTGTGATGAATGAACATTGGGCCAAGGCCGCCACCCACGACGACCTCGATCCCCTCGTGGCCGAGGTCGCGCGCCTGGGTGGGCTCGCCGAGGCGCAGATCGCCGATTGCGTTGACGCCATCACCCGCCGAGACGTGCCGCTGGCGCAGAAGGTCGTCGCCCGCGACGCCAAGCTGGACGCCCTGCAGGCCGACATTGAACGCCGCGCCATCGAGCTGATCGCCACCTGCCAGCCGGTAGGCAGGCAACTGCGCCGGACGGTCGCGGCGATGAAGATCGCGGTCAATCTGGAGCGTTGCGGCGACCTGGCCCGCAACATCGCCAAGCGCTCGGTGGTCTTGAGCGAGAGCGAGCCGCTGACACCGCTGACCCGCTCTATCGACCGCATGGGCCGGCTGGTCGCCAGCCGGCTGAAAGATGTGCTGGACGCCTACGCCGCCGGCGAACTGGACAAGGCGCAAGCCGTCTGGGCGCGCGACGAGGAAGTCGACGAACACTACAACAGTCTGTTCCGCGAACTGCTCACCTACATGATGGGCGATCCGCGCACGATCACTCCCGGCGCGCACCTGCTGTTCGTGGCCAAGAACCTCGAACGCGTGGGCGACCACGCCACCAACATCGCCGAGATCATCCACTTCGAGGTCACCGGCCAGGAGATGACCGGCGAGCGGCCCCGCTGGGACGGATTTGCCGTCCCGACCCAAATCCCTTGAAAGCACGAGGCTCTAGATGACCCCGCACGTCCTGGTGGTCGAAGACGAGGACGCGCTCGCGTCGCTGCTGCAGTACAACCTCGACAAGGAAGGCTATCGGGTCGCCATCGCCGTGGACGGCGAGGACGCGCTGATGCAGATCGACGAGCAGTTGCCGGACCTGGTGGTGCTGGACTGGATGCTGCCCAAGGTGTCCGGCGTCGAGGTCTGCCGCCGCCTGCGCGCGCGGCCGGAAACCCGCGCCCTGCCGATCATCATGCTGACCGCCCGCGGCGAGGAGACCGACCGCATCCGCGGCCTCGACACCGGCGCCGACGACTATGTGGTCAAGCCCTTCTCCATGAGCGAACTGGCCGCCCGCATCCGCGCGGTGCTGCGGCGCATCCGTCCGGGCCTGGCCGAGGACACCCTGCATCACGGCGACATCGTCGTCGACCGTGTCGCCCACCGGGTGCGCCGGGCCGACAAGGAGGTCCATCTCGGGCCCACCGAATTCCGCCTGCTGGACTATCTGATGCAGCATCCGGGACGGGTGTTCAGCCGCGAGCAGTTGCTCAACGCGGTCTGGGGATCGGACGTCTATGTCGAGGCCCGCACGGTGGACGTCCATATCGGCCGGCTGCGCAAGGCGCTGAGCCAGACGGTGGAGGGCGATCCCATCCGCACCGTCCGCTCCGCCGGCTACTCGCTGGACGCGGCGGGGTAGGGCTTCGAACACCTCTCCCGCAGGGAGAGGTGTAGCGCGCCTGGTCCTAGATATACCGCCGCAGGGAGCGGGCCAGTTGGGTGGCGCCGGAGCGTTTGCGGGCCTGCTGCGGCTGATAGGCCACCCGGGCGTGCTCCACGCAGTAGGGGCCGTCACCGACGCGGCGGCCGCAGAAGGTGAAGCCGTCCGTGGCCGGATCGCCGATCGGCCATTTGCACATGTGGGCGCCCAGGGTGAGCACCGTCGCCGACCCCGGCTCCTCCGGATAGTAGGCCGGCTGCGGGACGGGCATCGACGACTGGGCTTCGATCCGGCGCGGCGCGGGGGCCGAGACCGGGCGCGGCGCGCGCGGCGCCTTGAACACCGGCCGGGCGGGCTGCGACGGCGCGGCGCGGCCGGACAGGCCCAGCCTGTGCACCTTGCCGATCACCGCGTTGCGGGTCACGCCGCCAAGCTGCTTGGCGATCTGGCTGGCGGACAGGCCGTCCAGCCACAGCTTCTTCAACAACTCTACGCGTTCGTCGGTCCAACCCATCTGGCTTGCCTCCACGCCGCCAATGCGGCCCTGGGGAGCGACAGATTCAATATCTTGTGCCATATACCCGCTCCCAAGCGCCATCCCTACAAAATAGGGTAAACGGAACGTTAACAGACACAATAGGCGCCACTCGTTCTGTCCACAGAATCTACATATAGTGATGAATTGGGCGAATTCGCCGCACCTCTTGCAGAAGCGGAACCCGTGGCGCACATGGGAGGGCATGAAGGACATCGCTGACATGCCCGCCGCGCTGGTGGTCCCGCCGACGCCGCGCGACTTCCACGGCGTCAACTGGACGGGCGCCACGACCCTCTATCTGAAAGAGGTCAAGCGCTTCTGGAAGGTGGGGATGCAGACGCTGGCGGCGCCGGTGCTGAACGCCCTGCTCTATCTGTTGATCTTCTCGGTGGGCATCAATCGGCCGGCGGTGAACGGCATTCCCTACGCGGTCTTCATCGCGCCGGGCCTGATCATGATGTCGATCCTGAACGCGGCCTTCGCCAACTCCTCGTCATCGCTGATGCAGGCCAAGATGATGGGCCTGGCGCAGGATTTCCTGACCGCGCCGCTGACGCCCACCGAACAGGTCTGCGCCTTCGCCCTCGGCGCGGCGACGCGCGGGGTGGTGGTCGGCCTGGTCACCGCGATCGCCATCTGGCCGCTGGTGCATTTCAGCGTCGCGCATTGGTGGGCGATCTTCTATTTCGGCCTGATGGCCTCGCTGATGATGGGCATGGTCGGCATGGTCGCCGGCCTGTGGGCGGAGAAGTTCGACCACCTGGCGGCGGTGACCACCTTCATCGTCATGCCCCTGACCATGCTGTCGGGCACCTTCTATACGGTGCAGCGGCTGCCGGAGCCGTTCCGGTCGTTCTCGCACTACAACCCGTTCTTCTACACCATCGCCGGTTTCCGATACGGCGTCATTGGCCTAGTCGACGGTTCGGTCGGGATCGGGGTCGCCATCACCGCCGGCGTGACCCTGATCATGGGCGCGATCTGCTGGTGGCTGTTCCAGACCGGGTACCGGCTGAAGAGCTGAGGGCAGGTCAGTTCCCGCGAATGGACGGCGGCCACCACCTATCTTGGCCAAACCGATCAGCAAGCTCTGACCAGAATGGGATCTGCCTGATCGTTTCCCCTAGCGGGGTGTTTGGATCAACGATCTCTCGTTCGAAATAATTCTCCAGATCGGACCCGTAGTAGATGATGTCCGACTGGTGGATCGAGAACACCGGGTTGCCAGCCTTGTTTGGCGCTGCGGGCAGGTATCGATGGCTATAGAGCGGGATGAGCTTGGGCGCCCCCGCGACCACTCCCCGGAGAACCTCCGCCCTGGCGTCTGGCGATGCGGGGCGTTCTCCCCATTCGGGCCACCAAAGGAAGCAAGTCTCGACATCGAACAACAGCCCCTCGAATGGCCCAGCCAGGACCCGACGCATCGCGACTTCGTCGTTCAGGTCGTGTCCGTCGACCAGGCGCTTTTCGAGCCAGAGCGCGGTCAAGTCGGAAGGAAAGGCGAGGCCGTATCTGTCCTGCGCCCGGTCTAGCTCAGCTTGACTGTAACCCTTGGTCCAGATCGGTGTTCGCACGACTGGCAGCCTCCAGGGACTGTGCCCTCCCCTATGTAGCATCGGACGGGGCAACGTGGCCCCCAACACCAATATTGACTCACCCGCCCCTAAACGCGAAAAGCCTCAGCCTTCCAGTCCCCGCAGCTCCGGCGCGGGGACGTTCCGCTTTTGGGGAGGCATCCATGCCCAGCCCATCGCCCACTGTTCCCAACGACCACATCCTGGGCGTCTATAACCGCGCCCCGCTGGCGTTCGAGCGCGGCGAGGGCGTGCGCTTGTGGAGCACCGAGGGCGAGGAATATCTGGACTGCGTCGGCGGCATCGCCACCACGGGGCTCGGCCACGCGCATCCCAAGCTGGTGCAGGCGCTGAAGGACCAGGGCGAGAAACTCTGGCACGTCTCCAACATCTTCCGCATTCCGGGGCAGGAGGCGCTGGCGAAGATGCTCACCGACGCGACCTTCGCCGACGTGGTCTTCTTCGGCAACTCCGGCACCGAGGCGGTGGAGTGCGCGCTGAAGATGGCGCGCAAGTACCACTGGGCGAACGGAAACCCGGAAAAGATCGACATCATCGGTTTCCACGGCGCCTTCCATGGCCGCAGCTATGCGGCGGTGTTCGCCGCCGGCAACCCGTCCTACACCGAGGGCTTCGGCCCGGAGCTTCCCGGCTATGTCCACCTGCCGTTCGGCGACATGGAGGCGCTGGAAGCCGCCATGGGCCCGACCACCGCGGCCATCATCATCGAGCCGGTGCAGGGCGAGGGCGGCGCGCGGGCGCTGCCGGAGGCGGACTTAAAGCGCCTGCGCGACCTGTGCGACCAGCACGGCGCGCTGCTGATCTACGACGAGATCCAGTGCGGCCTGGGGCGCACCGGCAAGCTGTTCGCCTATGAGTGGGCCGAGGGCGCGGCGCCCGACATCATGTGCGTGGCCAAGGCCCTGGGCGGCGGCTTTCCGGTCGGCGCCTGCCTGGCCACGGCCGAGGCGGCCAAGGGCATGACCGTGGGCTCCCACGGATCCACCTACGGCGGCAATCCGCTGGCTATGGCCGTGGGCTTGGCCGCCGTGACCGAGCTGGTCAAGGACGAAACGCTGGAGCACGTGCGCGATGTGGCCGGCTATTTCGTCCAGCAGCTTTCGGGGCTGAAGGACCGCTATCCTGACGTGGTGCTCGACATCCGCGGCAAGGGCCTGCTGATCGGCCTGAAGCTGGGCGTGCCCAACCGCGACTTCATGGGCCTGGCGCGCGACCAGAACCTGCTGATCGCCGGCGGTGGCGACAACTGCGTGCGCCTGCTGCCCTCGCTGCTGATCACCCACGACGAGGCCCGCGAGGCCGTCCAGCGCCTCGAGCGCGCCTGCGAAGCCGCCCGGGCGAAGGCGGCGGCGTGAGCGGCGGCGCTGCTCTTAATTCCTCCCCCGTTGGGGGAGGGGGACCGCGAAGCGGTGGAGGGGGCCTCGCCGCACCTGAGACCTTGCCTGTTACTCGCCCCCTCAGTCGGCTGCGCCGACTGGCTCCCCCAGCGGGGGAGCAATTAGGGGAGCAGGCCCATGCCCTCTAACCCACGCCACTTCATCGACCTGTGGCGGCTCGACCAGCCGACGTTGCGCGCCATCCTGGACGACGCCCACGCCCGCAAGGCGGCGCGGATCGGCTGGCCGAAAGGGCGCGTCGATCCGGACGCGCCGGGGCGTGACCGGACGCTGGCGATGATCTTCGAGAAGAACTCCACCCGCACCCGGTTCTCCTTCGACGCGGCGATCCGCCAGCTCGGCGGGGACTCGGTGATCGCCACCGCGTCCGACATGCAGCTCGGCCGCGGCGAGACCGTCGAGGACACGGCGCGGGTGCTGTCGCGCATGGTCGACGCGGTGATGATCCGCGCCAACCAGCACCGCACGCTGGAGCAGTTCGCCGCCCATTCGGAGGTTCCGGTGATCAACGGCCTCAGCGATGCGGGCCATCCCTGCCAGATCATCGCCGACCTGCAGACCATCGAGGAGCATCGCGGCCTGGTCGCCGGCAAGACGCTGGCCTGGATCGGCGACGGCAACAACATGTGCTCCAGCTTCCTGCATGTGGCGGCCCAGCTCGGCTTTCGCCTGACCATCGCCTGCCCGGCGCGCTACGCCCCCGATCGCGACGACGTGGCCCGGGCGGTGGAGGCCGGCGCGGACATCGAGATCAGCCACGATCCCAGGCAGGCCGCGTCCGGCGCCCACGCGGTGCTGGCCGACACCTGGGTCTCCATGGGCGACTTCGACCACGACGAGCGTCTGGCGGCGCTGGCGCCGTATCAGGTCGACGAGGCGCTGATGACGCTGGCGGCGCCCGACGCCCTGTTCCTGCACTGCCTGCCCGCCCACCGCGGCGAGGAGGTCACCGACGCGGTGATCGACGGCGTGCAATCGGTGGTCTGGGACGAGGCGGAGAACCGCATCCACGCGCAGAAGGCGATATTGGCCTGGTGCCTGGAAGGGGTGGCGACCTAGCGCCGCGAGCCACGGGGATCAGCTGGGGCCGAGTTGAGTGAATGGGCCGTGTTGGACGTCGAAGTCGGGTGTTACGTCTTTTTCTGCGTCTGACAGAATGGACTTGATGACTTGCGGTGGGTGATAGGGGCGCCTGGCCGGGCGCGGGGCATCGGCGGTGGATGCGTTCTCGAGGAGGCGGGGTTGATCGTCTGGGAGGAGAGGCATTGGTCAACCAATCGATCAGGTGGTGGAACGGAACCGCTGATAGCCGGAACGGTAAAACCAGGGGCGACTCGAGCAGGATTCCTACCGGCCCTGAACATCGGCGTCCATCCCCAGGCCGGTGATGTCCGACCCCCTCAAGTGTCTGCCAAGCGCTCTTTAGGGGGCTGACAGTCGGACCCGAAAACAAGCCACACGCCCGAAAGCAGACCTTGGGCGATGCGCTCCTTAGCCGTGGCGGTTGATCATGCCGCCGAGGGCGGGGCCGTGTCCGACAGCAGGGCGTAAACCGCATCCACTGTGCGGGCCTGGCGCAGCTGCTGGCGCAGTTCGGATTTGCGCAGGATGCGGGCGATGCGGGCGAAGGCCTGCAGGTGTTCGGGGCCGGCGTCGACCGGGGAGAGAAGCGCGAACAATATGTCCACCGGCGCCCCATCGACGGCGCCGAACTCCACCGGCCGCTCCAGGCTGACGAACACCGCGCGCACGCGGTCCAGGCCCGGCGACTTGGCGTGCGGCACGGCGACGCCGTAACCCACGCCGGTGGAGTCCAGCGCCTCACGCGCCTCCAGGGCGCTCAGCACCTCGCCGGCGTCCAGGCCGAAGCGGCGCGCCGCGGTCTCGGCCACCAGCGACAGGGCCTGGTGTTTCGAGGGCGCGCCAGCCTTCAGCGTGACGCAGCGCCGGTCAAGCAAGTCAAGAATGTCCATCAGCCCGACGCCCGCTGCCCACGGTAACTAACCCGATCATGCCCTGAAACGCTCTAATCCTAGTTCGGCTCCCGACCGGCCGAACGGGCCGTTCAGGCGTGCCCGTTAGGGGCGCTGGTGCGTTCGGGATCGATCCAGCCGATATTCCCGTCCGGCCGGCGGTATACCACCGACAGTCCCCCGTGCGCGGCGTTCCTGAACACGATTGTTTGAGATTCGGTCAAGTCCAGCTGCATCACCGCCATGGAAACGGTCATTGTACGCAAGGCTTCCTTGGTCTCGGCGATGATCATCGCCGCCGGCGCGCTCTGGCCGTCCGAGTCGTCCCAGGCCTCGCCATCGTCGAGATCGTCCGGGTCGCGCAGCACGTAGAGGGCGGCGGTTTCGGCGGCCTTGGCAGTGGCCTGCACCGAGTGGCTTTTGAGTTTGCGCTTGTAGCGGCGGATGCGGGTCTCGATCTTCGCCAGGGCCGCGCCGAAGGCCCCGTG
>Ga0302311_10002812_pt1 | contig 19401 bp, 14 predicted proteins | sample III_Palsa_N1_3_FD_200449 | JGI IMG/M metagenome (GOLD analysis project Ga0302311, IMG submission 200449) | Peat permafrost microbial communities from Stordalen Mire near Abisko, Sweden - III_Palsa_N1_3 | ecosystem: Environmental > Terrestrial > Soil > Palsa > Peat permafrost | place: Sweden... | reverse complement strand
ACATGTCGGCCAGGAAGCCGTCGCAGCCCTGTTGTGGGACGGTTTCGTCGCGGCGGAACCGAAGGAAATCACCAAGGCGCTGGGCGCCGCGCGTGGTGTCGCGTTCGAGATCGCCCGGCCGCTGCTGCCGTTCGCACGGACCTTGAGCCCGGTCGAGGGACTGCGTCTGCTGCTGGCCGCCCTGCCCGACACGGCCAGCATCCCGCATCACGTGCTGGCGACGGCGGCCATGCCGGTCTTCGTCGCGGCCCTGGAGCGCGATCGGCTGGGCCAAGCCCTGATCGAGCCCGACGCATCGCTGTCCCAGGCAGCGGATTTCCTGCGCATGCTGCGCGGCGCCTCGGCCGAGCCGGCCCATGTCACGGCGCTCGAGACTTATCTGGTCACGGTCGCCGACCATGGGCTGAACGCCTCGACCTTCACCGCCCGCGTCGTCGCCTCGACCCGGGCCGGTATGTTTTCGTCGGTGGTGGCCGGCCTGTGCGCGCTCAAGGGTCCGCTCCATGGCGGCGCGCCCGGGCCGGTGCTCGACATGCTGGACGCGATCGGCAGGGAGGATCGGATCGAGCCTTGGCTGGAACAGGCGATCGGCCGGGGCGACCGGCTGATGGGCTTCGGCCATCGGGTCTATCGGGTGCGCGACCCGCGCGCCGACGTGCTGAAGGGCGTGGCCCTGTCGCTGCGCGGCGGCGCCAACCGCATCCGCTTCGCCGAGGCGGTTGAGGCCGGGGCGCTCCGGGTGCTGGCACGACTCAAACCCGGCCGGCGGCTCGATACCAATGTCGAGTTCTACACAGCCCTGGTGCTGGAGGCGCTGGCCCTGCCCCGGGAATTGTTCACGCCGATCTTCGCAGTCGGCCGCGTCGTCGGCTGGACCGCCCATATCCTGGAACAGACCCAGGGCGGACGCATCATCCGCCCGGCATCGGCCTATGTCGGTCCGATGCCCCGGGCGGCCGCCTAACCAAGAAGTTGCCGCATCAAAGGCCCAACCGCGGCGATGGCGGGCAGCGTGTCGAGGTCGGCAAGATCGAACCAGCCGACCTCGGCGGCATCGTCACCGGCGACTGGTTCGCCGGTGACGTCCCGCATCAGCACGACGATCAGGGTGTAATGGTAGCGGATGCGGCCCGCCTCATCCTGGTCGATGGCGTCGAGCGTCGAGACGGCCTGGCCGCCGCCGGCGACGAGCCCCGTCTCCTCGGCCAATTCCCGGCGCGCGCCGTCGACCACCGTCTCGCCCAGTTCCTGAACGCCGCCCGGAAAGCCCCAGCGGCCTTTGTTGGGTTCCTTCGCGCGGCGGACCAGCAGGAACCGATCGCCCCGGCGGACGATCGCGAGAAGGCCGACCATCGGCAGGGTGGGATAAGCACGGCTCATGGCGCCGACTATGGGCGGTGGCGCCGGTCCGGTCAAAGGCGGGCGGAGAAGTGCTGCGACTGTCACGATCCATGAGGTAACATCGTCCGGGCACGAACCTTGGAGGCTGGCGCATGAAGGCGCTATGGATCGGCTGCTGCGTTCTATGGTGGGTGATAGGATCCGGCCCCGTTCGCGCCGGCGATCTGATCGCGGTCGACGCCGCCGATGCCCCGTTCATGTACGAGGCCGATGGTCAGGCGGCCGGGCTCTATCCGCTGGCGATCGCCGAGGCCTATCGCCGGATGGGCACGGAGGTGACGATCGCAGCCGTGCCCTGGAAGCGCGCGCTGGACGGCGCCGACAACGCGCTGAACGGCGTCGCCGGACTCTACAAGACGGAAGACCGGCTGAAGAAATACGACTATTCCGACAAGTTGTTCGACGAAGTCGTGATGATCTACGTGCGCAAGGGGCACGGCTTCCCCTTTGCCACGGTCGACGACCTGAAAGGCCGTTCCGTCGGCGTCATCCGCGGCTGGAGCTATGGCGACGCGTTCGACACCGCGCGGCGCGACGGCCTGTTCATCGCCGAGGAAGCTGCGGGCGACGAACAAAACTTCGCCATTCTCGATGCGGGTCATATCGATTGTATTCTCGCCATCGGCGAGGCGGCCGCCGCCGCGATCGCGAGCCATGGCTGGCACGAACAGTTCGAGGCGCTGGCGCTCCCGTTGTCGAAGAACCCGTCCTATGTCGCGTTCAACAAATCCGCGGGCAAACAGGCGGATTTAAGGCGGCTGGATGCGGCCATCGCGGCGATGCGCGCCGACGGCAGTTTCGACCGTCTGATCCAGACGACGATCAAGCCGGTCAGTGCCACACCCTGACTATTCGCGGTCGATTCTGCCTGGCCGCTTGAACCGACATTCGACTCAGCCTGTGGTGGTGACGGACCGATCGATCGTTTTACGATTGAACAATAAAAAACCCCCGAGGCCGTCGCCCCGGGGGTTTGAATCGGAAAGAGCCGACCCGTCGATTACGACTGGGTAGCGGCCTTCTTCTTCGTCGACTTCTTGGCGCTCTTCTTGGCGACGTGCTTCTTCGCCGGCTTCTTGGTGGTCTTGGAGGTCGCGTCCTGGGCGAAGGCGACGGCCGGAACGGAAACGGCGGCGACGAACGACATCAGAGCGAGAGCGGAAACGAGGGCCTTCATGGAGATCTCCTGACTTTCAACAGACTGTTCTTGGGTGCGAGAATGGTCGGTGTTCCGGTTTTCGCCGGCCTTCACGACCCACCCGTTGTTCACAATAGCACTATTACCACGGCGCCAAGACTTGGCAACCACCTTTAACAAGGGATTTCCCAAATTTTGACACGGGCTACTGCGATAAATTCTTAAAATTTCGTGGAAATGCCGAGAACGACTATCGCTACGCAAATATCGAGCGTGCGGCGCATACTAGACGTCAAGTCAAGGGTAGCGGAGTGCGTGGCGCTCGGAACGTAACCGGCCCGTCTGTTCGTGGTTGTACGCTCGGGTCAGAACCGAAATCAATCGGTCGCGAATCGCATATTTCAACGCGCTGCCGACCGTAGCAAGAATGCCTCAGTGTGGCGCGGTGCCGCTGGATCGGCCCGAGCGAATTCGGGCGCAAAAACCTACAGAAAAAGCCTGTGATTGAAGGGTTTCAGTGGGTTTCGGTCGATTTTATCTGCGACTCGGTGCCGCGACTCGGGGGTCCGACGCCCCCGACTCGGTGGAGAATTACCGCCGCCTGCTCGACGCGATCGTCGCTCCGCCGGCCAGGATGCCGGTCGCCAGCACCAAGATCAGGCTGATGGCATTGATCGCCGGCGTCGCCCCTTCGCGCATCTGGCCGTACATGTAGATCGGCAGTGGCGAATCGGAGCCGACCAGCATCAGCGTGGTATTGAAGTTCTCGAACGACATCAGGAAGGCGATCAGAAACGCACCGACCAGTGCGGGTTTCAGGAACGGCATCAGGATGGTGCGGAACACCCGGCCGCGGCTCGCCCCCAGATCCAGCGCCGCCTCCTCCAGGCTCTTGTCGAATTTGCGCAGGCGCGCGCCCACGACCAAGGTCGCGATCGAGACGATGAACGAGGCCTGACCGAGGATCACCAAGGGCAGGCCCGGCCGCATGAAGTCGAGATCGGTGTCGAGCGCGTCTTCCAACCCGTTGGCGATCCGGCTGGCGAAGGCCAGGATCGAAATGCCGAGGATGACGCCCGGAATCACCAGCGGCCACAACATGGCAACCGACAGGAACGACTTGCCCCAGAATTTGCGCCGCTCGAGCAGGAACGCGTTGGCCGTGCCGACGCCGACCGACAGGGCCGCCACCGGGATTGCGACCCAGATGCTGGTCATGACCGCGCCCAGCATATCCGGATCCGTCAGTACGCCCGCCTTGCCGAACGGATGGCCGATGAACCAGTCGAGCGTAAAGCCCTTCCAGGGCGGCGACGGGAACAGGCTGGCGTTGAAGGCGAATACGCCGACTACGACCAGCGGCGCGAACAGGAAGCCGTAGAACAAGGCGACATAGAGCCGCCACAGGACGAGGCGCAGACCGGTCGGGTTCATGGTTGCTGCAGGCTCCGCGTCAGGCTCTGCCCGGTCAGCTTCAGCCCGAGCCAGACCAGCACCGAAGACAGACCCAACAGCAGGAAGCCGAAGGCGGCACCCTGGGGCCAGTCGAAGCGGGTGATGAACTGGTCGTAGATTGCCTGGGTGAACCACAGGCTGTTCTTGCCGCCGAGCAGCACTGCCGTCGCGAAATTGCCGATGGTCAGCATGAACACGACGATCGAGCCCGCGACGATGCCGGGCATGGCATGGGGAATGATGATCCGACGCATCACGGTCCAGCGGCTGCCGCCCAGATCCAACCCGGCCTCGACCAGATTGTCGTCGAGACTGTCGAGCGCGTTGATCAACGGGATCAGCATGAACAACAGCCCGCCATAGACCAGGCCCACCAGCATGGCGCCGTCATTGTACAGCAGCTCGACCCGGCCGCGGGCCAGCCCCAGCCATTGCAGCAGACCGGAGATGAGGCCGCTTTCGCGCAGCAGGATCATCCAGCCGAGCGTGCGCACCAGCTCGCTGACCCAGAACGGCAGCAGGCTGAGCGTGAACAGCGCCACCCGGCCCATGCCGCGCGACTGCTTGGCGATATAGAGAGCGACCGGAAAGGCCACGACCAGGGTCGCGGCCGTCACGACGACGGCGAACACGGCGGTGCGGGCGAAGGTCTGCCAATAGACCGGCTCGTCGAAGAAGGTGGCATAATTGGCGAAGCCGAAGCGGAACTCATCGGACGAGACCCGCTCGCTGACCGACAGCGCGCCCATGTCGACCAGCGGCGCCACGATCAGCAGGCCCAGCCACAGCAGGGCCGGACAGAACAGCAGAAATGTGGAGAGCCGCCCGGCGCTGGTCATACGACATCCACCGCGAAACAGGCGCCGGCCTCACCGGCCCAGCCGAACCAGACCGTGTCGCCCTGGACCAATTGCAGCATCGGCCCGCTCTGCGGCAGGGCCACCCGCACCTCGGTTCCGGTCGCCCGCTCGGCGATCAGCACGCTGGACGCGGCACCATCGAACAGGAGGTTGGTGAGCGTACCCTCGAAGCGGTTTTCGAGCGTGCCCAACTCGGCCTCGGTCCGGGCCAGCTGCATCGCCTCCGGGCGGACGAACAATTGCGCATTCGCCCCGGCCCCATTCCAGGCCGCGACGACGCCCAACCCCTCGGCCGTGCGCAGCAGCACCCAGCCGCCGTCGCGCTGCTCGACCTTGCCGACCCAGCGCACGCTCTGGCCGACGAAGCCCGCGACGAACGGCGTCGCGGGGCGATAATAGAGTTCGCGGGGGGATCCGACCTGCTCGAACCGGCCACGCGCCATGACGGCGACCTGGTCGGACATGACCAGCGCTTCCGACTGGTCGTGGGTGATATAGGCAAAGGTCGTGCCGAATTCGCCCTGCAGCTGCTTCAGCTCGATCTTCATATGCTCGCGCAGTTTCAGATCGAGGGCGCCCAGCGGCTCGTCGAGCAGCACCAGCGCCGGTTCCAGCACCAGGCAGCGGGCGATCGCCACGCGCTGCTTCTGACCGCCGGACAATTGATGGACGCCGCGGTCGCCGAACCCGGTGAGACCGACGCGCCCCAGGATGCGATCGACCTTCGGCCCGATATCGCCGGCACTCTCGCCCCGGCATTTCAGGCCATAGGCGACGTTTTCGGCGACATTCATCATCGGGAACAAAGCCAGGTTCTGGAACACCATGTTGACCGGCCGCCGATTGGGCGCCAGGCCCAGGATCGATTGGCCGGCGACGGTGATCAAGCCGCTGTCGGGCTCGATGAAGCCGGCGATCATCCGCATCAGCGTGGTCTTGCCGCACCCCGACGGGCCGAGAATGGAAAAGAAACTGCCCTCGGGCACGTGAAAGCCGACGCCATCGACCGCGGGAGGGCCCCCGAAGCTTTTGACGACGTTCTGAACGTCCAGATCTTTGCTCATGCCTACCCTAGAAAAGGGGCGCCACGACCAGAAGGCCGTGGCGCTGTCTGGATCAGTTTGAGGCTTGCAACCGGTCGAGGACCTTGCCCTCGATCGCTTCCAGGCCGGCCGGCACCGCCGGGTACCACTTGATGTTCTTGAAGTCGGCATCCGGGAAGCTGGCGGCGAACTGCGCCTTCAGCTTCGGATCCATCTTGTCTTCCGCACCCTGGCTGGCCGTGAAGTTGCCAGCCGAGGCCGCGACCTTGGCGGCGATGTCGGGACGCAGATTGTAGTTGATCCACTTATAGGCGGCGGCGTCGTTGCGGCCCTTGGCCGGGATCGCGAAGGTATCGACCCAGCCGAGCGCGCCCGACTTCGGCGCCACGAACTTGATGTCCGCATTCTCGCTGTTGAGCTTCCAGCCGCCCGTGTCCCACGCCATGGCCGACACGACCTCGCCGGCGCGGATGCCGTTCAGGAGCGCGTCCTTGCCATCCCAATAGAACTTCACGTCCTTCTTGCAGGCGGCGAGCGTGGCGCCGACCTTTTCCATCAGCGCCTGATAGGCCTTGGGATCGCCATAGGCCGCGAACGGATCGGCGCCAGAAGCAAACGCAAAGGCGATCAGGGTCGGGCGCTTCAGGCGATAGCTGACCTTGCCGGCGACCGCGTCGGTGCACAGGTCGGTATAGTCCTTCACCTGCGGGGCGAGCTTGGAATTCACCACCAGGCCATCGGTGCCCCAGATCTCGGGCAGGCCATAGACCTTGCCGGCAACCGTGGTGTTCTTCTTGGTCGCCTCCAGCATCGACGGCTTGAATTCCGCGACCATGACCTTGCTGAGGTCGAGCGGCTTGTAGATATGGAAATCCTGCTGGGGTCCGAGGATGCGATCCTGGCTCGGCTGGGCCAGATCGAAGCCGGCGCCACCGGTCGCGCGCAGCTTGGAGATCATTTCCTCGTTGTTCGACAGGGTCACCTCGACCGTGATTCCGGTCTCCTTGGTGAAGCCGTCGATCACTTCCTTCGGCGCGTAATCCGCCCAGGTCAGAAGCCGCAGCGTGTCGGCGGCCTCAGCCGAACCGGCCGCCGTGACGGCGAGCGCACCCAGAATCGCGCCGGTAGCCGCCTTGCCGATAGAAATCGCCATGTTGAGTTCCCCCGAAGCATAAACGTGAAAGCCATATCGATCGCCAGGGTTAGCGGCTCTTCATTACAATTCTTCGGACATGATGCTGCTGTTTTCCCATCAAAACAGCGGCTTGCCCGATCGCTCATTAACCCCCTGGCAGGTTCCCTGTCACATAATCACTCTACCCTCGGTCGCTTCGCGCTTGGAAGCGGCAAAGATCGTCCGGGAGCATCGCTTGCCTCGTTCGCATCGAAATGTAATATGAAGGTCAAAATTGGCCTGACCACCTGACAGAATGGCCTCTAGTCGGTCCCGGGGAGGGACGCCCAATGTTTGCCGCTTTCAGTAATTTGCGTCTCTCCGCGAAACTCGGCGCCGCGATAGGCCTGTTGGTCGTCACCGTCGTCGCGGTCATCATCCTGTCGCTGAACCAGCTCTCGGCACAAAACGCCAGGCTCGAGGCGCTCTCGGCCGGACCGGTCCGCCAGATGGCGCTAGCGCAGAATGCCGTGCTCAGTCTGGTCAAGATGTCCCGCGCCGCGCGCGATCTGGTGATCGAGCGGACCGACGCCGGCAAGGCCGCTGCGATCACCGAAATCGGCGCCCAGAAAGACATGCTGGCCGGTCTGCGCACCAGCCTGGAAGCGATGCCGGGCGCCGCCGCATCGGCGAAGCTCAAGGACTTCCTCGATCAGGCCGACAAATACAGCGCGATCGTCGACGAGATGAGCGCGCTCGCCAAGCTGAACTCGAAATCGCGTGCCCAGGTCCTGTCCTCGACCAAGGGCGCCGACGCGTTCAAGAAGGTCGAGACCACCGTGTCGACCATGGTCGACGAGGAAACCAAGATCGCCGACACCGAGCATAACGTGCTGGTGCAGCGCGTCGTGACCGCCGGCCAGAAACTGCTGACTGCGCTCAACCGCTTCTACGGGCTGGAAAAGGAAACCGTCGCCGAGAACGACGACAAGCGCTTGGATCAGTTGGAAAAGGACCTGGACACGGTCGCCGGCACGATCTCCGACCTGCGCGACAAGATCCGCGATTTCTCCAGCTCGCGCCTGGCACCCGACCAGATGATGGAGGAGATGAACAATGTCGACGATGGCTTCGACCAGTGGCTGGCCGTCGACAAGGAAGTGCGCCGCCTGACCCGCGAGAACGGCGACGGCAAGGCGCAGACCATCGCCATCACCCGAGGCAAGGCCGCCCTTGACGCCGCCGAGGCCGCCGCCCGCTCCTGGCTCGACGAGACCACCGAGGCCATGCAGGGCGAGGTCGCCAAGGCCCACAGCGACTATTCGACCAACCGCAACCTGCTGATGCTGCTGGCATTCGGCGGCTCTGCCCTGGGCCTGGCGCTCGCCTGGCTGATCATCCGCAACGAGATCACCCGCCCGTTGGAAAGCCTGCGCGGGGTCATGGCGCGGCTGGCTGGCGGCGATCTTCACGCCGAGGTGACCGGGCTCGCTCGGCGCGACGAGATCGGCGAAATGGCCCGCACGGTCCAGGTGTTCAAGGATGGGTTGGGCGAAACCGAAAAACTGCGTCAGGAGCAGGAGCAGACCCGGCGCGACGCCGATGCCAGCCGCCGTGCGGCCCTGATGGCGCTGGCCAAGGAGTTCGAGGATACGGTCGGCGGCGTGGTCTCGTCCGTGTCGCAATCGGCCGGCCAGATGACCCAGGCGGCCAACACGCTGACCAACCGCACCTCGCTTGCCCGCGACCGGGCAATCAGCGTCGAATCCGATGCGACGCTGGCGTCCGAACGCGTGTCCGCCGTGGCGGCCGCGACCGAGGAAATGGCCAGTTCCGTCGCCGAAATCGCGCGGCAGGTATCCGAGGCGACCCGGGCGACCGGCAGTGCGGTCGAAGAGGCCGAGCACGGCAATACCGAAATGCGCGTGCTGGCGGAAACCGCCCAGAAGATCGGCGAGGTCGTGGCGCTGATTCACCAGATCGCCAGCCAGACCAATCTGCTGGCGCTCAATGCCACGATCGAGGCGGCGCGCGCCGGAGATGCCGGCAAGGGTTTTGCCGTGGTCGCGAGCGAGGTGAAGGCGCTCGCCCAGCAGACCGCCCAGGCAACCGACGAGATCGGCGCCCATGTGAGCGCGATCCAGAGCGCCACCGGCCGGGCCGTCGCGGCCATTCGCGGCGTGGGCACGACCATCGCCAAGATCGACGAGATCACCACGACGATCGCCGCCGCGGTCGAGGAGCAGGAAGCGACGACGCGCGAGATCGCCGGCAATGTCGACGGCGCCGCCCGCGGCACCGAGGCGGTGTCGACGACGATCGCCGAGGTCAGCGGGGCCGCGACCGAAGCTGGCCTGGAGGCGTCATCGGTCGCCGAGGCCGCGGCCGCCCTTGCCCGGCAATCAAGCCAGCTTGAGAGCCAGGTCGGCACGTTCCTGGCCCATATCCGCGCCGGCTGACGCGGTCCCCAGGAACGCCTTCAGCGCCTCGCGCGTGCCGGCCGGCACGTGCAGGCCGAGCTTGGAGCGGCGCCACAGCACGTCTTCGGCGGTCTGCGCCCATTCCTGGTCGCGCAGATAGACGACCTCGGCTTGCGTCAGGCCGCCGCCGAAATCCTGGCCGAGACCGGCCATATCGGTGGCCGTGCCCAGAATACGATCGACCCGGCTGCCGTAGGCCCGCGCCAGGCGCCGGGCGAGATCGGCCGGCAGCCAGGGCTTGGCCCGCTGCAGCCCGGCCAGGAACGCATCGAAATCGGCATTAGGCAGATCGCCGCCCGGCAACGGCGCCGTCGCGGTCCAGGGCTTGGTCGGGGCGGCGAAGAACCGCTCCAGCTTTTCCAGCGCATGCTCGGCCAGGCGCCGGGACGTGGTGATCTTGCCGCCGAAGATCGACAGCAGCACCGGTTCGCCCTTGGCACCCTGCACGTCCAGCACATAGTCGCGCGTCACCGCCGACGCGTTGGCGGCCGCATCGTCATAGAGCGGCCGGACGCCGGAATAGGTCCAGACGACGTCGGCCGGCGTCACCTTCTTCTTGAAATAGCGGCTGACCGTCTCGGCCAGGTAGGCGGTCTCGTCCGGGTCGATCGCGACCTGGCCCGGGTCGGCCGTATAGGGAATGTCGGTGGTGCCGACGAGCGTGAACTTGCCCTCATACGGGATGGCGAAGACGATGCGCTTGTCCGGGTTCTGCAGGATATAAGCGTGGTCGCCCTCGAACAGCTTGGGCACGATGATATGGCTGCCCTTGACCAGGCGGGGCGATTTGCCGTCGGGATCGCCCAGCCGCTGGCGCAGCACGTCGCCGACCCAGGGGCCGGCGGCATTGACCATGATCGGTGCCTCGATCTGGCGCCGGCTGCCGTCGACCACGTTCTCGACGGTCGCAAGCCAATGGTCGCCGGCTTTTTCGGCCGTGACGAAGCGGGTGCGTGTCAGGATCTCTGCCCCGCGCTCGGCCGCGTCGCGCGCGTTCAGCACGACCAGCCGCGCATCCTCGACCCAGCAATCGGAATAGACATAGCCGCGCGTGATCGACGGATCGAGCCCGGCCCCGCGCGGATCGCGCGTCAGATCGACGGCATGGGACTTCGGCAACCGCTGCCGGCCGCCCAGATGATCGTAAAGGAACAGGCCCAGCCGGATCATCCAGCCCGGACGCAGGCCCGGCGGATGGGGCAGCACGAAGCGCAGCGGCCAGATGATATGCGGCGCCAGACCCAGCAGCCGCTCGCGCTCGATCAGCGCCTCGCGCACCAGGCGGAACTCGCCATATTCGAGATACCGGAGACCACCATGGATCAGCTTGGTACTGGCGGACGAGGTGGCGCTAGCCAGATCGGACTGCTCGACCAGCACTACCTTAAGTCCGCGCCCGGCTGCGTCGCGGGCGATGCCGGCACCGTTGATGCCGCCACCGATGACCAGCAGATCGACCCGCTCACTCGCGCCCATGGCAATCTTCCCGTTTTGCGTCTTCGACAAGACTTAAGACTGCCAACCAATGTTCGCAATCGAAATTAGCATGCGCGAATTCGCGCACAGCCCTTCATCGAATCTCGCCTGATCGCCGTCGCAAAACGCGAAAGCCGTTTCGCAGGGCGATCTGGTGCCCCCTCGCAGAACGAATCTCGTTTTGCGAATTTTCGATTCATTTTGCAAAGGACTGGATTCATTGGCGAATCCAATCTCAGCCTCGTGCCACATCCCGCGTCGCGCGCGTAAGGAAAAAACCTAGCATTTGAGCCAATTTCTCATCCATCGCTTCTCGGTAGCGAAAATTCCGTCCCGATGGCCCACCCATTGCAGACATTCCGGTAAGTTTTGATGGGTTGGCAGGAATTTTGGCATGTCCTTTCTCGATTTTCTGGCGAACGGCACCTGGGACGGTTACAGCGCGACCGACGACGGCAGCCCGGGTTTCCCCGGCACCGGCCAGAACATCACGATGCAAGGCATGGACGTCAACACGACCCAATATGTCGGGACGGCTGCCAATTCCTACACGCTCGTCATCAATGACGATCCGAACAATCCGACCGGCGAAGCGCTGTTCCTGGATGATGGCGTCCACGCCAACCAGAACGGCCTGATGAACCAGCCGTTCCTGGTCGGCATCAAGACGATCACCCTGACCGGCAGCAATCCGGTGCTGATCGATCTGACCTCGACCCAGTTCGCCTACACGCCGCTGACCATCCATGGTGCCAACGGCACCTATACGCTGCTGGGCAACGGCGGCTACGACACGTTCACGATCGGCGACGGCGCGTTCGACGCGGTCTACGTCACGATGAACTACAACAACATCCATACCGGCAACGGCATCCAGGACGCGATCTGGACCGGCGCCAACTCGTCGAACGACACGCTGGCCGTCGGCAATGGCGAGGAAGACCATATCTACGTCACCAGCGGCAACCATGATGTGCTGAGCGCCGGCAACGGCGACTACAACATCCTGACCGTCGATGGCGAGGGCAACAGCTACGACAAGCTGACTTCCGGCAATGGCTGGGGCGTGCAGCTGACGATCAACGACGGCACCCACAATGCGCTGAAGGCCGGCGACGGCAATTTCGACATCCTGACCACCGGCAACGGCGATTGGAACAGCCAGACCGTCGGCAACGGCTACGGCAACACGCTGACCGCCGGCAACGGCAACGACACCACGCTGGTAGCCGGCAACGGCCATGACGACGTGCTGACGATCGGCGCCGGCAACGGCAACGGGGCCTTCGCCGGCGACGGCGACCGCGACATCGTCACGATCGGCCAGGGCAATGGCGACTGGGTCGTGGTCGGCGACGGCGCCAACGACGCGGTCACCCTTGCGGGCGGCAACTCCGAGACCATCCAGGCCGGCAACGGCGTGGCCGACATGGTCACGGTCGGCGCCGGCAGCGGCGACTATATCAGCGTCGGCAACGGCGCCGGCGACGTGGTTTCGCTGGCCTCGGGCAGCTGGAATACGGTCGTGCTCGGCAATGGCATCGGCGATCTCGCCACCATCGGCAACGGCAGCGAAAACACGATCTATGGCGGCACCGGCAACAATGCCGTGCTGACGATCGGCGCCGGCAGCTACAACACGATCATCGTTCCGGACGGCGCCACCACCTACTCCTATGGCGGCAACGGCGGCGGCTGTGGCGGATGCTGCGGCGGCGGTTCCTTCTCCGTCACCGTCACCCATGGCGCCAACCCGACCGGCGACATCCTGACCATCGGCGCCGGCAACTACAACGCCATCTATTCCTCGGACGGCGCCAACTCGACGCTGATCCTCGGCGCCGGCAGCCACAACTACGCCTCGACCGGCGACGGCGCCGGCGACGTGGTTTATGTCGGCGACGGCAGCAGCAATGTGGTCCAGGGCGGCGCCGGCTACGACACGATCTATGGCGGCAATGGCGAGAACAACACGCTCATCGCCGGCAACGGCGGCAGCCTGATCTACACCGGCACCGGCAACGACACGGTCGTCGGCGGCAAGGGCAACGACACGATCGTCGTGGGCCTGCATACCGAGACCACGTCCACGACCGACCCGACGCATCTGAAGACCACGGATGGCGAAGCCCAGCACATCACGCTTGGTTCCAACGGCACCGACGCGGTGCTGATCCAGGGCGGCACCACCGCCAATGCCGGCACCGAGGTCATCACCGCCGGCGCCCAGGGCCACGATACGTTCTATTTCGGCGGCGTCTTCGGCGACACGGTCATTTCCGGCTTCAACGCCGCCCAGGACAAGCTGATGCTGGCCGGTGTCACCACCGGTTCGCTGGGCTCGATGCCGGTCGATCAGTTCACCTACGTCCACTCGGCCTACAGCACCGACCATAACCAGAACGACAAGAACGACCTGCTGATCACCATCGGCGGCGGCACGTCCGGCACGCCGGCCAGCACGATCACGCTGCTGAACTTCGCCAGCCAGGATCCGTCGCATCTGTTCAACAACACCACGATCAACCCGAACACGGTCGCGGGCCTGACGGCGCTGTCCAAGCTGTTCGACTTCAGCACCACCGACCAGCAGACCCTGCTGACCGGCGTCGACCTCAGCCATCAGGCGCATCACTACGGCGTCTGATCCGGCTCCCACAAAATGAAACGGGGCGCTCCTTGCGGAGCGCCCCGTTTTGCATTCGATCCGCGAAATCAGCGCTCGCTCAGCGCCCGCGAATAGCTTTCACGCAAGGGCGCCAGCAGGTAATCCAACAGCGTGCGCTCGCCGGTCGGGATGACGACCTGCGCCGGCATGCCGGAAATCAACTTCACATCCTTCAACTGCGCCAGCTCGGCCGCGTCGATCTCGACCTCGGCCGAATAATACGGCTCGCCATTGTCATGGTCGTGCAGCGCATCGGCCGAGACGACCGTGACGGTCGCGTCCAGCAGGGGGACGACCCGCTGCTTGAACGCGGTCAGGCGCACCTTGGCCGCCAGGCCCGGTTGGATATTCGCGACCTCGCTGGGCTTGATCCTTGTCTCGACCACCAGGCCCAGCTTGTCCGGCACGATGTCCAGGATCGCATCGCCCGGCCGGATCACGCCGCCGACCGTGAAGAAATGCAGGCTGACGACCGAGCCGCTGATCGGCGCCGCGATCTCGGTGCGCTGCTCGACGTCGCTCGCCGCCCTCAGCCGCTGGACCGTCTCGGTCAACCGCGTCTCAACGTCGGTCAGCTCGGTCGCGACCTCGCTCGCGCGCTGCTTGGTCGTCTCCGACATCTGCAGCCGGGATTCCGAGATGGTCTGTTCGGCCTTGGCGATCTGGCCCAACTGGTCGCCGCGCGCGCCGTCGAGGCCGGCGGCATCGCGCTTCAGCGCCAGGATATGGGTCTTGGGCTCATAGCCCTTGACGAACAGCTGCTGGGCGCCGTCCAGCTCCTCCTTCATCAGGGCGATCTGCTGATCCAGGGCGCGGACCTGGGCCTTGTGGCTGTCGATCTCGGACCCGGCCTCGGCGATGCGCTGATTGAGGATGGCGATCTGCCCCTCGATCGCGGCGCGCCGGCTGGTGAAGATCGATTGCTGGCCGGCCATGCTCTCGGCGGCGCGCGGATCGGTGCTCGCCAACAGATCTGGCGGGAAACTGATGGTGGCGCCCCCGTCCCGTTCGGCGATCAGGCGCGCGTCCTGGGCCAGGAGCGCCAGGCGCTGGCTGGAGAACGAGGCGACCTGCGCGCCCGGCTGGGCGTTCGACAGGCGCATCAGCACCTGGCCGCGCTCGACCTTGTCGCCCTCATGCACCAGCAACTCGCTGATGATGCCGCCTTCCAGATGCTGCAGCGTCTTGCGATTGCCCTCGACCTTGATCTGGCCGGCCCCGACCGCCGCGGTCGACAGCGGCGCAAACCCCGCCCAGAGCCCGAAACCCACGACGAAGACCACGACGCCGATCAGGCCGGCGCGAACCAGATGCTGCACCGGCGGGGCTGCCGGTACCTCGGCCAGGACCAGCGTGATGTTCGCGGGCTCGGTGCGCACGATCGCGGTGTCGCGCGGGCTCATGCGGGCACCTTTACCGGACTGCTGCCGGCGGGGCGGCTCAAGCGTTCCAGCACCGGCTCGCGCGGGCCGAACAACTCCAACGCACCGGCCCGCATCACCAGCATCTTGTCGACATGGGCGACCAGGCTCGGCCGATGCGACACCACAACGACCGTCACCCGGTCGCGCTTCAAGGCAATCAGCGCCTGCATCAGCGCCGCCTCGCCCTCGCCGTCCAGATTGGCGTTGGGCTCATCCAGCACAACCAGGCGCGGCCGTCCGATCACCGCGCGGGCAAGCCCGATGCGCTGGCGCTGGCCGCCGGACAGCAGCGCGCCGCCATCGCCGATCTGGGTGTCGTAGCCGAGCGGCAGCCGCAGGATCATGTCGTGGCAGCCGGCCATCTGGGCGGCGGCGATCACCGCCTCGTCCGTTGCCTCGGAAAAGCGCGCGATATTCTCGCGCACGGAGCCGGCGAACAGCTCGACATCCTGAGGCAGATAGCCCACGTGCCGGCCGAACGCGTCGCGGCGCCATTGGAACACGTCGGCGCCGTCGAGCCGGACATGGCCGGCGGTGGGCCGGAGCGTGCCGACGATCAGACGGACGAGCGAGGTTTTGCCGGCCGCGGACGGGCCGACGATGGCGAGCGATTCCCCGGCATCGAGCGCGAAGCTGATGCCGCGCACGGTCGCCTCGGTGGCGCCGGGGAAGCCGAACAGCAGTTGCTCGATCGACAGATGCCCTTCCGGCGACGGCAGGACCATGTCGCTGACGCGCAGCCGAGGCAGATCGAAGAAACGGTCGAGCCGGCGCCAGGATTCCCGAGCCGAGACCAGCTGCTTCCAGGTGCCCATCGCCTGTTCGATCGGCGCCAGCGCGCGCGCCATGATGATCGAGCCGCCGATCATGGCGCCGCCGGTCAATTCCTGGCGCACCACCAGCAGCGCGCCGAAGCCGTATGTGGCGACCTGCACCAGCATGCGCGCGCCCTTGGTGATCGCGATCAGCAGGCCGGCGCGGTCGGACGCCAACTCCTGCTCCGCCTGGGCCGCGTCATTGCCGATCTGCCAGCGGGCGAGAATGCCGGGCAGCATGCCCATGGCATCGACCACTTCGGCATTGCGCACCGCCGAATCGACGGCGTGCAGATTGCGCTGGTTCAAGACGGCGGCGCGACCGAGCGGCGCCCGCAATGCCATCTCGTTGGCGATGGCGAGCGCGAACAGCACGACGGCGCCGACGGTCGCAAGCAGGCCCAGCCAAGGGTTCAGCAGATAGACCGCGATCAGATAGACCGGGACCCAGGGCGCGTCGAACAGCGGGAAAATCCCGGCGCCGCCTAGAAAGCTGCGGACCGCACCCAGGTCGCGCAACGGCTCCGCCGCCTCGGACCGGCCGGTCAGCCGCGCCTCGATCAGACGCTCGATGGTCTGGCCACCCAGCACGCGATCCAGCCACTGCATGGTGCGCGTCAGAATCCGGCCGCGCAGCACTTCGAGCGAGGTCTGCAGCGCGATCGCGACGACGGCGAGCATGGTCAGGAATGCGAGCGTGTCGAGGTTCTGACCTGTCAGCACCCGGTCGAACACCTGCATCATATAGAGCGGCATCGCCAGCATCAGCAGGTTCATGACCAGACTGAAGCCGCCGACCACCACCAGGGCCTGTCGACAGGCCCTGAGCGCCGTTTTCAGCGGATTCGAGGATGCGGCCGTCATGAGGCGGGCGTTTCGGAACCTAAAAATGCAAATTCTCGCAACCCGCAATGCGGTCTGCGAGAATCAGACATCAGGACCGCGAAACGCGGTCCCGGGGAACTCACGAGCGGGCGCGGCCGAAGCCGCGCCGATGGCTCAATGCTCGGCGGCAGCGGTCTTGTCGCGATTGCGGCGGCGCAGGGCCAACGCACCGGCGACGATCACACCGAGGCCGAGCAGGCTGGCGCCGGCGAGCGGAGCCGGAGCCGGTTCCACGGCGGCGAAAGCCGGAGAAGCAATAGCCGAAACTGCGAGAGCCAGGACGGCAGTCTTGCAGAAAGCGTTGATGTTCATGTCTCTTCTCTCTCAAATCGCGAAATAGGCCGGCGGTTCGGCGCGAACGAACAATTCGAGATCTAATCTGCAGGCGCCGTGCCAACTTCACGTGATCTCTTCATGCCATAGATAGCGATGAGAAGAAACTTTTCCATTAACGGCTGTGGCTTACGAATTCAGGTAAGCCCTGAATTCCGGACTGCTCGCATGGTTGTCGGGATGGATGTCGGCGCAGGCCGAGAGTGCGCTGGCGGACAGCAGCAACAAGACGGCTGCAACCGCCCTACGGACATTGGTTGACATGATACGGGCTCCTTCCATTCGAGGATCGATCGTTCGATCCCCGAATGGACAGGTGGTCAGTGCCATGGCCGGCACCATACGCAGGCCGGCATGCGAGCCATTCGGGGAACGCCCCTTGAACAGACCCGTTTCGGGTGATCAGAACCGGCTGGTGATCTTGATCATGCCCTGATGGGCCGCGTAGCCGTCGCTCCGACCGAAATAGTCGTAACCCGCCTCGATCGACCAGCTCCGCGGACCGCAGGTGCAGGAGTAGAGCGTGACGCTGGCGCCGACATTGAGCGTATCGGCCCCGGTCTTGAGGCCCGGGCTGGAGAATGACGCCGAACCCGGTGCCGTGAAGGACGCGGTCTGCGCCAATGTCGGGTTGCTCAGCTCATGCAGCCATTTGGCATGGATCTCGGGCTTGAGCAGGCCCGCCTCGATATCGAAATCACGGGCGACCTTCACGCCCAGGCCGGACTCGAGGAAATTATAGTTCTGCGATGCGATGCGCAGATCGATCGCGCCGGCACCGGTCTCCTGGAAAGCGTCGATCCCGACGTTGGTATATTGCAGCGACGCCAGCGGCGTGACCGTGAACTGATCGGCGGGGATGTCGTAGCCGGTATAGGCCGAGACATTATAGTTCTGGCCGCTGTATTTGGCCTGGGCCGTGCGGTCGACGCCCGGGAAAACGATCTGCCGGGTGCCCGAATAGTCATTCAGGCCGAGCGAGGCGTCGCCATTCACGAACCAGGCACCCTCCCGGTGGCCGATATAGGCCGTGGCCTGGTAGGTCTGGAAATCGGTCTTGTTACCGTCACCGCTCTCGTTGAGCGAACTGTAGGCATAGCCGAAGCTCAAGCCCGCGCGCGTGTTGGGCGCGATCGGCAGATCATAGCCGATCATGGTGCCGAGAATGGTCGTGTCATAAGCGGCGAACGACTGCCGGGCATCCTGGGCGCCGCTATAGACGAAGCCTTTGACCCACCAGTTGCTGCGCTCGACGTTGCCCTCGCACGCTTCCGTGTCGGTCGTCGGGCGCGTGCTTTCGTTGCACAGCACCGTCTCGAGATGTGATTGCCAGAGGTCCTGGAACTGCCGCGTGGTCTGGAAGGTAACGAGCGGCGTCGCCTGGCTGACGGTCGACGACGCCAGCTGGGACACGGCCTCCACGACCGCCACGGGATTGGTCAGCGCGTTGATCGGCGCGATGACCGACGCCAGATCCGGGTTGGCCGGCACGCTTGTAACGGGCGTCGTCACCACCGTGCCGCCACCGGCCGGCGGAGTCACGGCGGGCGGCGTCACGGTCGGGGTCAGCTGGACCAGGACCGGGACCACGGCGACGGCAACCGGCAAGGACGGCGGCAGCACCACGCCGGCCGGCGGCGCGATCGGAACCAGCAGCGGGATGCTGACGGTACGAATGGTGACCTCGCCGGCGACGGTTCCGGCCGCCGGTGTCGCCTGGAACGTGTAGAGCGGGTTGGTCGGGTCCTTGACCGTCACGGCGACCAGGCTGCCATTGGTGCCGCTCTGCAGCGTGCCCGGTTGGGTCGCGATGATGTTGAACTGGGTGCCGACCGGAATGATCGCGCTCGACGGCACGGTGACGTTGACCTGCAGTGCTGCACCGAGATTGGTCGCGCCCACCGGTCGGATGTTGCCATAGACCGACGGGCTGGCCAGCGTCGTGTTGATCACGCCGGCCGGTCCGCCGTTGGCGATAGTCAGCGCGCCGCCGACGTTGAGCGTGTTGGTGCCGAGTGCAAAGGAATAGGCGCTGACCGCGCCGGTGATCGTGGCACTGACGCCGGCCAGCGAGCTGCCGCCCTGGACATCGATCGCCTTCAGGCCGACCGCACCGCCGACCGCGCCGTTCAGCACACTGGCGCCGCCCAAGACCAGGGTGCCGGTATTGGCGCCGGCCGTAGTGGTCAGGGCGCCGATCACGGTGGTGTTGGGCGCGAGGCTGATCGTGCCATCTGCCGCGAAATTGGTGGCGGTGATGTTGGTGGTGCCGCTGTCGAAATTCACCGTGCCGGTACCGGTCACGTTCA
>Ga0302311_10002810_pt1 | contig 19410 bp, 18 predicted proteins | sample III_Palsa_N1_3_FD_200449 | JGI IMG/M metagenome (GOLD analysis project Ga0302311, IMG submission 200449) | Peat permafrost microbial communities from Stordalen Mire near Abisko, Sweden - III_Palsa_N1_3 | ecosystem: Environmental > Terrestrial > Soil > Palsa > Peat permafrost | place: Sweden... | reverse complement strand
TGGTCAGCGGCACCTCGGCGGTGGGGATCAGCCAGCGGCCGTCGGTGGTCTGAAACAGCTGGTCGGCGAACTTGGGCAGCTTGTCAGTGCCATAGGCCGCCGCGTCATTGACCATCAGCGGCGGGGATATCTCGGTATAGCCGTGCTCGAGGGTCTGGATGTCGAGCATGAACTGGCCGACGGCCCGCTCCAGCCGCGCCAGCTGGCCCTTGAGCACCACGAACCGGGCTCCGGACATGCGCGCCGCGGCTTCGAAGTCCATCAGGCCAGAGGCTTCGCCCAGATCGACGTGATCTTTCGGCGCCGTGATGGCGAAGGGCTCGCCCCAGCGGCGCACCTCGATATTGCCGTGCTCGTCCTCGCCCAGGGGCACGTCCGCGGCCGGCAGGTTCGGCAGGGCGGACAGAAGATCGCGCAGGGCCTCGCCGGCGATTCGCTCGGCCTCACCCTGTTCGGTGATCACGCCCTTCAGCGTCTCGACCTCGGCCATCAGGCGTTGCGCTTCCGCCTCGTCCTTCTTGGCCTTGGCCATGCCGATCAGCTTGGAGGTTTCGTTGCGGCGGCCTTGCGCCTCCTGCAGCGCGGTCTGGGCGGCGCGCAGGCGGGCGTCGATCTCCAGCAGCGCCGGCGTCTGTGGCGACAGCCCCTTCGAGCCCCAGGCGCGGTCGTAACGCGCCGGGTCTTCGCGGATGGCCTTGATGTCGTGCATGGGATTGCGCCCAGAACAGGGTCAGGAGGGTCGAAAGGAAGCGGCCTTCCTTAAGGCGCGTCGCCAAGGGCGCCAAGGGCTGCGGAGGGTTGAAGCCTTAAGCCGCCTCGGCCGCCGCGTCCTCGCGCTTGCGTCGCCGCTCGATCAGCCAGACGCACCAGATCGAAACCTCGAACAGCAGCACGCCGGGGATGGCCAGGCTCATCATGCTGACGGGGTCAGGTGGGGTCAGGACGGCGGCGACGGCGAACACGCCGACGATGGCGTAGCGGCGCGCGCCGGACAGCATCTTGGAACTGACGATCCCGGCCAGGCCCAGCAGGGCCATAACGACGGGTAGCTGGAAGCAGAGACCGAACGACAGAAGTAGCGTTGTCACCAGCGAGAGATATTCGGAAATCCTTGGCAGCAACTGCACTGAAAAATCTGCTCCACCGAACTGCTGACTCAGCGAGAACAGCATCACGAAGGGAAGCATGACGAAGTAGACCAGGGCGGCGCCCATGATGAAAAGAACCGGCGAGGCGAGCAGGAAGGGCAGGAAGGCGTTGCGCTCGCGCTTATAGAGTCCTGGCGCGACGAATCGATACAGCTGCCAGGCCAAGACTGGGAAGGTGATCACGACCGCACCGAAGCCGGACAATTTGACCTTAGTGAAAAATGTCTCCAACGGTTCGGTCGCGATTACCGGCACTTGGACATGCGGTATCGATTTGAGTCCGAGTAGGCCAAGTAACACGTCAGTGCTGCCGTGTCCGCCTGGGGTCTTTAGCATGGCGGCCAGACCGGCCGCCTTCTCATACGGCTCAAAAAGCAGAGTTAGAATTGGCTGGGAGTAATAGAAGCTGATCGCAAAGCCGATGCCGACCGCCCATGCACAAATGATCAGCCGCGAGCGCAGCTCGACAAGATGGTCCATCAGCGGGGCGCGGGAGGACTCGATCTCGCTGTCGTCGTCGACGGCGCTCACGAGGCGTCGCTCTCGGCCTTGGTGGTCTTGCGGGGCCTGGTCGGGGTCTTCGCGACGGCCTTGGCAGGCGTTTCAGCAGCCGCGGCGGCCTTGGCGCGCGGCGCGCGGCGCGCCTTGGGCTTGGCGACCACAGGTGTTTCAAACTCGACGACCGCAGACGGCTCGGGGGCCGGGACGAAGGTCGGAGTCGCCAGCGGCTCGGACAGGTGCTGATTGATGTCGTCGAAAACCGTGTTGCCGGCCGACACGGGGTTGAGACTGGTCATCACCGTCTGCTGGTTGACCCGCATGGCCTCGACTTCCTTGCGCAGTTCCTCAAGCTCGGACTGGCGGGCGAGTTCGTCGAAGCTGGCGCGGAACTCGTTGGCCATGCCGCGCATCTTGCCGACGAACTGGCCGACCTTGCGCATCAGGACAGGAAGATCCTTGGGTCCGACCACAATCAGCGCCAGGGCGCCAATGATCAGGATCTCCATGAACCTGTTTTCGGGGAACATCAGCTCAGGCCTTGGCTCTGTGGGAGCGCGTTAAAATCAAAGTCGCCCGGCTCGGCAAGCACCGAAACGGGCGACGGGATCAATCCGGACGGACGCAGCGAAAGCTCCGGGATCAGCGAACGATCGGATCTTTCTCGGGCTCGGCTTGCGGCAACGGCTGAGGCGGCGGCGCCGGGGTGGCGGAGGCGGGATGGCTGTCGTCCTTGAGGCCATCGCGGAACGCCTTCACGCCCTTGGCCGCGTCGCCCATCAGGCCCGACAGCTTGCCGCGGCCGCCAAACAGCAGCAGCACGATGACAGCGATGATGATCCAGTGGATCGGGCTGAGGGTGCCCATGAGCTACTCCTTGTGCGCCAAGACCGGTCCGGCGCGAAATGTGTTCGACATCATTATAGGCGTTCGGGTCGGCAACGCCAACGCGGCAGCGGCCTAAACCTCTTCTCCCAGGTAATCCTGGTGGAATTCTGGCGTATCGCCCGGCTCCAGCGGGTCTTCGTCGTCCGACATTGCCGTCGGATCGGGCACGGCGAAATTGGCCGGCAGGTCCAGGCTGAGCAGGCCCAGCGCCTTCATCTCCCGCGCGCCCGGCAGATCCCCGAGGCTGGCCAGACCATAGTGCTCGAGAAAGCTGGCCGTGGTGCCGAAGGTGATCGGCCGGCCTGGCGACCGGCGACGGCCGCGCATCTTGATAAGGCCAAGCTCCAGCAGCACGTCCAGAGTGCCGCGATTGGCCTGCACGCCCCGCACCAGCTCGATGTCCGCCCTCGTGCACGGCTGGTGATAAGCGATGATGGCCAGGGTCTCCTGCGCGGCCTTGGACAGGCGGCGCGGCTCGATCCGCTCCTCGGTCATCAGGAAGGCCAGGTCGGCCGCAGTCTGGAAACGCCAGCGGTCGGCGACGCAGACCAGGGCGACCCCCCTGCCCTCATATCTTGCCTGCAGGGCGATCAGAGCCGCCTGGACATCGGCGCCCTCCGGCAGCCGCTTGGCCAGATCGGCGGGGCTCAGCGGCTCGGCGGCGGCGAACAGCAGCGCCTCGATCCGGCGCTCGGTCTCGGCGGGATCGCTCATTCCGCCGCCTCCAGGCGCAGGGGCCGGGCGCGCAGATAGATGGCGGCATAGTGCTCGACCTGCCGCGCCTCAAGCTCGCCTTCCCGCACCATCTCCAGCCCGGCCGACAGGGTCGAGGCCAGGTAGGAGGCCCGCGACGGGCCGGGCTCGCCATTCGCCGGCTGGGGCGCAACGGTGGTCAGGGGTGTCCAGGCGGCCAGTTCCGGCAGCTTGTGGCGCAGGCGGCGGCGGGCGTCTTCCAGCGGGAAGGCCTTCTGGGCGGCGGGCTGGTAGCGGCGGCCGACATCCTTCTGCCGCTGACCGAGATAGGCCTGGATCAGACCATAGAGGTCGCCCTCGAACCGCTCCTCGCCGACGATGCGCACCGCTTCCGGATCGCCCCGAACAAACACGTCGCGCCCAAGCAGCGGCCGGGCTTCCAGCGCCTCGACCGCCTTGCGCATGGCGTCGAGCTTGGCCAGCCGGAAGGCCAGCGCCGCGGCCAGCTCTTCAGCCGGCGGTTCGTCCGCGCCGGTCTTGATGGCCTTGGGCAGCAGCAGGCGCGATTTCAGATAGGCCAGCCAGGCCGCCATCACCAGATAGTCGGCCGCCAGGGCGAAACGGACCCGCCGGGCGCCGTTCACGAAGGCCAGATACTGGTCCGCCAGCTTGGTCACCGACAGCTGCAGCAGATCGACCTTCTGGTTCCGCGCCAGGGCCAGCAGCACGTGCAGCGGGCCTTCGTAGCCATCCAGATCAACGATCAGCGCATCGCCATCCTCCGCCGCATTTTCGGCGGCGATGAAGTCGAAATTCGGCTGTTCCCCATTCTTGATGTTTCTGTCGCTCATGCCGCCCACGTCCCGTCGAAGGCGGCGTCGAACCGCGCGCGGGCCTCATCGGCGTCAAAAGGTTCGGGGTGTCTCGCGATACGGGCCAGGGCGGCGGCGGCGCGGGCCTTGGCGCGCCCGGCGAGCGGCTTGCAGCCACTCAGCACCGCGGTCATCTCGGCCATGTCGCCATTGCAGTGCAGGACCACGTCGCAGCCAGCGGCCAGGGAGGCGCGGGCGCGCTCGGCGAAATCGCCGCTCAGAGCCTTCATGGACAGGTCGTCGCTCATGATCAGGCCATCGAAACCGATCGTTCCGCGCATCACGTCCCGGATTGCCTTGCGCGAGGTGGTCGCCGGGCGTTTGCGATCGATGGCGGTGTAGACCACGTGCGCCGTCATCGCCATCGGCATGTCCGACAGCACCTTGAACGGGGCGAAGTCGCGGGCGTCGAGATCCGCAAGGCTGGCGTCGACCACCGGCAGGGCCAGATGGCTGTCGGAGCGGGCGCGGCCATGGCCAGGGATATGTTTGATCACCGGCAGAACCCCGCCGGCGATCAGTCCCTCGGCGGCGGCGCGGCCCAGGCTGGCGACCTCCTCGGGTGTCAGCCCATAGGCCCGATCGCCGATGATCTCGTGGCCATCCAGGGCCGGTACATCCAGCACCGGCACGCAGTCGACATTGATCCCGAGCGCGGCGAGGTCGTGCGCCAGCAGCCGGGCGCCCAGGCGGGTCACCTCGCGGCGGATCAGCGGGTCATTGGCGCTCAACTGGCCATAGGCGCGGCCCGGCGGATAGCGGCGCCAGTGCGGCGGCCCGAGCCTTTGCACCCGGCCGCCCTCCTGGTCGATCAGCACCGGCGCATTGGCGATCCCGGTGCAGGCCCGAAGTTCCTCCACCAGCGCCCGAACCTGGTCGGGCGTGTCGACATTGCGCTTGAACAGGATGAAGCCCCAAGGCCGCGCGTCCTGGAAAAAGGCGCGCTCCTCCGCCGAGAGCCTCAGGCCGGCGCAACCAAAGATGCAGGCCGCTTCGGCCACCCGATCCCGCCTGCCTGCTATTTGACGATGCAGCCCTTGCCCGCCGCCACGAGCGACGCGCAGAAGGCGCTGGCGTCCGCCTTGGAGGCGAAGCCGCCCACAAAGGCGCGATAGAAGGTCTTGCCGTCCCGATTGGCCATTTCGACCTTCTTGGTCTTCCCGGCCATCTTGCCCGGCTGGAGCACGGCGACGTCGTTCCAGCCCTTTTCCGCCAAGGCCTGAGACGAGAAGGCGCCGATCTGGGCCACAGCCCCGGATTCGCCCGCGCTCTGATCCACAGCCGCGTCGATGGACTGCGGCGGCTTGACGGCCTTGACCACAGGCTTGGGCGCAACGGCGACGGGCGCCGGCGCGGAAGCCTCGGGGGCGGCGGGACGCAGGTCAGCCGGCGGGGCGACCTTGGCGATCGGCGCGGGCCGAGGCGCGGGCGCCTCGGGCGGCGGCGCAAGGGTCGTCACCGGCGGCTTCATCTCGTCGGGCGGCGTGCCTTCGGCCTTGTAGATCTGCATTCCGGCCGCGGCGTCCGAGGACTCGGCCCCGGCGGACGGCGGCGCCTTGGTTTCCGGTACGGTGGCGCCAACGACCTGGGGCGACTGGCCCATGTGACGCACGCCGCTGCGGTAGAAGACGAACAGCGCGATCACCAGGACCAGCAGCACGACCCCGCTGACGATCAGAGTCATCGGTACGGGCCGCTCGCCGGAGCCGCGCGAATAGCGGGCGTCGAACGACAAGGGGGTGTCATGTTGGGGCGTGTAGGCGCCCCGATCCTGATCGGACATTCCAAAGCTCCAGGCAGCAACCCGCCCACAGTCGCGAATCACCGCTTCCAGCATAGCCTAGTCGCGCGACGGCCCACCGGGCGGCCTGCGACAAATCTCCAGATATCTTCCGCCCAGATACCTAGCGCTCAGATACCCAGATCGAGGGTGAACAGGCGCCGGTGTTCTTCCACGGCGAACCGGTCGGTCATCCCGGCGATATAGTCGCACACCAACCGGGCGCGCTCGCCGCTGTTCAATCCCGTCGTTCGCTCAAACCATTCTGTTGGAAGGACTTCGGGTTCGGCGAAGAATAGGCCGAACATGTCGGCCAGAATGCGGCGCGCCCGGCTGCGCATGCGGTTGACCCGGTAGTGCCGGTACATGCGCTGATGCAGGAACAGCCGCAGCCGGGCGAGATCCTCGGCCATGTCCGGTGAAAACGCGATCAAGGGCGCGCCCAATAGCCGCACCGCCTCCGCCGAATCGACGCCGCTGGAGGCGATATTGGCCCGCGCCTGATCGATCACATCGTCGACCATGGCGCCGATCATCCGCCGAACCGCCTCCAGCCGCAGCATCCGGGTGTCCAGGTCGGGCCGTTCATTCCGCAGCCGCCGCAGAATCGGCCCGATCAGGGCGACCTCCTCCAGCTCCTCGAGGCGGAACAGGCCGGCCTCCAGGCCATCGTCAACGTCATGGTTGTTGTAGGCGATGTCGTCGGCCAGGGCGGCGACCTGGGCTTCCGCGGAGGCGAAGGTGGTCAGACGCAGGTCATAGCGGGCGCTGAAGTCAGCGATCGGTCGCCACGCGGGCCTGTCCAGATGGTCGCCGACCGGACCGTTGTGTTTGACGATCCCCTCCAGCGCTTCCCAGGTGAGGTTCAGCCCGTCGAAGTCCGGATAGCGCCGCTCCAGTTCGGTGAGGACGCGGAAGGTCTGGACGTTGTGGTCAAAGCCCCCGAACGGCTCCATGCCCGCGTCCAGCGCCTCTTCGCCGGCGTGGCCGAACGGCGGGTGGCCAAGATCGTGCGCCAGGGCCACCGCCTCTGCCAGGTCTGTGTCCAGCCTCAGCGCCTGGGCGATGGACCGGGCGATCTGCGAGACTTCCAAGGAATGGGTCAGGCGGGTGCGGAAATAATCCCCCTCATGGGCGACGAAGACCTGGGTCTTGCCCTTCAGCCGGCGGAAGGCCGAGGTGTGGATGATCCGGTCGCGGTCACGGGCAAACGGGGTGCGGGTCCGGCTGGCGGCCTCGGCAAAGAGCCGGCCATGGGAGCGGCGCGGGTCGACCGCAAAGGCCGCACGACCGTTTTCGCTATCTGAGACATCGCTGTTCATCGAGAACTCCGGACGCGCGCCGCTTGTGAGAAGCGCCAACGCGGCCATATAGATGGATGATGACGCCCGATCTAAGCCTCTCCTCCAGCGCCGCCAAACGCATCCTGGCGCTTTCGGCCACCGAAGGCCGCCCGCTCATGCTGCGCGTGGCGGTGGAAGCCGGCGGCTGCTCCGGCTTTCAGTACCAGTTCGACCTGGTCGACGCCTCCGATGACGATGACCTGCGCATCGAGCGCGATGGCGCCGCCGCCGTGGTGGATGTGATCTCCCTGGCCCTGCTGAAGGGCTCGGAGATCGATTTCGTCGATGAGCTTGCGGGCGCGGAATTCCGCATCCGCAACCCCAACGCCAAGTCCAGCTGCGGCTGCGGGGTCAGCTTCTCGATCTGACCTCGCGCCGTGGAGGCTGCCGGCCACATGACCGTGTCCGCCCTGCTCTCCCGCGCCCTGGTCGCCTTCACCATCGAACTCGATAACGAGGCCGAACACCGGCTGCCGCATCGCACCACCGAGAGCGACCTCAAGGGCTCCGGTCCTTGGCTGGCGTCCCTGGTCATGTGGCTGAACTGCCTGCAGTTCGTTGCCGCTGGCGAGCTCAGTCTCGCCGAGGTCGAGGCCCGGGCGGGCACAAAAACCAACTGGGACGGGATGCGCCGCTGGGGCTATGTCACCCTCGACGGCGCTGGTGCGCGGGGTTCGCGCGTCTCAACCCGGCTGACCACCAGGGTGCGGGCGACATCGGCCGGTCTAGGAGCGGCGGCGATCTGGCGCCCGCTGCCGAACGAGATCGAGCAGCGCTGGCGCGACCGGTTCGGCGGCGCGATCATCGACAACCTGTGCGCCGCCCTCGGCGACGTCATCGGGCGATCAGAATTCCGCCTGCCCGTCTGCCTGCCGATTCTCCGGTACGGGCTGTTCTGTCCCGAGCCCATCGCGGCGCATGAAGCGCCCAACGCACGGGACGCTGACGCTTGCCTGGTGGTTCTGCTGTCCCAGGCGCTGGTGATGTTCGCTCTGGACTTCGAACACAACTGGCCGCTTTCCCTGGCGATCTGCGCCAACATTCTGCCGGCGCTGGGCGAAGAGCCAACACGCCTTGCCGATCTTCCCGGGCTAACCGGCGTGTCCAAAGCCGCGATCGACATGGCGATCGGCTTTCTGGCCAAACAGGGTCAGGTCGACCTCGGCCACGACGGCGCCGCGCGCCGATCCAAGACCGTTCGCCTGACGTCGCGCGGCGAAAGCGCCAAGACCCGTTCCACGGACCGCCTGGCCGAGGTGGAACAGATTTGGCGCGCCCGGTTCGGCGCCGAACGGATAGAGGCGATTCGCGAGCCCTTAATCCGGCTTGCCGGCAACGACCGGCGTGAGTTGCTCGCCGGCATAAGGTCCTACCCCGAAGGCTGGCGCGCCCGTTCGCCGGCGCCCGGACGCCTCCCGGATTTCCCGATGGTGCTGCATCGCGGCGGCTTTCCCGACGGTAGCTGACCCCGACTCCTCTTGACAGGTGAGCCCGGCGCGACTGCAACAGCGGCATGCGTATCGCCACCTGGAACGTCAATTCGATCAACGCCCGCATCGAGACGGTGCTGGCCTGGTTTCGCGAGGCCAGTCCCGACGTGGCCTGCCTGCAGGAGATCAAGTGCGTCGACGAGAAGTTTCCCGCCGAAGCCTTTGAATCCCTGGGCTATAATGTTGCCGTTCACGGTCAGAAAACCTACAATGGCGTGGCCATGCTGTCGAAGACGCCGATGGAGGACATCCGTCGCGGCCTGCCCGGCGGCGAGGGTGACGACCACGCCCGCTACATCGAGGCGCTGATCGCCGGGCCGAGGCCGGTGCGGGTCGGCGGCCTCTACCTGCCCAACGGCAATCCGATCGGCACGGAGAAGTTCAGCTATAAACTCGCCTGGATGGCGCGCCTGAACGCCCACGCCCGCGACCTGCTCGCGCTGGAAGAGCCCCTGGTGTTGACGGGCGACTACAACGTCATTCCCGAGCCGGAGGACGCCGACAAGCCGGAAGGCTGGCTGGGCGACGCCCTCTTCCAGCCGGAAACCCGCGCCGCCTTCCGCGCCCTGAAGAACCTCGGCCTGACCGACGCCTATATGGAAAAGGACGGATCGCCCGGCGGCTATACCTTCTGGGACTATCAGGCCGGCGCCTGGCAGCGGAACCACGGCATCCGCATCGATCACGCCCTGCTCTCGCCCCAGGCCGCGGACGTCCTGTCCAGCGTGGTCATCCACCGCGACGTTCGGGCGCTGGAAAAACCTTCGGACCATGTGCCTGTGGTGATCGAACTGGCTCTGTAAGCGCAGGCAGACTCTCTCTAGTTTCAGCCCGTGATCGAGATCATCCGCATCCTTCTGTTGCTCGGCATCCTCGGCGCCGGGGCGACCTTCCTCGCCAGCGGCATGGCCTGGTGGATGGATGAACAGCGCCGGCTCTACCGGATCGCCAGCAAGGTGCTGGACGGCAGGCCCGACGGCTTCATCGTCGCGGTGGGCCGCGACGCCGCGGCCGGGTTTCGTCTGGCGAGCCGCCAGGTGCTGGTGATGCGCGACGGCGGCGCCCACGCCCTGCTTTATCAGGCCTATAATCTGAACGGCGCGGAGCTGATCGTCGACAATGAGGTTGTCGCCCGCGTCCTGCGCGACGAGCCAAGACGCACCCTGGACCAGGTGGCGGCCGGCGCGAGCCATGTGGTGCTGCGCCTGCTGTTTGACGACCCGCGCCACCCCGACTTCAGCCTGGAGCTCTGGCAGCCTGGCGACCAGCTGCGCAATGAGGCGCGCTCGCCGGCCGACGTCATCCGTGAGGCGCGCGCCTGGCTGGGACGGTGCGAGGCGATCATGCGCCGAGCCACGCCGCCCGAACCCTCGACGCCGGCGCCGCCCCCGCAGATCGAGCACGCGGCTGAACCGCTGCCCTGGGAGGGAGACTCCGAGTTTGAGGAGGACTCGCTGGACGAGATTCTCGACGAGGACGAAGACCCCGCCGAATTCGATCCGCCGCGCTTGCTGTAGCGCCGGGGTGGTCGCATGCTCCCGCGACTTCGCTTGGGAGGGCGAGCATGACCAGCCTCCACTACATCACCTTCCCGTCGTTGCATGAGACGCCGCTGATCCTTGCCGGGCGGCTGCAGATTCCTGACCAGGAGGGCCCGCGTCCGGCGGTCATCCTGTTGCACGGGTCGGCGGGACCCAGCGCGCGCGAGGGTGGCTATGCGGCGGTGCTGAACGCGGCGGGCTTCGTGACCCTGGAGCCGGATCAATGGGCGCCGCGCGGCCTGGGCGGCGGCGCCTTTGGCCGGCCCAGGACCATCCACGAGACCCTACCCGATCTCTTCGGCGCCCGCGCCTGGCTCGCCGCCCATCCGCGAGTCGATTCGGCCCGGGTCGGCGTGGCGGGGTTCTCGTTCGGCGCGGTCGCCGCCATGCTCGCAGCCACGAGGGCGCAGAACGACCGATTCCTGCCGGGTGGCCAGTTCGCCGCCCTGATGCCGGTCTACCCGATCTGCCACCTCTACAATCGCGCGCCCGGCTTTGAGTTCGCCAATCTGGTCGACGCGCCCGTGCTGATCGTCACCGGCGCCCTGGACGCCTATGACAATGATCCTGAAGCCGGACCTAAGCTCGTCGCCTCACTGAGCGTAGTGGATGCCGCCCATGTCCGCTGCGAGGTGATGGCGGACGCCCACCACGCCTTCGACATGCCGGGGCCGGACCGCCGGGTCGAGGACCCCGGCGGCAATCGCGGCGCCGGCGGGATGGTGACGATTGCCTACAATCCGGATGCGACCCGTCGCGCCCACACGCTTGCCGTCGACTTCTTCCGGGAAGCGATGCCTTAGCGCCTCAGGCCGGCGTCGCGGCGTAGTCGCCGATGATCCGGTCCAGCACCTTCAGCGGCGTGGCGCCGGGGAGCAGGCCGGCGTCGTGGAATTTGCGGATGTCGAACCGCGCGCCCATCCGGTCCCTGGCCATCTGCCGCAGCCGCAGCCACTCCAGCTTGCCGACCATGTAGCTGCAGGCCTGCCCCGGCCAGACGCAGTAGCGTTCGACCTCGGCCACCGCCGAACTCTCCGGGTCGCCCTGGTTTTCGACGAAGTATTTGATCGCCTGCTCGCGGCTCCAGCCCTGGCTGTGGATGCCGGTGTCCATCACCATTCGCGCCGCGCGCAACAGGGCGTCGTGCAGATAGCCGATCCGGCCCCAGGGGTCGGCGTCGTACATCCCCATCTCGTCGGCCAGCTGTTCGGCATAGAGGGCCCAGCCTTCTCCATAGGCGGAGAACCAGATCTCCTTGCGCAGCAGCGGCAGGTCGGCCTGGCGTTGCAGCGAGCCCTGCAGGTGATGTCCGGGGATGGATTCGTGGTAGGTCAGGGTCGGCATCAGCCAGGACGGGTCTTCGGCGGTGCCGCGCAGAACGATGTAGTAGGCGCCCGCGCGGCTGCCATCCAGGGTGCCGGACTGGTAGTTGGACGAGGCGCCCGCCTCGATCGCCGGGGGCACGCGGCGGATTTCCACCTTTGCCTTCGGCAGGGTCCCGAACCAGGCCGGCAGCTTGGCCTGCACCGCCTCGACCTTCAGGTTCAGGTCGGCGATCAGCTTGGCCTTGCCGGCGTCGGTGTTCGGGTAAAGGAACTTTGGATCGGCGAACAAGGCCCGCAGCCGCTCCCACGGCGCGCCCTGGGTCATGCCCTGCGCCTTGAAGGCCTCGTCCAGCCGCGCGTTCAGCAGCGCCACCTGCTCCAGGCCCAGCTTGTGCACCTCGGCCGGAGTCATATCGGTCGTAGTCGCGTGCTTCAGGGCCATGGCGTAGTAGGCCTCGCCATTGGGCAGGCGGGCCACGCCCGGCTCATGGCTGGCCTTGGCCTGCCAGCCTTCGAACTCCGCCATCTGCCGATGCAGGGCCGGCAGGACCTCGGCCTGGTAGATTTTGGTCGCCCGGCCTGACCAGTCGCCGGCTATGCTCTTCGCCTGGGCGCGGGTGGCGACCGAGGTGATCAGGCTCGCCGAGGCCAGGGGCGTGTCGGCGAAATCCTTCATCTGGCCAAGGGTGGTCCGGATGGCGAAGTCCGGCGGGATCACCCCCAGGCCGGCGTCATGCCGCATCCGCTCGGTCTGCTGGTCCATGGCCACCGCAAAGGCGGACATGCGGGCCAGATAGGCCTCGGCGTCGCCCTGGGTCTCGATGCTGTGCTTGCTGTCCAGGAAATCGGGGATTTCCAGGTAGGCGCCGGCCAGCTGGCTGACGACGTAGGGCGTGCCGTCTTCGCCGTAGTCGAAGGCCTTGTCATAGTCGGCCTGAATATCCTGGGTATAGGCGACGGTGTCATAGTTGACCGCGTCCAGGCCCGTGAGCGCGCGCCGGTCGACGCTGGCCAGTTCCACCCGCCGTCTGGCCGTTTCAACCCGGTCGCGCGCCACCTGGGCGAGGGAGCGATCGTCCAGCAGACTCTTCTCGGCGGCAAGCGCGCCCTTATCGAGCCCCAACTGCGTCGCCTCTTCCGGCGAGCGGCGCAGGTTCCGTTGCTCGAAGTCGTCCATCAGCGCGTTCAGCCTTGCCGCCACCGGATTGGCGGGGGCTTCGGCGAAGGCCCTGGTGGAGAGCAGGCCGGCGGCGCTCACGCCGGCGATCATTTGACGACGGTCGATCATGGTTGAGGTCCTGGATGAAAAGTCGGGCGCAATCAGAATCCCGCCGCCTGCTCGACGGCCAGGGCCAGGTCCAGCGCCCTTGCGGCCTCTTCGCCGGTGACCGCGGGCCGGGGCGCCTCGCCACGCACGGCGGCGAGGAAGGCGGCGACGCTGGCGCGCAGCGGGTCGGCGCCGGCGGGGGTGGCGGCGAAGTCGGCGTTCAATGCAAACGGGGTGCTGTTGCGGAAGGTGCGCGCCACGAAATCGATCTCCACCTCGCCGGACGGATAGACCACCCGCATCCGCCGCTCGCGCGCCTCGGCGATGCGCGAGGCGTTGAACCGCAGCGTGGCGCCGTCCTCCAGCGTCACCTCGGCGCTGACCTCGTCCAGATAGGGACCGACCGTGACCCGGCCCTCGGCCTCCACGGCCAACGGCGCGGCGGGATTCAGGGTCAGGCCCAGGTCGAGGTCGTGGATCATCAGATCGAGCACGCAGGAGACATCGACAATGCGGGACGGTCCGGGCGCCCGGCGCACGGCTTCGAGGAAGGTGGGATTTTCGGGAAGGTCCAGCAGGCCCATGGCCCTGGACACCACCCGCTCCTGATGACCGCAGGCCAGCACCAGCTTTTTGGCGGCCGCCAGGGAGACAAGCTTTTCCGCGTCCGCCAAGGTCACCGCCAAGGGCTTTTCGATATAGACCGAAAGGCCGGCGTTCAGGCCCGCCAGACCGGCGCCCGCGTGGGTCGCCGCCGGCGAGGCCACCGTCACCACGTCCAGGCCGTCGAACAGGGCGTCCAGGCTGTCGAACGCCGCGACGCCGAGGCTTTCGGCCAGGGCCGTGGCGCGCGCCATGTCGGGGTCATGGATCCCCTTCAGCGTCACGCCATCCAGGGCCGCGTACTGGCGCGCGTGGTGGCCGCCGAACACGCCCGCCCCCACCACGCCTGCTTTCAACTGCCGAACCACACTCACCTCGCCCATCGCAAACGCGGCGCCCATCAAACGCGGGGCAAAGTGTCGGCGCGCGGATGATTTGTCCATCGCCCGATGACGGCGCCCCAGGCTTGGTCTAAACCGCCGGTCAATTGCGAATAGAAACGTTCGCCGTCGGAGGAACACGCAATGAGTTTTGTATCCCGGGAAATTCGCCTGAAGTCGCGTCCGACCGGCCTGCCGGTGGCGGATAATTTCGAGCTGGCGAGCGTGACGCTGCCGGCGCCCGGCGCTGGCGAAGTTCAGGTCAAGAACCTGTGGATGACGGTCGACCCCTACATGCGCGGCCGCATGAACGACGTGATAAGCTATTCGCCGCCGTTTCAGCTCGGCGAAGTCATGCAGGGCGGCGCGATTGGCGAGGTGACAGCCTCCAACGATCCCAGCCTGAAGGCCGGCGACCTGGTCAGTTCGTTTTTCGGCTGGCGGGAAGGCTTCAACGCTCCCGCCGGCGCGCTGCAAAAGCTGGAGACCCACGGCCTGCCGACCCAGGCCTTTTTGGGCGCCGCGGGCATGCCGGGCCTGACCGCCTATGTCGGCCTGGTGCGGATCGCGGCGATGAAGCCGGGGGATGTGGTGTTCGTGTCCGCCGCCGCGGGCGCGGTGGGCCAGGTCGCCTGCCAGATCGCCAAACTGAAGGGGCATACCGTCATCGCCTCGGCCGGCGGCGCCGACAAGGTCGCCTACCTGAAGAGCCTCGGGGTCGATCACGTCATCGACTACAAGGCCACGCCCAACCTGACCGAGGCCCTGATGGCCGCGGCGCCCAAGGGCATCGACGTCTATTTCGAGAATGTCGGTGGCGCGCATCTGGAAGCGGCCCTGATGGCGGCCAACCCCTTCGCCCGTTTCGCCCTGTGCGGGATGATCTCGCAGTACAACGACGCCGACCCGGCCGCCGGCGCCACCCGTGGGCTGATCGTCGCCGTGGGCAAGAGCCTGCGGCTTGAGGGGTTCATCGTCTCCAACCACGCCGACATGATGCCGGACTTCATCAAGGAATTTTCCGGCTGGGCCGCGGCGGGCCAGATCAAGTGGGAAGAGACGATCGAGGTCGGGATCGAGAATGCGCCCACCGCCTTCCTGAAGCTGTTCAAGGGCGAGAACCTCGGCAAGATGCTGGTCAAACTGGGCTGAGCGGCAGGAGGTAAGGGGACAGGATACTTATCCCCTGCACAGGCCGCTCTGACGATATGGGACATGAGGGGATAAGTATCCTGTCCCCTTATCTCGCCATCACGGCTGCCTGCACGATTCGTGATCACGGGCCGCGTTGGCCCGGCCCGCACGACAGGCTAAAAGCCCCGTCTTGCAAAGCTGGAGCGCCCCTAAGTGGCCCGTCTGTTCAACGCCTATGTGATCGTCGACTGGAGCGCCGCGGCCAAGCCGAACACCGGCGCGGACTCTGTCTGGATCGGCGTGCTCAAGCGCGACGTGCGCTTTCGCCTGGCGTTCGAGGCCTTCAACCCGCCGACCCGCGCGGAAGCCGAAAAGAAGCTGGTCGCGGTGCTGGAAGACCTGAAGAAGCGCAACGAGCGCTGCCTGCTGGGCTTTGATTTCCCGCTGGGATTTCCGCGCGGCTTCGCCTCGGCTCTGAACCTCCCCGGCGAGCATCCCTGGCTGTCAGCCTGGAACCAGCTCGACAAGATGGTCAAGGACAAGGCCGACAACACCAACAACCGCTTTGGCGTGGCCTCGGAGATCAACCGGCGGCTTACCGGCGGCCCCTTCCCCTTCTGGGGCTGCCCGCCGCGCGACACCCTGACGACGTTGCAGCCCAAGCGCACCCGCGAGCATGGGCCGGGCGACCTGCCGGAGCTACGCCACGCCGAGGTGGCGGCCAAGGGCGCCAGCTCGATCTGGAAGCTCTATTACAACGGCTCGGTCGGCGGCCAGGCGATCCTGGGCATTCCCGTGGTGCGCCGGCTGAAGCTTGCGCGGGGCGACGCCATGAAGATTTATCCGTTCGAGACCGGCTTTGACGCCCTGGACGAAGGCGATCTGGACGGGGTCGATGTGGTGGCCAGCGAGGTCTACCCCTCCATGGTCAAGGCGCAAGCTATGCCGGGCGAGGTCAAGGACCAGGCCCAGGTCCGCGCCACGGCGGAACATTTCGCGCGCCTGGATGAAGCCGGCAAGCTCGGCGCCCTGTTCGGCCATTCCAAGACCGCGCCGGAGGCTCTGATCGCCGAGGTCCAGGCCGAGGAAGGCTGGATCCTGGGGGCGGAGGTTTAGGCCGCCGCCGGCAGGTCTCGTCCGCGCAACATCCAGAAGCGGCCGAGCAGCAGGCCCGCCGACATCAGGCTGGCGAAGATCGCCGCCCAGACGATGCCGTTGATGCCCTCGTGCATTCGGATCGCCAGGATGTAGGCGGCGGGGATCATCACGCCCACATAGCTGATGAAATGGGTGACGCTGGGCATGAAGACATCGCCCCGCGACCTCAGGCACTGCGCCGCCACCACCTGGACCGCGTCCGGGATCAGGAACAGGCAGCAGAGGATCAAGGCCGCGGTGGCCATCGGCCCCGCTTGCGGATCGTGGGTGTAGCCCGAGGTGATCAGCGAGGCGGTTGGCCAGACAACCAGGGTGACCAGCAGACCGAAGGCGATCGCGACTCCAAGGCCCACGCCGACCGCCCGGCTGAGCGCCGCCGGCTGGCGCGCGCCATAGGCATTGCCCACCATCACCCCGGCCGCCACCGACAGGCCCAGCGGGATCATGAAGGCGATCGAGACCACGTTCAGCGCCACCGTATAGGCCGCCACCGCCAGCGGCCCGACCCAGCCGGCGAAGATGTTCATGCCGGAAAAGGCCGCCACCTCGAAGAAGCCGGACGCGCCGGCGCCATAGCCCACCCGCCGCTGCTCGATCTCGGCGGGCCGATCGCGGGCCGGCTTGTCGAACACCCCCAGCGCCCGGGCGTCGGGCATGCGCGCCACGTAGATGGCCAAGCCGATCAACAGCGCCGTGCGCGCGCCCAGGGTCGCGAAGGCGCCGCCCACGGCGCCAAAGGCGTGGATGCCTGGATGTCCCGGCACCAGGGTCAGGTCGATGGCGAGGTTGACGATATTGGCCAGCCACATCAGCGTCATCGCCGGCGTCGGCCGCCGGATCGCCTCCAGCCACATGCTGATCGCGGTGGACATGGCGTTTGGGATCATCGACAGGGCGAAAAAGACCAGCACATGGCTCGCCCCGTCAGCCAGGCTGGGCTGCAACCCCGAGACATGCAGGAAGGCCGGGCCGCCGAGGATCAGGATCGCCGTGCCAATCGCGCCGATGGCGAAGGCGTAGACCACCCCCCGCCGCAACACCGCGCCCGCCAGGTGCGGCCTGCCCTCGCCCATGGCGCGCGACGTCATCACCGGAATGCCGGAGAGCAGGCTGATGGCAACCACCACCACAACCGACGTCGGCGCCCAGCCCAAGGCGTGATAGCCGAGCTGGATCGCGGAATAGCGCCCTACCACCAGGGCGTCGGTCAGCCCCATGGCCATGATGCCCAGGCGCGAGATCACCACCGGCGTCGCAAGCTTCGCCAGCACCATCAGGTCAGCCATGATAAGCGCCATCGGACGGCTCGCAGGAGCCGCCGACCACGCCCGCCGGGCGTCCATACTCAAGCCTTTCAAAAGGGCGGCGAACCTGACGGAGACCGGCCGGGGTTTCAACCCCCGCCGGCGCTTTGCCGCCTGCTGTCGCTTTCCGGCGTCAGTACGGCGCTTTTCAGTGGGCCGTCTTCAGGTAGGTGTCGAACCAGCCGATCGTCCGCTCCAGCGAATCCACCACATTCTCCAGCTTGGCGAAGCCGTGGCCTTCGTTGGCGTAGTAGTGGGCGTCCACCGTCCGTCCCTCGCCTTTCAGGATGGCCACCACCTGCTGCGCCTCCTCCTTCGGCACCCGGATGTCATTGTCTCCCTGCAGCACCAGCAACGGCGCCCTGGCCTGGCGGATGAAGGTGATCGGGGAGTCGTCGGCATAGACCTTGGGCTCCTTGTCCGGGTCGCCCAGCAGGGACCTCTCATAGGCCTGCAGCTCGGGATCCTCATGCTTCAGCATGGTGAGCCAGTCGATGATCCCGTACTCCTCCACCGCCGCCGCCCACAGGTCCGGAGTCTTGCCGATGGCCATCAGGGTCATGTAGCCGCCATAGGAGCCGCCGGTAATGCCGATCTTCTTCGGATCCACGAAGCCGGTGGCGACCATGAATTTGGTCGCATAGACCTCGTCCACCAGGTCGCCGCCGCCCAGGTCCTTGATATTCATCAGCTGGAAGGCGCGGCCATAGCCGGTGGACCCGCGCACATTGGGCGCGATCACCACATAGCCCCGCGACGCCAGGGCGATGGCGGTGCGGTTGAAGGTGTCGGTGGTCTGGCCCGTGGGCCCGCCATGCGGCAGCACCACCCCCGGCGCACGGCCGTCGCGCTTCAGCCCATTGGGCAGCCAGAGGAAGGCGCTGATCACCACACCGTCGGCGCTTTTGTAGTGCACCAGGTTGGAGGCCGGCAGGTCGGCCGAATCGTAGCTGGCCGGGGCGAAATGGGTCAGGCGCCGGCCCTTGCCCGAGGCGGTGTCATAGATCCAGTAATCGAACGGGGTGTTGCTCGCCGCGTGCGAGACCAGCACCAGCCTGGAGTCCGGCGAGAAGTCCGAATGGCCCGCGCCCGCCGCCCCGTTCACCCCGGGCGGCAGGTTCAGCGGCTGCACCGTCCCGCTGGCGATGTCGTAGAGGGCCATTTCCGTGCGGCCGTCGACATTGGTCTGGAACAGCAGTTCGCGGCCGTCTGGCGAGAAGGAGGCGGTGGCCTGCTCCCACGGGGTCTTCCGCACCCAGATGATCTTGCCGGCGGCGATGTCGAACAGGCCCGCCTGCAGCTGCTCGCTCTCGACATTGGAGGCGATGGCCAGGTAGCGGCCGTCGGGCGAGACGTCGGAGGCGGCGGTCAGGGTCTCGCCGGTGGACGGCGGCGTGATCTCCCGCGCCGCGCCGGTGGCGACCTCGATGCGCCAGACGCCGCCCCTGGTGCCGAGGAAGTTGGCGCGGTCGGCGATCACCGCCTTGCCGCCGTCGGTCCAGGCGACCACCCGCCAGCTCATCTTGGGGTCGGCCTCATGGGTCAGCAGCCGGACCTTGTGGGAGGCCATGTCCAGCAGGGCCACGTTCGCCCCCGGCTCACTGGCCAGCTTGTGGTCGAAGGCCAGGGCTTGGCCGTCCGGCGAGAACTGGGGGTCGGTCTCGGACACGTCGGGGGTATTGGTCAGGTTGACCGCGTCGCCGCCCGTCGCAGCGACCGCGAACAGGTCATAGTGTTCGCCGCCGGCGCGGTCCGACTGGAACACCACCGTCCCGCCATCCGGCGAGACCACCTGCCCCGCCTGCCGGTCGTCGGACTTTGAGATCGGTTTTGCCGGCGCGCCGTCGACGGGAAAGCGCCACAGGTTGAACCGGCCGTCCTGGTTGGTGGAGACAATGGCGGTGCGCCCATCCGGACTCCAGGCCGCGCCCAGGCTGCCGTGGGCCTCGAACAGGGCGCGGATCGGCGGGGTGACCACTGGCTTGT
>Ga0302311_10002809_pt1 | contig 19434 bp, 13 predicted proteins | sample III_Palsa_N1_3_FD_200449 | JGI IMG/M metagenome (GOLD analysis project Ga0302311, IMG submission 200449) | Peat permafrost microbial communities from Stordalen Mire near Abisko, Sweden - III_Palsa_N1_3 | ecosystem: Environmental > Terrestrial > Soil > Palsa > Peat permafrost | place: Sweden... | reverse complement strand
CCACCACGATATTGGGCGGCAGACTCGCCGCCGTCAGCTCCCGCTCAGCCACCGCGATGCTCACGGCGTCGTAATTCGCCCGGCCTCCGCCGCCGCGCAGCACCAGATGTGCATGCCCATTGCCGCGCGTGCGGAACACGGCCGATTGGCCCTGTTGGGTAATGCCCAAAAAATGATGCGCATGACGTACCGACTGCAACGCGTTGATGGAAGTCGCCAGCGCGCCGTCGGTGCCGTTCTTGAAGCCCACCGGAGTGGATAGACCACTGGCCATTTCGCGATGCGTCTGGGATTCGGTGGTACGCGCACCGATGGCCGTCCAGGTTATGAGTTCGGACAGATACTGGGGCATGATGGGATCCAGCGCCTCGGTGCCCGCCGGCAATCCCAGTTCGGCAATGTGGAGCAGCAGCTCGCGGGCCGTCAGAATGCCTTTCTCGATGTGAAAGGAATCATCCATGTCGGGATCGTTGATGAGACCCTTCCAGCCCACGGTGGTGCGCGGCTTTTCGAAGTACACGCGCATGATGAGCAGCATAGTCGACTGAACCTTAACGGCCAGGGCCTGCAGACGGCCCGCATATTCGCGCGCCGCCGCCACATCATGAATGGAGCATGGGCCCACGACCACGAACAGGCGCGGATCCCGACGCTCCAGGATCGCCCGCACCGCCTCGCGCGATCGATAGACGGTGTCGCCGGCGGCGACGGTCAAAGGTAGCCGACGCTTGACCTCTTCCGGCGTCGCCAGCAGATCGCTGGAGATTACGTTGACGTTCTGTAATTGATCTTGAATGTTCGTCACGAGCAGCGCCTACATGGACGTTCTAATGGTCCATAGTTCCGGGAAAAATTTGAGTTCCAGCGCCTTTGTAAGATAGGACACCCCGCCTGTCCCGCCCGTGCCGCGCTTATAGCCGATGATGCGCTCCACGGTTTTGACGTGGGCGAAGCGCCAGAGTTGGAATTTATAATCCAGGTCGACCAGCCTCTCGGCCAACCCGTACAAATCCCAGTCCTTATCCGAATTGTGGTACACGCTGAGCCATGCCGCCGCCACTTGCTTGCTGGCCTGGTAGGGCTGAGCGAAGTCGCGATCGATGGCCTCCGGAGGCACATCGAGACCGCGGCGGCTCAACAGACGCAGCACCTCGTCGTACAGACTCGGCGCATTCAATGCGCGTTCCAATAACGGGTAGTTCACCTCGTCGCCCTGGAACACCTTGATGGCGTCGGCATTTTTGTTGCCTATCAAGAATTCCAACATGCGATATTGCGGGGACTGAAATCCAGAGGACCGGCCCAGTATGTTGCGGAACGCCGAGTAGTCCGAGGGCGTCAGGGTCGCGAGCACATCCCACGACTGCTGTAATTGATGCTGAATGGTCGAGACGCGCGCCAGCATCTTGAAGGTCGGACCCAGATCGTCGCGCCGCACGCAGTCGACGGTGGAATTCAATTCGTGCAGGCAGAGCTTCATCCACAGTTCGGAAACCTGGTGGATGATAATGAACATCGTTTCGTCATGATGATACGACAGAGGACGCTGGGCATCGAGCAGCTTGTCCAAATGCAGATACTGCGAATAGCTCAACGATTGGGTGAGATCCCAATGCACTTCCTCGTCGTTCAAATCGACAAAAGGCTTGACCGGCGGCGTGTCTTGCATGTCAGCCTCGGAAGACCCAGGCCGGTACCGTGCGCCATCCCGCCAGCAGCTCACGATCCAGGCGCCGGTAATCGGGCTCCAGCTTTTCCACCAGTCGCCAGAAGCTGGCGGAATGATTCATGTGCTTGGTGTGGGCCAGTTCGTGGATGAATAAATAGCGCACCACATCGGGCGGCAAGAATACCAGCGAGCAATTCAGACTCACCGTGCCGCGGGTGGAACAGCTACCCCACCGCGTGCGCTGACAGCGAATGGCCACTCGGGCAATGGAATAATTCAAATCCTGCGCCAGCTTCATGAGCCGCGGCGCCAGGCGCTCACCCGCCGCGCGTTTCAGCCACGCCCGCAATAAGTCACGTGCAGCCTCCTCGCCCGGGGCATGGATCACCAGACGTCCACCCACCTGCGCCAAGCCGCGCTTCGGACTGCTCACCCACTCCACCGTGAACTTCTCGTCGCTGAAGCCGAATTCCACGCTGGGCGGCATGACCGCCTGTACTTCCACGTCGCATTGCATGGCTGCGACTTTGCGGTCGATCCAAGGAGTGAAACGCTGCACGAAGTCGCGCACAGCCTTCGCGCTCACGCCCACCGGCACCACAATCTCGACTCGGCCGCCCACGTGCACGCGGGCCGTGAGGCGGCGCGCGCGCGGACTGACTCTTACCGCGAAGGGGTCGGTGGAGCTACGCGTCTCGAACAACGACAGCTGCGTGACTTGGGCGTTCATCGCAGCGAATCATACCAGGTTCGTCGGTCCGGCGACCGCGCCCTCAGCGCTGCATCAGGGTTGCCAGTTGACGCTGAGCGGCCTTGAAATTGGGCGCCACGATCAGAGATTGCTCAATCCAGTTGCGGGCACCCAGGACATCGCCGCGAGTTTGCAGCTGGCGGCCGAAGTCCAGGTAAGCCTCGGCGTGACCCCAGCCCGGCACCTCGATGCTGGTGGCCGACGACTGTTCGAAGAGCTGTACCGCGTGCTGCAATTCCTCGTAGGCCTTCTTGTTCTCCGGCGTCCCCGGTTTGGCGCGTCCCAGGGCGTCGGTGGCTTCGAGGTACACTACTCGCGGATTGCGGGGCGCGAGTTTGGCCGCCGCACTCAAGCGCTCGGCGGCGCGCGAACGCAGCAGCATGCCTTCGAGCCTGCTGAATTTGGCGAGATTCGCATAGCACGCCGACTGCAGAACCAGCGCCTCCACCGAATCGGCATTCTGTTGCAGCAAGGGCTTCAGCTGTTCCACACAGCCCGAAAAGGCCGCCTCGGCCTCATGCGAGTGCTTGGCATCAACCAATAAACCCACACGGTATTGCGCATGGGCCAGTTGGTAGCGCAGGTCGTTATCCGCGCCGCCGGCCTGCACCTGAGTGCTCAGGGTTTGCACCAAGGTGTTCAGCTGATTGGTGTCTTCCGAATGAAACGCATAGAGAATTTGCGCCTGCAAATCGCCGCCCTGCTGCGCGCTCGCGGCCCACGCGAGCAGGCATAGCGTTGTCGACAAAAGATGTTGCAATCGCGGCATATAATGAAGATACACCCTCGGATCGGAATGTACATGGAACTGATCGATATCGGCTCGAACCTCACGCACGACAGCTTTGCCGACGATAGAGGGGAGGTTATGTCCCGCGCTTGGGCTGCGGGGGTCACCCGGCAGGTCGTGACCGGCGCCGACCTCGTGAGCTCTCGAGCCGCCGCGGACCTGGCGGCAGCGCATCCCTTCCGGCTATGGAGTACGGCGGGCGTGCATCCCCATCATGCGGCGGCGTTCGACCCGGACCGGCGGGACGAATTGCTGGCCCTGCTGCGGCTGCCGCAGGTCGTCGCCGTCGGCGAATGCGGCCTGGACTACTTTCGCAACTTCTCCTCACCCGAGGCGCAGCGCGCCGCCTTCGTCGCGCAACTGGAAATCGCCGTGGCCACGCGCAAGCCCGTGTTTCTGCATCAGCGCGATTCTCACGCGGACTTCACCGCCATCCTGCGGGAGTATCGCCCCGCGTTGGTCGGCGGCGTGGCGCATTGCTTCACCGGGGATGTGGCACAGCTCGAGGATTATCTGGCGCTGGATCTGTCCATCGGAGTCACCGGATGGGTGTGCGATGAACGACGCGGCATGGCGCTGCGCGAGGCCGTGCCCCACATTCCACTCGACCGGTTGATGGTAGAGACCGATGCCCCTTATCTCCTACCCCGCGATTTGCAGCCCAAGCCAAAATCCCGCCGCAACGAACCGGCCCACCTCGCGCACATCGTCGGGGTCGTGGCCGCGCTCAGAAACGACCCGGTGGACAGCGTCGCCGCCGCATCGACGCGCAACGCCGTCGACTTCTTCGGATTGCGTGCGTCAGCCGCCGCCCCGGCACAGGGCGCGGACTCTTAGAGGTTGGTGAACATGTGCGGGCTGGGCCGCAACTGAGCCAACAAACGATTCCAGGCCTCGAGATAGGCCGGATACTGCGGGAAACTGGTGGTGGTACGATCGACGGCCGGAAATTCCACCTCGATGCCATCCAGCATCACCACGTACTTGGGCTTGCCCTTGGTGAAGCGTCCGTGATTGGAGAACAGCAGTCGGCCTTCGACCGGCACGTCGCCCACCAGCGCCTTCACTGCCGCAATTCGGTCATAGAGCGCCGGCTGGGGGTTATCGAAGGTGTAGCGGCGCCCCCGCCCCATGACGGTCCAGTCGCTCATTTGATCGCCGCCAAAGATCAGTCCGACGACGCGACGCGTGTCGAGCACCAGAACGCCCCTGGGCGTGAGTAATAAGTGATCAATATGTATGAACCCGCCCATGCCGTCGGGAACCAATATCTGGTGCGCCGCCTGATAGCCGATGCGCTCCAGGCGGGCCAGCAGGCCCTTACGGCGCGAGCGGCGCTGGTAGGCGCCATAGGCCAGGTAGCCGCCGGTGCCCAGCACCAGCAACGCGGCCCCGGCCACCAACCATTCGGGCTCGATCGAGATATCGCTCATTCGAGCGCTGCAGCTACAGCCTGCAAGGTCGGCGGCAGGTCCACGAAATGTCGGGGCAGGCGCAGCAGTCGATCGAGACTGTCGGGAACGTCGAGGGTCTCGCCGATAATGGGCTCGACCACCTCATTGAACTTCGCGGGATGCGCCGTGGCCACCACCACCCAAGGATGTTCGCGCTGTTCCTCTGCGCTCAAGCGGCTATACACTTCCGCCGCCGTGGCAGTGTGCGGACACCATTCGCGCCCATAGTGCATGAAATCCTCTCCGATGCGTGCCCGGATTGTAGCGTCATCCACGCTCACTGCGCTTAAGTGTTCGCGCATGGATTCCAGCGTCGGATACAAGGTACGGATGCGTTCCATGTTACTGGGGTTGCCCACATCCATGGCCGAGGCCAACGTGGCGATACTGGAACGGGGCTGCCACTGGCCGCTCTGCAAGTAGTCAGGCACGGTGCGGTTGGCGTTATGCGCCAGAATGATGCGTCCAATGGGAAATCCCAGAGCGCGCGCCCACACCGCGGCGAAGGCATTGCCGAGATTGCCCGCCGGGATAATGTAGGACGGCGATGCGCCGGTGCGCCGCTGAACCTCGAGGCTCGACGCGACGTAATAGGTCATCTGCGGCAACAAGCGGCCGATGTTAATGCTGTTGGCCGAACTGAAGTGGTGCTTCAGTCCCAGCGCGGGCTCGACGAAGGCTTCTTTGACCAAGCGCTGGCAATCGTCAAAGGTGCCATCGATACGCAGCGACAGCACATTGTCGCCCCAACAGGTGAGCTGCTGCTCTTGGCGCGGGCTGACCAGACCTTTGGGGTACAGGATAACGATACGCACCCAGGGGCGGCGATGAAATGCCGCGGCCACGGCACCGCCGGTGTCACCGGAGGTCGCGACCAGTATGGTCAACGGCTTGGTCGGTCCCGACCGGGTCGATCCCGACCGGGTCGATCCCGACTCCAGGCGCTCCAGGCTCTCTGCCAGAAAGCGGGCCCCCACATCCTTGAAGGCGGCGGTGGGCCCATGAAACAACTCCAGCGCGAACAGCCGGTCGGCGGCACCGCTGACCTGGGTCGTCGGCACGGGAAAATTCAATGCCGCCTCGGCGATGTCGCTTAAGCGAGGCTGCAGCCGGTCGCCCTCGAAGAAGCCATGGAGACTGGCGCGCGCGATATCGGGCAGGCGCTTCAAGTCAGCCACGGCCGCCACATCGACGTCGGGTAGGCGCGAGGGCAAATAGAGGCCACCGTCCGGGGCCAGGCCCTGGCGTATGGCTTCACTCACGGTCAGAGCGGGGGAACTGCCACGCGAACTCGAGTACAGGAGCGCGGACATTAGGCCTTCACCACTCGGGCGCCGTAGTTCTCCAACGAGGAAATCCAGCAGTCCGATTTCAACCCATGCGCCGTAAATGCCGCCACCATGGCGCCTCGCACGGCCTCGGCCTGCTGTATCTCAGCCCAGGCGAAAATGGTGGGACCCGCGCCCGAGATCGAACAGCCCAAGGCACCGGCGGACATGGCGCCGCGCTGCACGTCCTTGAAGCCGGGAATCAGCGTATGACGCTGCGGCTCGATGATGACGTCGTTGAAGGAATCGCGAATCATGTCCAGATCGTTCGAGTAGCAGCCGCTGATGAAACCCGCGAGATTTGCGGACTGCCAGATGAAATCCGATCGGGTGATTTCCGTTTTCAGAATGGCGCGCGCCTCGCGGGTGCCGAGAAACATATGCGGATGGACCAACACGCAGCGCAGTGACGGCGGCACGGGAATTTGCTTCACGCGCGGATTATCGATACCCACCGTCAGCACCAGGCCGCCGAAGAGGCAGGGGGCAATGTTGTCGATGTGAGCCGAACCGCTGGCGACGATCTCGCCCTCCATGGCGAATTTGAGAAGCTGAATCCGAGGTATGGGTTGTTCCAACAACGCGTTCGCCGCGACCACCGCCGCCACCGCCGAAGCCGCCGAACCGCCCATCCCGGAGGACAAGGGAATGCCCTTGTCGATATCGAGTTCGAAGCCATGATCCAAACGCAGCGCCGTATGCAGGGCCTGCACCGCGCGCCCGGCGGTGTTGTTCATGGGTTCGATGGGCAGGTCGCCCGCCACTCCCGTGATGGCACGTATGCGCACCACCGGCTCATCGATGCGGCGGATGCGCACCCGGTCGCCCACGGCTTCGACGGTGTGTCCCAAAATATCGAAACCAATGCCGACGTTGGCGACGGTGGCGGGAGCAAAGGCGGTTACATCGGTAAGCACGGCGATCCTTTTTTAGTCGGTCTACAGGTGCGCGCCCAAATAGGCGGATAGGCGCAGCAGATCGGAAAATACACCGCCGGCCGTGACTTCCGGTCCCGCACCCGGCCCTTGAACTATCAAGGGATTGTCGCAGTAGCGGCGGGTCGCGAAGCGCACCACGTTGTCGGTGAGCGCAATATTTGCAAACGCGTGCTTGGCGTCCAGATGAGTGAGCCCAACGGTGGCGTTGCCGGCGGCATCGATGCGCCCCACGTAGCGCAGCACCTGATTTTTCTTCTTGGCCTCCGCGAGCAAAGTGGACATCTGGGCGTCGAAGTCAGGCAGCCGCTCCATGAATTCCTCGACGCTGGCCTTTTCCAAGGCCTTGGGTACCAGCCCGGTCACTTTCACGTCCGACATTTCCAAGGTGAGCCCCATCTCGCGCCCCAGAATAATCAACTTGCGGGCAACGTCCATACCCGACAGGTCGTCGCGCGGATCGGGTTCGGTATACCCCTTCTGTTTGGCCGCGCGCACGATGGAGGAGAACGCCTCGCTGCCGTCGAACACATTGAAGAGATAGGCCAGGGTGCCGGAGAAAATACCCTCGATGCTCGAGATGTCGTCGCCCGTTTCGCGCAGGTCGCGCAGCGTCTGAATCACGGGCAGGCCGGCGCCCACGGTGGCCTCGTACAAATAATGCGTGCCCGCCGCGCGCCGCGCTTCCTGCAGACTCCGGTAGTAAGGCAACGGACCGCTGTTGGCTTTCTTGTTGGGCGTCACGACATGAATGCCGCGCGCCAACCAACCATGATAACGGCCGCCGACCTCGGCATCAGCCGTGCAGTCGATGAGCACGGTGTGGGGGATGTAATCCGCTTGGGCATGATTCGCGAACTTCTCCAAATCCAAGGGTTCACTGGAGGCAGCGAACTGTTCCGCCCACGTATCCAGATCGATGGCCGACTCCGCCAGCAGCATGCGCTTGGAACCGGCGATAGCGCGCACGCGCAGGTCCAGGTTCAAGGCGCGCAGACGCTCGATTTGCGTCGCGATTTGCGCAAGCAGCACTCGGCCCACGGTGCCGGGACCGATGAGTCCGATGGACAAGGTGTTGGGTGATAGATAAAAAGCCGCATGCACCGCGCGCAGCGCCTTGGCCGCGCCCTTGCCCTCCACCACCACGGAAATATTGCGCTCCGAGGCGCCTTGGGCAATGGCGCGCACACTAATGGCCGCATCGCCAAGCGAATTGAATACCTTGGCCGCGACACCGTGCGCGCCGGCCATGCCGTCGCCCACCACCGCCAAAATACTCAGGCCCAAGCCCACATCCACGCGTTGAATTTGACCGTCGCGCAGCTCCGACTCGAACGCCCGACGCACCGCGGCTTCGGCGCGCACCGCCTGCGCCTCTGGAATCGCGAAGCAAATGGAGTGCTCGGAACTGCCTTGGGAAATCAAAATCACCGAAATACCGGCATCCCGCAAAGCACCGAATAGGCGATGCGCCGTTCCCGGCACGCCGATCATACCGGCGCCTTCCAAATTGACCAGCGCCACCGGGTCGATGGTGGTGATGCCTTTCACCTTGAGCGCGGACTTAGGCTTCGCGCAAATCAACGTGCCGCGTTTCTCCGGCGCAAAGGTATTGCGAATATAAATAGGAATATCGCGGGCGACGGCCGGCTCCATGGTCTGCGGATGAATGACCTTGGCACCGAAGTACGCGAGCTCCATCGCTTCGTTATAAGAGAGCTGGTCGATGACCTGAGCGTTGGGCACCAGGCGCGGATCCGCCGACAAGACGCCGTCGACGTCGGTCCAAATAATGATTTCGGACGAATGCAGCAACGCACCGAAAATGGAACCGGAGAAATCGCTGCCGTTGCGGCCCAAGGTGGTTTGCATGCCGCCGGTGGTGGTGGCTACGAACCCGGTGACAATGAGTCGGCCCTTGAAATTCCCAGGGACTAATTTCCGCAAATTCGCTTCGCTGACGGCCCATTGTACGGCCGGCCCCAGAGGACCCCACTCCACAATGACGACATCGCGCGCATCGATCCATTTCACGTCGCCGGCGATTTTGGCGCGCTCGCGCAGGAAAGGCGCGAACAGACGGGTTGACCAGATCTCCCCATAGCCCGAGATCACGTCGCGCATGCTCTGCGGCGCTGCACGAATGAGGCGCACGGCCTGCAGGACACCGGCGATATCCCGGCAGTCCTGGTCCAACTGCTTGCCATAGGCCTCGCGGGCGGGCGCCGATACCAGCTCCGCCGCCAGGTTCACATGACGAGCCTTCAGCGTCTCGATGGCGGACATGAAGTCGCCGTCGGGACGTTCCGCCAGGGTGACCAGCGCCAGCAGTGCATCGGTCACGCCACGGCAAGCGGATAGCACCACGGCTTCGCGCGGATTGCTCGAGGACTCGATAATGTCAGCGACGCGCCTGAAACACCCCGCGTCGGCGACGCTCGAACCACCAAATTTATGTACGATCCATTTATCCATACTTCACACGCACATCACGCCAGCCAGGGGCGGAGCGCCATCCCAAAACTTTAAATTGATGAATTGCGACTGAGAGCCGCGAGACAACCCGTAACTTTAATCGCACGGCCGGGAGCCAGCAAGGGGAGTCTCCTAGCGCCCGCGCCGTTTCGGAGCCGATGCCGCAGCGGGTCCTTTGGACTTCGACGCAGTTCCTGATTTTGGCAGCCCGGTATGCTGTGTCCGGAACGGTATGCCCGCCGTACCCACTCGCGCGCCAGGTCTCGGCACCCCGCTCGTCCGCGGAACGCCGCCACCGCCGAGGCTCGCTCGCGGGACGCCGCCCATCCGCGGGAGCCCGCCACCGGCACGGGTACCGACCGGCTGGTACGCCGGGATCAAGTGATGCTGTCCATTGCCGATGAGATCGGCCCGGCCCATGCGCTTCAAGGCCTCGCGCAGAATCGGCCAGTTCTCCGGATCGTGATAGCGCAGGAAGGCCTTGTGCAGGCGCCGCACCTTGATGCCCTTGGGGATGATCACCTCTTCGCTGCTGCGCGTAACGCGCTTCAACGGATTCTTGCCTGAATGCCACATGGCCGTGGCCGTGGCCATGGGCGAGGGCAGGAAGGCTTGGACCTGGTCCGCGCGAAAGCCGTTCTTCTTCAACCACACCGCCAGTTCCAACATGTCCTGGTCACGAGTGCCCGGATGCGCGGCGATGAAGTAAGGAATGAGGTACTGCTCCTTGCCCGCTTCCTTCGAGAAGCGATCGAAGAGTTCTTTGAACTTGTAGTACGCCCCCACCCCAGGCTTCATCATTTTCGACAGCGGTCCCTCGCCCAGGGCCTCCGGCGCGATCTTCAAGTAGCCGCCCGTATGATGCGTCGCCAGCTCCTTCACATACTCCGGCGATTCGATCGCAAGGTCGTAGCGCACGCCCGACGCGATCAATATTTTCTTGATGCCCTTCAATGCCCGCGCACGGCGATACAAGCTGATGAGCGGCGAGTGGTTGGTGTTCAAGTTCGGGCAAACACCCGGATACACGCACGACGGCCGGCGGCACGCCGACTCGATGGCGGGACTCTTGCAGCGCAGCCGGTACATATTGGCCGTGGGGCCGCCCAAGTCCGAAATGACTCCCGTGAAGCCGCTCACCGTGTCGCGAATGGTTTCGATTTCGCGAACGATGGAGTCTTCAGAACGGCTTTGAATGATTCTGCCCTCATGCTCCGTGATGGAACAAAAGGTGCAGCCGCCGAAGCAGCCGCGCTGAATCGCCACCGAGAACCGAATCATGTGATACGCGGGAATCTTTGCCTTGCCGTAACTGGGATGCGGCCGACGCGCATACGGCAATTCATAAACGGCATCCATGTCAGCCGTCGCCAGCGGTATGGGCGGCGGATTGAGCCATACATCGAAGGACCCATGACGCTGCACCAAGGCTCTGGCGTTGCCCGGGTTCGCCTCCAAATGCAATATTCTCGAGGCATGGGCATACAGCACCGGATCCGCGCTGACCTGTTCAAACGACGGCAAGCGGATGACGCTGTGCTCGCGCTGCGCGTTCGGCACCTTGCGATAAAACTTCACCACATTGGTGCTCACCGCAGCCGCAGCCGCAGCGTCGGCGGTTTGCGGCGTTACCCCTGCCGTTGCCAGGGTCTGCTTTCGCTCCTCCTCCATCGCATAAGGGTTGATGGGCGGCGCCAACGCTCCGGGCGCGTCTAATTCCGTGGAATCGATTTCCACCCAATCGGCAGGAATACCGCGTCGTGCGAAGGCGGTGCCGCGCAAATCGGTGATGTCGGTGATGGCTTCGCCGCCGTGCAGGCGCTGCGCGATGGCACCGATCTGGCGTTCGGCATTGCCGAAAACGAGTAGGTCCGCCTTGGCGTCCACCAGCACCGAGCGCCGCACATGCTCTGACCAATAATCGAAATGCGCGATGCGTCGCAGGCTCGCTTCAATACCGCCGATGACAATGGGCACGGACTTATATGCCTCGCGCACGCGCTGCGAGTACACGATGACGCAGCGGTCCGGCCGCTTGCCGCCCTGCCCTCCAGGTGTGTAAGCATCGTCGCTGCGCACTCGGCGCTCCGAGGTGTAGCGATTCACCATGGAATCCATGTTGCCGCCCGTGACGCCGAAAAACAGGCGCGGCTGACCCAGCGCCTCGAAATCACGAGTGCTATGCCAATCGGGCTGGGCGATGATGCCTACCCTGAAACCCTGGGCCTCGAGCACGCGGCCGATAATGGCCATGCCGAAGCTCGGGTGATCGACATAAGCGTCCCCTGTCACAATAATGACATCGCATTGATCCCACCCCAGCGCGTCCATTTCGGCACGCGTAGTGGGTAGAAAGACCGCCGGCTTCAAGCCGGCGGCACATGCGTTATCGGGGGAAAATAGGGGTCCGGCGGTTTGCATCGCCGCGAGTATAAGCCTGCGTTACCCCAAATCGATGGGAATGTAGATTTGAGCGTCTTCCCGCTGAATTAGCAGCGCCAGACCATGCCCGGCGCGCGCCACTTCGCGCTTCAGCTCGGCCGCAGTGGACACCGTCGTGCCATTGACCCCCAGCACCACATCGCCCGCCTGCAGACCGGCGGCCAGCGCCGGACCCGTGACGTCCTCGACGACCAGGTGGCCCTTGGTGTGCAGTTCCTGTTGTTCGTCCGGCTTGAGGGGACGCACCGCCAGGCCCAGTCGACCGCCGTCAGGCTCGGTGGAATTCTTCGCCGCCTGGACCGGGGCGTCCTCCATGAGCACGGTTTTCACCGTGACCTCGGTAGCTTTGCGTTCGTGCCACACACCCAAACGGGCTTCGGTGCCCGGCGTCAGCTGAGAAATCACGCCCGGCAGGTCATAGGAATGATCGATGGCGTGTCCGTTGACACTGGTAATAATGTCACCGGGCTTCAGGCCGGCGCGCTCGCCAGGACTCTTCGGCTCCACGGCGCTCACCAGCGCCCCATGCGGCGTGGCCATGCCAAAGGACTGCGACAGAGGTTGACTCATATCCTGGACCGCCACACCGATACGGCTGCGATTGACCTTGCCGTTCTTCAGAAGCTGGTCCTTTACGTTCAGCGCCACGTCGATGGGAATCGCGAAGGACATACCCATGTAGCCACCGGTACGGCTGTAGATCTGCGCATTGATGCCTATGACCTGGCCGTCGAGATTAAATAAGGGGCCGCCGGAATTGCCGGGATTGACGGCCGCATCGGTCTGAATGAAGGGCACATACGAGGTGCCATCGTCACCGGGCAGCGTACGGCCCGTGGCGCTGACCACGCCCGCCGTTACGCTGTTCTCGAAGCCGAAGGGTGAGCCGATGGCAATGGCCCATTGACCCGGCCGGATCTGCGCCGGGTCGCCGAAGTGCACGAAGGGCAGCCCCGTGGCGGCGATTTTGATGAGCGCCACATCGCTGCGCTTATCCACCCCGATGACCTTGGCAGCAAACTCACGGCGATCGGTGAGCTTCACGGTCACCTCGGAGGCGTCAGCCACCACGTGCGCATTGGTGAGCACGTAGCCGTCCGCGGTAATAATGAACCCCGAACCGATGCCATGGCTGGGTGGAGCATTTTGAGGAGCGGGCGTCTGGTAGCGATGGAAGAACTGCGACAGGGGATCCTCCCCCTCCCCGCCTTCGCCCGGTTTGGAAGCCTTCTCCGTGACGCTGATATTGACCACCGCGGGGCCCGTCTCGGCCACCAAACCCGAAAAGTCCGGGAGGCCGGTGACTCGGGCGGCCACCGGCGCTTGCGAGGTCTGGACGGCAGCGACTGCCGGTTGATGCTCCTGAGCGGAGTCGGCGTTTGAACGCTCATGCGCCACCACCACGACGAAAACCGCTGCAACCGCGCCCAGCGACCAAGTTCTCATACTTCCCATTGAGTCATCCTTTGCGAAACGTGTCTTGACCGGTCAGACCCCCTAGCTGGGGCGTTTGTTTCAAATTTTCCAGACCCGATGCGCCCATTTTTCGTTTTTTTCGCCAACCAGGCGGCCAAATCGCATATAAAGGGCTTAGAAGCAAGAAAATGTGAAATCCCGACAAGCTTGGGCTTGCCTGAAAAAGCTACTCTCGCCGCTCATTCAGTCCCGATTGATCCTTATGGCAGACCCGACCGGTCCAATCCTATTGGTGGTGGGCGGCGATATTAAACGCCTCCAATGGCTCACCCATCATGTGACCAGTCATTGGCCCAACGCCCAGGTAACCACCGCGCCGGCCGAAGATGCCGCGTCCTTAACGGTATTCGTTCAGGAGCGCAGTCCGGATGCCGTGATCCTGCAAGTCGACTTCAGCAGCGAAGCCCTGGCAAGCACCGGGCTGCGATATCTCACCCAGATGGTACACGCCCAGCCCGGCCTGCATTGTATTGTACTCGCCGAGCAGGGCAGCGAGATGTCAGCGGTCCGCGCAATGAAATGTGGTGCAAAGGACTACCTGCCCCTGTCGCGCATCACCCGCGATCTTCTACTGAAGGCGATTACCGAAGCCACCGTCAAACAGCGCGCGAGCGCACCGGTCGCGGATGCTCTCATGACGCCGGCCAGCGATGCGCCGCGTATACGACTTCCCGGCTATTCCATCGTGAAGGAAATATCCACCAGCAACTTCTCTTCGGTATTTCTCGCGCGCAGCGAGAGCCTGCGGCGCAATGTGGTGCTCAAAGTCATGAGCCGCGGCACTTCGCCGCGGGAAATGGACGATGCGGAGCGCTTTCAACGCGAATACGAAATCATTTCCAGCATCGCTCATCGCGCCATCGCCGAGATCTATGACTTCGGGGCGCTACCCGACCACCAATATCTCGCCATGGAATACATCCCCTGTGGCGATTTGCGCGACCGACTGCGCAACCCCATGAGCATCGACGAGAGCCTGTACTACCTGCGCAGCATCGCCGAGGCGCTTCGGGTCATCCACGTGTTCGGAATATTGCATCGCGATTTGAAGCCGGCCAACGTCATGCTGCGCGAGGACAATTCGCCGGTGCTCATCGATTTCGGACTGGCGCGCCGTTCCATGGAGGATGCCGGCATGACCGGAGCGGGCCAGGTTCTGGGCTCGCCCTACTACATCAGCCCGGAGCAATCCCAGGGGCATCGCGTCGACGCCCGCACCGACCTCTACAGTCTGGGCGTCATGTTCTACGAGATGCTCACCGGACAACGACCGTACAGTGGACGTAGCGCCATGGCCATTATGGCCCAACATGCCACCGCCCCGGTTCCCACCCTACCGCCCAATGTCGCATTGCAGCAGGCGCTCCTCGACCGCCTCATGGCGAAGCAGCTGGAGGACCGCTACACCTCGGCCGAAGAATTGCTGGCCGACTTAGGGCCCGTGGTGGCACAAGTCGCCTGAGGCCTGAGTAATTCTCGCGGGGCTGTGACATCCGTCATTCAAGCCTTTCTCGCTCTTTGGCACCCTTGGCGTATGTTCATTAGCGTCAAGCGTCACGAACGCGAAAAACAAGAACTGATCGGCGCTAACAACCGATTCACCGATGCCGTGCTCAAGCACGCGAGCCAGGGTCTATTCCTTCTCGACAGCAAGGACAATGTACTGCTGCCGGTGTCGCACACCCTCACCCTGCAGTTTCGACGTCAGGATTTCAGCAATCTCACCTTCGAGAAGTTGCTGGCGCCCTTGGTCACGGCGAAAAACCTGACCGTGGTGCGCAACCATATCGCCGCGCTGCTGAAGGGCGAGCAACAGAATCCCGATACGTCAAATCCGCTGAGCGATGTTCCGGTGCGTTTACCCACGCCGCAGGGCTCCTCGGAGGCGGCGCATTACAGCTTCGACTTCGATCCGGTGGCGCTGCCCGACGAACCGCGCGCCTGGTTGGTCCGGGTAACCGATATTACCGCTCAGGTCACGGCGGGGCGCGAGTTGGAAGAACTGCGCGCCCAAGTAGAACTGCAAGGTGAAATGCTGCGCGGCGTGCTGCAAATGGGCGGGGCGCGCTTTGGCGCCTTCATGCAAAAGACCGATGCCGCCATGAAGACCATTGGTACGGTACTCAAGAAGCCGGCGCGCGAACAGACGGCCTTCCGGCACAAATTGGAAGAGACTCTCAACGAAGTCGACCGCGTCAGGCGCGAAGCCGCCGCCTTCAAATTGAGCGGACTGGAACGCACCGCTCGCGTCTTCGAAGACGCGCTGCAGGATCTACGCAGCCGTACCGAGTTGAGCGGCAGCGACTTTCTGCCCTTGGCCGTGAAACTGGATCACCTATACGAGCAATTCGCCTCGCTCAAGTCTCTGACCATCGCCGCAGGATCGGCGCGCGAACCCGAGGCCGCGGCCAACGCCCCGCCGGTCACGGAGACGGGCACTCAAATTATTTCGGCGCCCAAATTCACCCCCGACATGCTGGAGCCCAAGACAGCGGGCCGCCCCTATCGGACGGCGCGCGCCGGGAGCCTCGACAGCACCTTGCAGGCGCTCACCGAGCACGTGGCGCAGGAACGGAACAAACAAGTCGTACTCGAATGCAGCGGACTCGAAACCATTCCGCCGCGCTACCAGACGGCTATCAAGAACATTGCCATTCAACTCATTCGCAATGCCGTCATGCACGGCATCGAAACGCCGGAGGAGCGCGCCGCCGCGAACAAGACCGTGCGCGGCACGCTGCGTTTGGATTTCAAATCGCGGCGTGAGACCTTCGATCTGCTGTTCGAGGACGACGGCCGGGGACTCAATCCCGACGAAGTCCGCACCGTCGCCGTCGAGCGCGGCGTGCTGAGCAGCGACGCCGCCGCACGCCTGCGCGACCGCGAAGCCATTAAGCTCATATTCAAATCGCGCTATACCACGCTGGCGACTTCGCCCGCCGATGTGGCGCATGGCGCCGGCATGTCTCTGGTGCGCCGCTACGTGCATGATGCCGGCGGCAAAATCGCGCTGGCCAGCCTGCCTGGGCACGAGACCCGTTTCAAGGTGAGCTTTCCCGCCGCCACCGACCCCGATCATAGTTCGTCCGTCGATACCCCCTCCGCAGCCGAAGTTTGAGAAGAGGCGCTCTGGGCGCCTTTGACGTTGCACGACAAGCTCGTGCAGACTAGACCTCACTAACGGCCCTTGGCTGGACTTTCCCGCGGAGAATTTGATGAAAAACGCTCTCGACGCCGCATCGCTCGACACTCTATTCCGAGAGGCGCGCTCCTATAATCGCTGGTCCCCGGAGAGCGTGCCGGAGAAGACTCTTCACGCGCTGTACGACTTGGTTAAGTTCGGACCCACCTCGGTCAACTGCTGTCCGGCACGTTTCGTGTTCGTCGCCAGTGCGGAAGCCAAATCCAAACTCGTTCCTTGCCTCTCCCCCGGCAACGTCGTCAAAGTGGAACAGGCTCCGGTCGTCGTCATCATCGGCATGGACGAGAGGTTCTACGAGAAGATTCCGAAGCTGTTCCCCAATCGTCCGGAAGCCGGCAACATGTTCAAGGATCCCGCCATCGGCAATGTTCATATGATGCGCAACGCCACCTTGCAAGGCGGCTACTTGATCATGGCGGCGCGCGCCCTGGGCTTGGACTGCGGACCGATGTCGGGCTTCCAAAATGCCAAGGTCGATGAAGAATTCTTTGCCGGCACGCCCATCAAATCGAATTTCATATGCGCGTTGGGCGTCGGCACCACCGAGATGCTTTACCCGCGCAACCCTCGCTTGGAATTCGCCGAGGCCTGCAAAATTATCTAAGCTACGTGAGTATGGTCTCCCTTCGCGTTCTGCGCCGGGGCGGCTCGATACGAGTCATCATGGCCGCCTCCCGCGCTTCGAGTGTCGCCGACCCGCCAGCAGCACACCCACGATGAACAAGTTGTCCCACCAATCCCACTCACCGCCGCCCCCACCACTGGGCGCTGTCACGGTCAAGCTGGCCGACGCGCCGGCCGTGTTGTATCCCGCAGGCGCCGTCGTCAAGTCGCCCACGGCAGCAGTCTCGGTATAGCTACCCGCCTGCGTGCTCTCGACCGGAATCGTGATGGCACAGCTGCCATTCGCCGGGATGTTTGCATTCGTCAGGGTCACGCCTGTGCTGGTCGTCGTAAAACCAATCTGTCCGCCGGTACACGAGGTCTGGGCGGCGACCGTCGTCGTGGCCGTGGGCATCGTGAGATTGCTGGGCAGCGCGGCGGAGAAGCTCGACTGCGTCAACGCGAAGCCATTGGTGTTGGTGAAGGTGATGGTCAACGTGGACGTGGCATTCTCGCCCACGCTCTCGGGTGAGAAGGTCTCCGATATGGTCGGCACGGCCGGAGTCACGGTGAGCGCCGTCGGGCAGGCCGTGGTTCCCGCACTGCGGGGCGTCGTCGACGCGGCCGTGACAGAGCCGCTGGAACCGACCGTCAGGGTGGCGGTATCCACCGCGCCGGCACTGTCGGTGACCGTCAAGGTAACGGTGCCGCTGCCATTGGCCATGATCGTAACCTTCGATGCATTCGCCCCTGAAACAATCACCACCGTCGGGCCCGACGTGGTCCAACCATAGGAGGCGATGGTGCGCCCGCACGACGCTGTGCTGCCGCCGGCATCGAGCACCACACTGCTGCCGAGACCCGTGGCACTCGGCACCACCACAGCGGCGATCGGACGCAGGGCCGAGGTGACGGCGGCCAGTGCATTCACCATGCCGGCGCCGCATTGGCTGCCGTCGTTGGGGCAGGCACACTCTGTTTCCCCGCTGGACGAGCTGCACACCGCCAATCCCGTGGGCTGCGGGAAAGGGCTGGCGCTCGCCTGGATGCGCGCAATCAACTGCGCCGGCGTGAGATTGGCATTCACGGCGAGCATCAGAGCGGCGATGCCGGACACCACGGGCGCCGAAAAACTGGTGCCCACGTTGTAGTTGTATTCGTCGGTATAGGTATTGGCCGTGGCCACGGTCAGACCGCTATTCGTGGTGGTGTCCATGGAACGTAAACACGGGCCTGAAGTGTTGACGCAATTGCCGGCGGGCGCGCTCACGCCAACCTCCGCCCCGTAGCTGCTGTAGCCAACCTTGGTGCCCACGTTGCGTAAACCGGCGACGCCCAGCACGCCGCTGCAATTGCCCGGGGCGTCTACCCCGCCGCCCTCGTTGCCGGCGGAGGCCACGATGAGCACGCCCATGCCCGTCAAGGTGCTGACCACGTCGGCGTAATCGGAGGGACAGCTCCCGGTGCCGCCCAAGCTCAGGTTAATGATATCGGCCGGATAGGGATTGTCGGTGACTCCGTTGACGGTCATACCCACCGCCCACTGCATGCCGGCGATAATGTCCGAGTCGTAGCCGCCGCACTTGCCCAGGGCCCGGACCGGCAGTAGGTAAGGATTCCACGTCATACCGGCAACGCCGACATCGTTATTGGTCAGAGCGCCCAGCAGTCCCATCACTCGCGTGCCATGCCAGGAGCTGTCGGCGACGGGACAGGAGGCCGCCGGAAACAAATTGTGGCCATCGACATCAACGACGCTCTGATCCGCCGCATCGATCCAATCACCGGGGTCCGTGGGGTCCGGATCCCACCCGTCGCCGTCATTTGCAATGAGATAGGTACCCAACTCGGCGCTGGTGGTCGGGTCCAGGTCCGCAGAGACGAAATCGAAGCCCGGCAGCAGGCGCCCGCCGAAGCCGGCGCGCAACAAGTCCGGATGGGTAAACAGCACGCCTGTGTCCACATCCGCGATGACCGTGCCGGTGCTGCCCGTGGTGATGCTCCAGGCTGAAACCGCGTCTGTGGCGGCCGCATCGCTGGCGGCAGTGGCCGTGCTCGGCGTCAACATGAACCACTGGCCGGCGGCATCGGTGGAAGGCTGGAACAGCGGATCGTTGGGCACGGTGTGCGGGTAGCGGCGCTGATCCACTTCCGCGAACTTTACTGCCGGATCGGCGCGCAGCACCTTGAGCACGGCGTCCACATCGGCGCCGTACAGAGTCTTTTGCAAATACATGACATGCATGCTGGGCGTCAGCTGGCGCGATCGGGCCATGTGCACCCGGGTGCGCGCCGCCAATGCCGCGACA